>Ga0075464_10001523_pt1 | contig 10442 bp, 10 predicted proteins | sample DEB19_08_DNA_5_FD_75068 | JGI IMG/M metagenome (GOLD analysis project Ga0075464, IMG submission 75068) | Aqueous microbial communities from the Delaware River and Bay under freshwater to marine salinity gradient to study organic matter... | ecosystem: Environmental > Aquatic > Marine > Coastal ...
ACTGTTTGCCAGCGAGATGGCCGAGCAGGTCTGCAGCGCAGCCATCCAGACGCTGGGCGGCTACGGCTATGTGAGCGACTTTCCCGTCGAGCGCATTTACCGTGACGTGCGGGTTTGCCAGATTTATGAAGGCACGTCGGATGTGCAAAAGATCATCATTCAGCGTGGTTTGTAGCCGCCACGGGTCCCCTCCCGCCCGAGGGGCCGCTGCGCCTACGGCCTGGCAAAGCCAGTTCCGTGGCCTTTGCTGAACAAGAAGCGTAAATTCGCAAAGTTAACCAATTAATGGTTGAAATATAACCATTGCGTGGTTGATTTTCAACCAGTAAAATGACGCCATGTATACCCGACACATCGCGCCTCTGCTGGCTGACGCTCTGCTTGACACGCCCGTTGTGCTGGTCAATGGTGCACGGCAAAGCGGCAAAAGCACACTGGTCAAATCAGTTCTTGGTGCTGGTGGGGAACCCCGCCAATACCTGACGTTGGACGATGTTGCCGTGCTCAATGCCGCCAAATCAGATGCGTCCGGGTTTATCAACGCGCTGCAAGGGCCTGTCACGCTCGACGAGGTGCAGCGCGCGCCCGAGCTGTTTTTAGCCATCAAGGCTGCGGTTGACCGGGACAGGCGGCCCGGCCGATTTTTACTGACCGGTTCTGCCGATGTGTTGGTGCTGCCCGGCATCGCTGATTCTTTGGCCGGGCGCATGGAAGTGTTGTCGCTATGGCCGTTGTCGTGCGCCGAAATGGTTGACAGTCCCGTAGTCAATCGCGCTGATGCCTTGTTTGCTGGGGACTGGTCGGCTTTATCTGTGCCGCCCTGTGAGCGTGAAGACCTCGTTACGCGGCTGCTGGCAGGAGGCTTTGCCGATGCTGTCACGCGTACCAGCCTACGCAGGCGCGATGCCTGGTTTGACAGTTACATCCAGGCCGTCTTGCAGCGCGATGTGCGTGACTTGGCCAACATTGAGCAGCTCACTGAAATCCCGAACCTGCTGCAATTGCTGGCCACCCGCAGTGGCACATTGCTGAACTTTGCTGAACTGTCCCGTACTGCTGGCTTGGCGCAAAGCACGCTCAAACGCTATTTCGCGTTGCTCGAAATGCTGTTTTTAGTGGTGCGTCTGCCGTCGTGGGAGCGCAACCCCGGCAAGCGCCTCGTCAAAGCGCCCAAAGTTTTTTTGCCCGACAGTGGCTTGCTCAATCATTTCATGGCGACAACTGCTGAAGGGCTTCTGGCCAAGCCAGGCTTGCCCGGCGCAACAGTGGAGACTTTTGTGTTGACGGAACTGCTCAAGCATGTCGCTTTCTCGGCCCAGCGCTTGTCACTGTGGCACTACCGCACGCTGACCCATATTGAAGTTGATTTTGTTCTGGAAAACCGACTCGGCCAGATCGCCGGCATTGAAGTCAAGGCCAGTGCGACGGTAGACGGCAAGGATTTCAAAGGTCTGCGGCACCTGGCAGAAACCGAGCCGACTATTTTTAAGCAAGGTATCGTTCTGTATGCGGGTCGGGAGGTTGTGCCTTTTGGCGACAAACTGTGGGCCGTGCCGATGTCGCTGTGGTGGGCTGGCTTGCGTACAAAACATGCAGACCTCACAAGCAAACCCCTTCATGCCGCCTGAGCAAGCCTGCCCCTGCGGCAAATCAGGCACATCCAAAAAGCCGCTGGCCTTCGCCGCTTGCTGCGGCCGCTACCTGAACGACTTTGACAACACCCCCGCGACCGATGCGCAAATCCTGATGCGCTCGCGCTACAGCGCTTTTGTGCTGAATCACACCGATTACCTCCAAGCCACCTGGCACGCCAGCACCCGGCCTTCCGATGTGTCACAGGACGCAGGCACCCAATGGCTGGGCCTGGAGGTGCGCTGCCACAGCATGACGGATGCTGACCATGCCCAGGTGGAGTTTGTCGCCCGCTACCGGCTGGCCGGCCGTGGTGTGCGCATCCATGAGCTGAGCCGCTTTGTTCGCGAGGCAGGGCGTTGGTACTATCTGGACGGTGATATGCGGTAAAAACCGCTCTTTTGGGCCTTTTTCAGGTATGTTTTAGGCCTCCAGACCAATGGATACATGCGCGAGCAGCTCCTGAATCAATAGCAATCAAAAAATGACCCTCCTGAAATTTGACGCCGTCTTGTTCGACTGCGATGGCGTGCTGGTCGACAGCGAACCGATCACCAACGGCGTGCTGCGTGACATGCTGGCCGAGTCGGGCTGGGTGCTGACACCCGCTGAATGCATGCGGCTGTTCATTGGCAAAGCCGTCAAAGACGAGCGCGCCCTGATTGAAGCCAATACCGGCCAGCCGCTGACGGAAGACTGGATGCAACGCTTTCGGGCGCGGCGCAATGCCGGACTGCTGCGCGACCTGCTTGCCATTGATGGCGCGGTGCACGCGGTAGCCCACATCCACCAACGCTACGCTGGCCGCATGGCCTGTGCGTCAGGCGCTGACCGCTTCAAGGTTGAGCTGCAACTGGACAAATGCGGTTTGATGCCGTACTTCAAAGGCCGCATCTTCAGCGGCCACGAGACCCCGCGCTCCAAACCTTTTCCGGATGTGTATCTGGCCGCCGCTGCCGCACTTAGCGTCGACCCCAGGCGCTGCGTGGTGGTGGAAGACAGCGTGACCGGCGTGCTGGCGGGGGTGGCGGCGGGCGCGACGGTGTTTGGCTACAGCCCGCCGCAGGCCGGGCACGATTCGCCCGATGCGCTGCGCAAAGCCGGTGCCGCACGGGTGTTCACCGCCATGAGCGGCTTGCCCCAGTTGCTGGGCTGACGGTCACCGGCGTTTTCCACCTGTTTTCACCTGTTGTTGGCTTTTTGGGGCTGTTTTTGGGTGTCAAATCAGCCTTCAGACCAATAGATACAAGCGCCAGCAGCTCCTGAAATAATAGTGAGTCAAAGGGCGCCATCCCTCCTGTCCATCACCTCTGTCCATGCCCCTGCGCCCCCTGCAAACCCCACCTGCCCGCAAAACGCGCTAGCGTGCTAACCTTCTACCCCGAGATTGACAACCCAAGAGAGACAACACCATGCCCGGACTCCTCCCCCACGTTGACCCAGACGGCCTGCTCGAATTCTCGGTCGTCTACACCGACCGCTCGCTCAACCACATGTCCAAAAGCTTCCAGCATGTGATGACGGACATCTCCAGCATGCTCAAAGAGGTGTACCACGCCCACTCAGCCGTGCTGGTGCCCGGCAGCGGCACCTACGGCATGGAATCGGTGGCCCGCCAGTTTGCCGCCGGCAAGCACGTCATGGTGATTCGCAATGGCTGGTTCAGCTACCGCTGGACGCAGATTTTCGACATGGGCCACATCCCCGCGTCGCACACCGTGCTCAAAGCGCGGCAAAGCGTTAAATCCGCGCAAGCCCCCTGGTCACCCGCCCCGATTGCTGACGTGCAAGCCGCCATCGCCAAGGAAAAGCCGGCCCTGGTGTTTGCCCCGCATGTCGAAACCTCCGCCGGCATGATGCTGCCCGACGGGTATTTGCGTGCCGTGGCTGACGCCGTGCATGCTGTTGGCGGCCTGTTCGTGCTCGACTGCATCGCCTCCGGCGCGATGTGGGTCGACATGCAGGCCACCGGGGTTGACGTGCTGATATCGGCCCCGCAAAAAGGCTGGAGCAGCTCGCCCTGCTGCGCCATGGTGATGCTGAGCGAGCGCGCCCGCACGGCGATTGACGCTACCGTCAGCTCCAGCTTTGCAACTGACCTGAAAAAGTGGTTGCAGATCATGGAGACCTATGAAAAAGGCGGCCACGCGTACCACGCCACCTTGCCCACTGACGCACTCACCCGCCTGGCCGCTGTCATGAAGGAAACGAAAGAGTACGGCTTTGACAAAGTCAAAGCCGAGCAAGAGCTGCTGGGCAAAAAAGTACGCACCCTGTTTGAAAGCCGGGGCTTGACAAGCGTCGCCGCCGAAGGCTTCAAAGCCCCAGGTGTGGTCGTCAGCTACACCACCGACCCAGACATCCAGTCCAGCAAAAAGTTTTTAGCCGAAGGCCTGCAAACCGCCGCCGGCGTGCCGCTGCAATGCGACGAAGGTGCCGACTTCATGACCTTTCGCGTCGGGCTGTTCGGGCTGGACAAGTGGCACAACGTGGACAAGACGCTGGCCCATCTGACTGGGGCGCTGGACCGGCTGGGGATTGTGGAGGCGTTGGCTGAAGAAGTGAGTTGAATTAAAAAAACCTGCGAACGCAGGATTTTTATCAAACGGTCCACCGACTGGGTCAGTCGATCTTGGATATCTCGTATCTGTGTCGTTGCTAATTTATATCAATTTGATATAATCAACACATGCACGTCATCTCCATAAAAATGCTTCGCGCGTTCTGGCAGAAGCATCCAGAAGCAGAAAGCGTTTTACGAGAATGGCATTCAGTTGTTGAGCACGCCGAGTTCAAAGACTTCAACCACGTGCGTGAGTTTTTCAATTCAGCGGATTACGTGCCGCCGTTCACCCTATTTGATATCGGCGGTAACAACTATCGTGTAGTGGTTATCGTCAGGTACAGATTCAAAAAAGTCTATGTACAAAAAGTCATGACGCACCGTGAATACGACAACTGGAACAAACTTTATCGGAAAGGCAAGGTCTAACCATGCAAGCAACACAAGCCCTGGCTGGCAAGTCCAGCAGTGCCATCAATATGTCGGCCCTTCAAGCCTCCTGGCAGGCTTTCGACAACATGGCGCACCTTCGTCCCATTCACAGCGAAGCTGACTATGACAGCACTGTCAACATGATGAATGCGCTGTTGGATGTGACCGCAGACGATGAAGATCATCCACTATCAAGCCTTCTTGAACTGACATCTGACTTGGTGTCACGCTATGAACAGGAACACCACCCCATAGGAGCTGCTGAGCCCAAAGATGCACTACGGTTTTTGATGGAGTCGCGCGGACTCAAGCAGGAAGACTTGTCGAGCGTTGTTGCGCAGAGCAATCTGTCGGCGATCCTGGCAGGGAAGAGAAAAATCAGTGCGGCTATGGCCGGTAAGCTGGGTGGATTTTTTGGTATCAGCCCGGCGATTTTTGTGCCTCGTTGAGTTGCTGACTACTGATCGCCATGCACAACCCAACTCACCCCGGCGCTGTCATCCGTGGCGATTTCGGCTGGCGTGAATGCGTCGGGGTCAGCCTCGCACGCGGGGCGCAAAGTTTGACCTGCCCCCTGGTGTTCACGCAGCATCCGTCCCTCAACCCAGTGTGAAGTAGAACGTCGCCCCCAGACCGGGCGCTGACTTGGCCCATACACGGCCGCCGTGCCGCGTGATGATGCGGCTCACCGTGGCCAGCCCAACGCCGGTGCCTGCAAATTCCACCTCCGTGTGCAGGCGTTCGAACGGCTGGAAAAGCTTGTCCGAAAAGGCCATGTCAAAGCCGGCCCCGTTGTCCTGCACAAAAAATACCCGGTTTCCTGCCGCATCGGTTTGTTGGCCGACACGAATCTCGGCGGCTGCCTGCTTGGCGCTGTACTTCCAGGCGTTGTTCAGCAGGTTTTCCAGCACGGCCCGCAGCAGTCCCGCATCGCCGCGGGCTTGCAGGCCCGTTTCAATGTGCAGCACCACCTGTCGTTCAGGCTGGCTCGCCTGCAGGTTGTGTGCAATGTGGCGGGCCAACGCCGACAGGTCGACCCGCTCGTGCTTCAGGCGCGTGCGCGCGACCTGAGCCAGCGTCAGCAGGTCGACAATCAGGTCCGACATTTTCGTCACGCCGAGCTGAATGCGCGACAGGTAGTACTGCGCTTTGTCGTCGTCATGGCCCTTCAGCCTTTTGGCCAGCAGTCCGCTAAAGCCGCTGACGGTGCTGAGCGGCGAGCGCAGGTCATGCGATACCGAATACGAAAAGCTTTCGAGCTCATCGTTGGCGGCCTGCAAAGCAGCTTCGGTTTGCTTGCTGTCGGTGACATCGGCCATGAAGCCGTGCCACAGGATGCTGCCGTCGTCGAGTTTTTTCGGTTGTGCACGGCCCGCCAGCCAGCGCACACCATGCGCCTGAATGAGCCGGAATTCAGGCTGCCAAGGCTGCAGCGTGTGGGCTGACGCGACAACGCCGGCCTGCATCGCCTTGAGATCGTCCGGATGGATCTCGGCAAAAATCAACTCAGGTTGATCCTGCACCTGTGCCGGGGTCAAGTTGAAAAGTGCCTGAACCCCATGGCTGATGTACGGAAAGCTGTAGCGCCCTTTGGGGCAGCGTTGGTACTGGTAAATGACGCCCGGCACATCTTCCGACAGGTTTTGCAAAAGGGCGTGGCTGGCTTGCAGGCGATGCTGGCTCTCCAGCAATGACTGGTCCGCGGCTTCCTGGTGTTGAAGGGAGCGCAGCAATAGCACCGACATGAGCAACGTGAACAGCGTCACCATCAAGGCTCGGCCTGTTCTCTCGCGCTGCAAGTTGTGCGCAGGTGCCAGTATTTCATCGACACCGTAGCCAACGACCGCTGTCAGTCCGTAGGCCGGCAAGCGGACATAGCTGTATAAATTCTCGATGCCATCAAATTGGGAAGCGCGACGGAAGTTTCCTCGCAGGGGCGCGCCGGGGTCGGTATACGGCGAGGGCTTGACGACCGTGCCGACATACCGCTCAACCGCGTTGCTGGCGATCAAGACCTCGCCCGTGTCACGGACAAGGGTCGCTCGGCTCCTTAGTTGCGAATTGGCTTCATTGTAAAAATCGGAAAAATAGTTCGGGTCTACGGACGTCACCATCACGCCGGCAAACTTGCCGTGGTTCAAAATGGGGCGGGTCAGCTGGATCGACCATTCTCCAGACACCCGACCCAGCACGGGGCGACTGACAAACAGCGTGTCCTGACCGCTTGCCTGATGAACTTTGAAATGCTCCCGGTCGCCCAGGTACAACGGTTTGTCAGGCAGACCCAGGGTGCTGAAAACCAAGAACCCCTGGGCATTGATGACGCTCGTTTGGAGCACCGCGTTGCCCATGGAATCACCATAGGGCTTGAGATGCACCGACAATTGAAGCGGGCGTTCTGTCCAGATGTTGCGCAGGACGCGCAGTGTTTGGTCAATGTCGCCGAACTTGGCCACTGCGTGTTTGGCGAACAGCGAGGCCAGGAAGGCGGTTTGGCGGCGTGCATCTTGGAGCTCAGCCTCTTCGGCGCGGTAATGGGTCAATATCACCGCCGCCCAAACAGCTGCCATCAAACCCGCCATCAACACGATGAAGCTTCGGCGCCAGTTTTTTTTTGTCAACAAGGCAGTCTACCTACAGTTTTTTCAAGGGTGGGGCGTTTTCACACCCGTGCTGGTCGCTGGGCGCCGTAAAAATCGTTGTCGATTGTAATTTATGGGCTTTGATGTGGGGATGTCTTGCCTATCCCGGACACACAAAACCGCCTAGAATTGACGTTTACGTAAACGTCAATCAGGCGTTTCAAGCCGATTCAGCCCATTTAGTCGATTCAGCCGATTGGCTTCTTCAAAAGAAAGACCTGCATGCCTGTTCTGGAGACACAACTCAACGCCCGCACGGCCGACTTCCAGGCCAACGTGGCGGCCATGCAAACGCTGGTGGACCACTTGCGCGGCGAGGTGGCCCAATCCGCTGCTGGCGGCGGCGAGGCGGCCCGGGCCAAGCATGTGGCACGGGGCAAGTTGCCGCCTCGTGAGCGGGTGCAGATGCTGCTGGACCCTGGCACGCCTTTTTTAGAACTTTCCCCGCTGGCGGCGCACGCCATGTACGACGGGGCGGCGCCCTGCGCGGGCCTGGTCACCGGCATTGGCCGGGTGAGCGGTGTGGACTGCATGGTGGTGTGCAATGACGCGACCGTCAAGGGCGGCACCTACTACCCCATGACGGTGAAAAAGCATGTGCGCGCACAAGAAATTGCGCAGCAAAACAACTTGCCCTGCATCTATCTGGTGGACTCGGGCGGGGCCAACTTGCCGAACCAGGACGACGTCTTCCCCGACCGCGACCACTTTGGCCGCATCTTTTACAACCAGGCCAACATGAGCGCCGAGGGCATTGCGCAGATTGCGGTGGTCATGGGCAGTTGTACGGCAGGCGGCGCGTACATGCCCGCCATGAGCGACGAAAGCATCATCGTGGCCAACCAGGGCACCATCTTTTTAGGCGGGCCGCCACTGGTCAAGGCCGCCACGGGCGAGGTGGTCACCGCGGAAGACCTGGGCGGCGGTGACGTGCACACGCGCCTGTCGGGCGTGGCAGACCACTTGGCGCAAAACGACATGCACGCCTTGCAGCTGGCCCGCACGGCGGTCAAAAACCTGAACAGAAAAAAGCCTGCGAGTCAACAAACACATGCGCCAGCAGCTCCTAAATATGAAGCAAGCGAGCTCTACGGCGTGATCCCCATAGACACCCGCAAACCCTTCGACGTGCGCGAGATCATTGCCCGCATGGTGGACGGCAGCGAGTTTGACGAGTTCAAGGCGCGCTATGGCACCACACTGGTTTGCGGCTTTGCCCGGGTGGAAGGCATGCCGGTCGGCATCATTGCCAACAACGGCATTTTGTTCAGTGAATCAGCCCTGAAAGCCACGCACTTCATTGAGCTGTGCTGCCAGCGCAAGATACCGCTGGTGTTTTTGCAGAACATCACCGGCTTCATGGTGGGCCGCAAATACGAGAACGAAGGCATTGCCCGCAACGGTGCCAAGTTGGTCACCGCCGTGGCCACCGCCGCTGTACCGAAGTTCACCATCATCATTGGCGGCAGCTACGGCGCGGGCAACTACGGCATGTGTGGCCGGGCCTTTTCGCCGCGGTTTTTATGGATGTGGCCCAACGCCCGCATCTGCGTGATGGGCGGCGAGCAAGCCGCTGGGGTGCTGGCCACCGTCAAACGCGATGGCATTGAGGCGCGCGGCGGGCAGTGGTCGGCGCAAGAAGAGGCCGCCTTCAAGCAGCCCATCCTCGACCAGTTCGCCCACCAGTCGCACCCCTACTACTCAAGCGCCCGGATGTGGGACGACGGCGTGATCGACCCGGCAGACACCCGCCGCGTGCTGGCGCTCGGCCTGTCGGCCACGCAAAACCGGCCGATACCGGACACGAAGTTTGGCGTTTTCAGGATGTGATGAACCATGAACAACCTTAAAAGCAATATCTTCACCACCCCCGACCACGAACTGCTGCGCGAGCAGGTGAACCGCTTCATCACCCGTGAGGTAGAGCCCTATGCCGCCGCATGGGAAGAAGAAGGCTGCGTGCCGCGCGAGGTGTTGCGCAAAATGGGCGACGCGGGCCTGCTGGGGCTGATGTATGCATCGCAATACGGCGGCGCTGAAGCCGACGCGTTGACCAACCTGGTGTTTGCCGAGGCGCTGAGCCAGTCCACTTTTGGCGGCTTCATCATCACCGTGCTGGTGCACACCGACATGGCCAGCCCGCACCTGCACCATGCGGGCAGTGCGGCGCAAAAGGCCCAGTATTTGCCGGATGTGATTGCTGGCAAAACGATTACCGCCGTGGCGATCAGCGAGCCCGGCGCAGGCTCTGACGTGGCGGGCATGCGCACCACGGCGCGCCGTGACGGCGACGAGTGGGTCATCAACGGCACCAAGATGTTCATCACCAACGGCGTGCATGCCAATGTGTATTTTGTAGCGGCTAAAACAGGTACGGCGCGGCACGACATGAGCATGTTCATTGTTGAAAAAGGCACGCCCGGTTTTACCGTGGGCCGGGCACTCAAGAAAACCGGCTGGCTGTCGTCAGACACCGCCGAGCTGATTTTTGACAATGTGCGTATCCCGGCTGGCAATCTGCTGGGTGAAGAAGGCAAGGGCTTTTATTCGGTCATGAAGAATTTCCAGACCGAACGCATTGCCCTGGGCGCCATGGCGGTCGGCCACTGCACCAGAGCCCTGGAGCTGACGCTCGACTACGTGCGCCAGCGCCAGGCCTTTGGTGCCACGCTGTGGGACAAGCAAACCATACGCCACCGCATCGCCATGCTGGACGCCAAGACCCGCGCTGCGCGGCAGTTCATGTACCACTGCGCCTGGTCGGTCACCCAGGGGCATGACATTGTTCAGGAGGTGTCCATGCTCAAGGCGCTCACCGGCGAGCTGGTCAATGAGGTGCTGCAAACCTGCCAGCAGTTCCACGGCGGCATGGGCTTTATGCGCGAAACGCCGATTGAGCGCCTTTGGCGCGATGCACGCGTGCTGGGCATAGGCGGCGGCGCGACGGAAGTCATGCTGGAAGAAGTGGCCAAACGGTATTGATCGACCCTGAAAAGCCATGAATAACTTATGCCTCAACGTCACCGATCGGGTGGCGACCGTGACGCTGAACCGACCGGACGTGCGCAATGCCTTCAATGAAGCACTGATCGCCGAGATCACTCAGACTTTTCAGGCCTTGGGCCAACGTGACGACGTGCGCTGCATCGTGCTGGCGGGTAGCGGCACAGCCT
>Ga0075464_10001525_pt1 | contig 10433 bp, 13 predicted proteins | sample DEB19_08_DNA_5_FD_75068 | JGI IMG/M metagenome (GOLD analysis project Ga0075464, IMG submission 75068) | Aqueous microbial communities from the Delaware River and Bay under freshwater to marine salinity gradient to study organic matter... | ecosystem: Environmental > Aquatic > Marine > Coastal ...
ACAACTTGTATATATTGTTTCTATTAAGCGCCCTTGGTGTGGAGACGATAAATCGTTCTACCCCGAGATACTTCCAGGATTCTGTGCACAGTCCCCGTTACCTACTCGGCTCTCGATGTCATTCGCATCCCCCACCAGCGACGCTTAATAATGTTCAACTCTAAATGCAATCGACGAGCAACAGTGACTTGCCCCATGCCACGACATCCCCTTACCTTCAAAGTTTTACTGTTTTACAGTCCAGGGAGCGGCGCACTGATTACCTCTTAGTTTAGTCATATACCTCGTACTTAGGGTGTAACACCACATTTCCAAGAACGTCAGACACTCATCGAAAGCATATAGAGTTGAACTATACTGAATTATTAAAGAACTTGGTTGTCTAGTAGCAAGGCTGTTTCGGCATTACCTAAACCGACCTGCACTTTCGCACGAGGACTTACTACTAGACTTTGTGTTGCCAACCAGTCAGTCCCTTTCGAGACAAGGAGCTTCCGCTCACTGGTTACGGTCTAAACGGGCAACCTCACATATATTCTAGATACTTACCGCTTGACCATGCGCCCCATGGACGCCACCCTGATCGACTATATATCTCATAAGCCTTAGCTACGTTACGTTCTGGGTTATATTCTGCTACTTTACCTGTATGAATACAAGCAATTTGCATTAAACCATACGAACCTATGCAACCGTTGTGCCTATCGTTCGTGTTAGCAGCGTTTGGATTGCCGCCACTCTCTGCCATACACACCGCATATGCCGTCCGATAGTCCCAATCATATGCTGAGACTATTTCGCAGCCAGACTGCACAGGAGCTTGTGTGGGCGCTGTTTCAATTGTTACAGGTGCTTTTACCGTCTCGATTGTTTTAGTAGCCTCAGACGGCGTGATTGCTACTCTTGGCTTTTTAAAATTGCTTGTACTCGTGTCTCGACTTCGTTGCTGACTGACTGACTATAATGTTGTTGCATCGTCACGCCGATCAGGAAGCCAATGAATGAGAAGGCGACGAACTTTACGACGCCCCAGAACACTTGCATGCCTGTATAAGTTTTGCGGTCCTTTGCTTTGACTTCGGCCTTGACCTCATCAATGATTGTATTTTTAGACATTACTTTGTCTCCAATTCTACCTTAATAGTCACGGGGACCACTTGGGTGTTATCTTTTATTGTGAACATTGCTGCTCCTTTGTTTATATTATATTCTCGTAGCTTCATACGACAGGGGCAACGGCTCTTTAGTTTATGGCGACGGGAGCTGTGACCGTCTATGTTGTCCGTCGTAATGTGAAGCTGCTTTGTCGAATCCCTTATCTACGGTTCGATACTAGAAGTATAGCACACGCTTACGCTAAATGCAATAGCTCTAGCGAATATTCTTTCCCTTACGGAGGTCAGAATAGGCTTGTTTCCATATCATTGCCTGCATTTTACGGTCTTTTTTAACGTATTGGTTCGACCGCATGATGATCGCCTCGACTGCCGCTTTGCCTTTATAGATTGTCTGCCACTCTACATGTTCGTATGGATTAGCGGTGAAGTACATATGACAACCTCCACACAAGGTGTCCCCATTTTCTGGGTCAAAGCGCGTAGCCTCTTTCCTGCGTCCTTGGAAGTGGGACATCTGATGAGACACTGGGTCGCCACTTGCATTAAACTGTACGGGTGAGTGACAGCGCTTGCACTCACCATCTCTGAGGCGTATGTATTTTGAGAACCACGCATCGGCTGGATCAATCTTAATTGCCATCTGGTTCCAACTCGCTTGCTGCGTCTGATGAATAACTGTCGAAAATGTTACTGCTCCTCTAGCTTATGCACTTCTTCTAATATGCGTGCCTTGAATAGCTGCATTTGCTTACGATAAAAGATATTCCACTGATCTTTTTCCTCAGTCTTACCGCCTTTAGCTTTATAGAGTACCCATAATGCGTCTCTGATTTGTGTGCTTTGGGACTTTGACACATCTGTTTCTACATCCTCGTCCGGTATGTCCTCATTGGTAAAGGCATTGCGCCTGAATAGCAGGTGTCCTGCTTCCTGGTGGAAGGTGTCTATAACCGCAAAGTCGTCGTTAGATACCTCGAACAACGTAGTAAATGCTAAGGTTACGCTACGGTCTTTCTTGCGACCTGAACGATCAAGAGTAACAGGTAGCTCAATTATTCGTTCATCCTTTTGACCGTCCATTATGCGTGTTCCTTACAATCGCTACAGTAGCCCCACGCTATTTCGGCAGCGCAACAGGTACTCAGGTTTCTAACATATACCGTGGTGGTTACGTCTTCTAAAACTAAGACCGGAATACTCATTACGCTTTATACGCTTTGATTAGGTTGACTACGTTGTCTGCTTCTTCCTCACGTATTTGGCTGGGGTGCTTGCCTACTATATTTTCAAGTGTAGTGTTGATCTGCTCTGGTGTGGTTATATCTGGGAAGGTTAGTTTGACTGCACCTACAATCTGTAGCTTCTGTTGGGCTGTCGCTAAGCGGTGTTCCCTAGCATCGTTGTCATCGTCTGGGATAAGTCCTAACATCGAAGTAAGCATATAACGTCGATAAAACGTGATGGCCGCTCCTAGGGCTTGTGGGTCTTGCCTGGTAATAACCATAGGCATTTCCTCACTGACTGACTCGCCGCTAGGTATATGGAATAAGGTGGTCTTGAATAAGTTACCGCTCAGGCCGCTAGAGCCGTTAGTAGGGGTCTGGTATACAACAAGGTCGTTATCTTTTAGAAGTTGCTTGATAGCTTCCCATGTACTCGTTAGGTTGGCATACTTGAACTTGCCTTGGCCTACTTGACCATCCGACTCTCGCTTGATGTATTCTGCCTGCTGCTGGACGTTCTGAATGGCTTTCATCACTTGCTGCTGAGGCACGTTCTTTAATTCTGTCATTTCTTTATCCTTATCTACGGGTTAATGTACCTCTTATTGTACGCTAACGCTGTAGCAATGTCAAGCACCTTGTGGATAAACCCTTAAAATGGTACAATGCTACTGATAGCGCCGCTCTATCTACGGTTAGGCGCTATTGTCTTTTAACCGTCAGTTCGCTGGCGGTTATTTTATTGCCAAGTTAAAACGCCTATGCTATATTGTAACCATAATCTTTTCTCGCATACATAAATGGCGGTAAAGAAAAGGCTAGCTCTTTATTTAGATATAGTGCACAGGCCTCCTTGTTTGTTCTGTGTACAACTCGAAAGGCACCGCGCGATCAGTTTCTCTCTTCAGAATAGACGCGGTGCTTTTAATTTTATGACGCTTATGATATTATGTATTTGTCCTGGAAAGGCACCCCCTATTCTAGTTTAGGCTAGACAAAAAACACTGCTGTACACCTGGTAACTACCCTCCACCTTTTGTACTATATAGGCAGTGTTTTTTGTTTGGTAGTATAATAAAAGAATTCACCTTTGTGATGATCGTGAATGCACCTGTCCGGTCAACTCTGTTTTGATTGGTTGATCGCGCAATGTAACCCTTTCGGGGGTTATTTTGTTTCCACAGGATTTGCACATGGCACTTATGGCTATTGAAAAGAAGTGTTACGAAGACTATAATAGGAGTAGTATTTAGTCTTCTTGCGAATTCTAGATACGAAAGTTAATAGAAATACCCGCTCTTACGAACGGGCTAGTCTTCTTGCTAATTTAAGTATAGCAAAAGGCAATCTTTTATGCAAGTGTTGGGGAGTCCCTGACTGATGGCTTTAGGTGACACGTTAAATAAACCTACTAAATCAGCTCAACGTTTTAGAATATCGTACAATTCTGCTTTTGTACTGAAGTATGAGAGAATATCAATATAGATACTTTAACAATTTGAGACTACACATTAAAGGTAGTTGTGAGGGTGATAACGCAAAACTCAAAGGAGCAGATATGGGTAAGATTACCAAAACTGTCATAGAAGATGTAGCGTATCAACTTAAAAGTGCAGGTCAGTGGGTTGTGGCTAATAAGTACCAACCAAAGAAGGTTAAGGAGTTAGACATTATAATGGATTTATCAGATCCAGAAGATGTAATAGATGACTTAATAATTCAGCTTGCAGATGTATTTGCAACACATGATAAGACATTTGATAAGAGTAAGTTCCTAGAACAATCCTCATACAAACTGTTTAGTTGGGCGTTAGACCCTAACGGAGAGAATATAAAACAATAATATAAACTAGTTGTTGCCCTCTCACATACCTTTAATAAATAGTTAACTAGTCTTTGATTGTTTAACGACTACCCTTAATATATAATATCGAGTTTCGATTGATTAAGAGATTTCGCCCACACTTCAGGGAATAGCTTGAATACATAACTCCCCCGTGTTACACTGGGAAAAGGGGAGATGTTTGCAATGGAAAAAATACTATTTGACGATATAGATAAAGAACTAGTAAACAGTAAGACATGGAAGATTGTCGATAAAAATACGGGACATACCAAATACGCTATAACAAAGCCAGGTGGTAAGTTTATGCATAGGCTAATAATGGACTGTCCTAAAGGTCTAGAAGTAGACCATATAAACGGCAATGGGTTAGATAACCGAAGGATAAACCTTAGAATATGTAGTCGTAGTCAAAACTCTTGCAATAGACCAGCTCCAAGTAATAACATAACGGGTTACAAAGGAGTGTACTGGGATGAAAACAAAAATAGATACCGTGCAGTAATAACAAAAGATAAAGTTGTTTATAGACTTGGAAGATATAAAACTGCCCGTGAAGCAGCAGTTGCTTATAATTTAGCTGCCAAGAAATATCATGGCGTATACGCATTTATAAACATATTGCAATAAGACTCCCCCGCTACTTACAGCGCGTTTATGGGAGCGCTTAGAGTGTTATATAACGACAGTAACGGCCTGTTGCATAACCAACAAAAAAGACCAAACAATATGTAAGGTCTTTTTTGTTTCCGTGACAGGATGAACATGCGGCTGTCTCCAAAGCTCATTATACCACAAAGAAAAGACCAGGACATTACCTGATCTATTATTCTTACCGCCGTTCCTGCAAAGAAGACCGATAGTCTTGGAAGACCCAATGCACGAACTAAGTGGGCCAGTGTTGCCCCTCTATTATACTACGTTTTTGCAAGCCGCGAAAGTGTTTCACCATATTGCTCGACAACGAGTTTAACGGCTCTATCTAGCTTTTCTTTTTGCCTTTGCGTAAGGTTTTCCATGAGGATACTATACTAGCGTTCAATAGCAAGTGCAATGCCTGCGACCAAAGCCGAGATGCCTGCACCCGCTCACTCATCGCAAGTAGGCCCTCTGCAGGTCTACCGCCTGTGCGGCCAGCATTGCCAGGTCTCTCTCGACTGGGTGGGCTTTCGGGTGGCGTGCAGCAGCCTCCATAGCGAACATAAGGTTGTCGATGCTAATAAGTGTGTCAGGATGGGACTGGAACTCTCTGAGCGTGCGCTGGAGGGCATAGAAACCTAATAACGGGACAGGGGGACAGTTACGGTGTATCTCTTCATGAACGTCGCGATCGATTAAGGGGACAAGGCCCTGTGATTCACGGAGCCTCTTGGCGTCAGGACGTAGCGTCCACTCTTTTGCGGGATTAAGCAGGTGGTGCTTATCTCGCCGCTCCATCAGTCCGTCTCAGGTTGTTGCCACTGACTGTCGATGTGATCTGGGTCTTTGTACTCATCCTGCGACGCGTCGTAATAGCCCAGAGCACCGAGCATTCGTCGAGTTGGTTCCGTGTCCTTTTCGAGGTCTAAGCGTCTCTCGGCGGCTCCTGGTTGCTCAGGAGAGGTCATTACGCGCTCTTTGACTTAATATCAGCAATGATACCGATAATAACAGTCTTGAGGGCTGATAGGCCAGCTGCAAGCGCACCGATAGCTGTGGCAAGTGCAAACGCTTTTAAGGCCGCCCAGTCACCTGCAAAGATCAGGTTGACAAGTTGGTCGGATACGACTAATACGACGGCCAGGAAGCCCTGGATAAAAGTCCAGAGCGCACGTGTTGCCACGTCTTTCCAGTTGATTGATTTTAATGCCTCGATAATCTTGCTACTCATTTCATTTGCCTCTCTTTCCTTCTTAATCTTCTTAATGTACCTTATTACTGATGTTTGCAGTTTTGCTAGTTCTGCCTCTTGTTCTCTTCAACTTTTCATTACTTATCTTTCTTGAACAGACCAATGATAAAGTCCACGATCTGCTTAATGAGATAATACCATTTATCTTTTGCGGCTGCTTCGGCGGCGGCCTTAGCTGCGGCGTCTGCCTCGGCACTAGCGCGGTCACGTTCGGCACGCTCCTGATCTAGTCGGGCCTGTTCTGCGGCTGCTTTCTTTGCGTCATCTAGGGCCTTTTGAGCCTCGGCTGCTTTACGTACTTTCAGGTCGGCGTATTCGTTTGAGCTTCGCAACTCGTTTTTAATGCGTTCAATATCAAACCCACTGTTTAGGAAGGTTGCAAGGCCAGTCGCATCAACAGTACGCTCCAATACCTCTAAGTATGCGTCCTGAATCTGTGTGGCAGTGACTTTTGGAGCTGGAGGTACGATTGAACCGCCCTGGCCCCATTGTGCCGCTGAAAACTTGTTACGGGCCTCACGATCAAGGCGGGCAAGATCGTATGGTGTACAGCGCGTATTGACGTACTTAAAGTGTGGGACAAGTGGCAGGTCGCCATAAGCATCACGGATATCAGCAATCAGTTCAGCGATAGTATCAAAGTCTGCATCTGTTTGCCCAGGGTCGCATTCAATTGAAATAGTGTACGGGTTGCCAGGGCCAGTTGCCCATGAGTTGTCACCAGGTGATACGAGACACGCAACTCGACGACCATTACCTGTAGCGACGAAGTGAGCAGATAGCCCACCAGGTTTTAGAAATCCGCCAACAACTCCCTCGAAAGTCGCTCCTGCCCCAGGGGCATTCCACCAGTGAATTGCAATTTCTTTGATTTGACGGTTGACAAGCCAGACGGCTTTAGTCTGCGATGCTGGCGTAAAGTTTGGACTGTCCCATTGCGTTAGATATTGATAAGACATAGTATGCTCCTTTATTGGTTATTGCCTAGTATGAAAATCAGCTTTATAACTGCCCACATTGTGCCGATCAAGACGCCAATGCCACCAGCTATTATAATAATTCTGCGCCCCAGTTTTGCAAATCTTTTATTGAACTCATCTGATTCTTTTCTATCTTCTACAAGCTGTTTAATGTCTGGGACTATGCCGAGAAGGTCGTCAAGCACCTTTAGCTTATCCAGCTGACCAACAATGGTTTCTAGCTGCTCTTTGGTTGTGGGTGCTTTAGTTGTCATATCACTTACTACCTATACAAGCCTTATCCGTATAAATGCAGGCTGTGTCGCTCCTGCCCTAGCGGTCATCGTTCCACCAGACCCCTGTGCTGTCAGTTTGTAAGTATGCAGTCCAGCAGAAGGTGTTGCAAGGTACTCAGGGTTTAAAGTCTCGTTTATGCTGCCAGATCGTGAGTTAACGCCTGCGGCTTGCAGGACAGTTGCGCCCTCTTGGATATTGACAATGTTATAGGCGTCAGCAGTACCGTTCGTTGAGTTAACATAGGCAGAGGCTTCTATCTTCCTTCCAGTGATAGCGATAAAGGGAACTGAAAGACCAGTCAGGTCAACTACGGTGGTGATGCTACCCTGGTCAGCAAGAATCTGGCGATACCCAATTATTGAACGAAATGGGTCACGAGGACAAATCAAGTTCCCAAGTGAGTCGGTAACAGCATAAGGAATAGATGAGGCGATAGGAAATACTTTATCCTCTTGTCCTTGGTTCACCTTCGTAGCTGCTGTAATAGTAGCTGCCGCTTGTATGATACCGATACGAATTGAGTTTGAGGCAAGAGCTGGTGAGGCTGCGTTAGTAGCTGCGGTTGTGTATACTACTGTTCCTGTTCCGTCGCCAGCGTCTAATACATCTATGTATGTGTCTACGTTGGTCGTAAACGCCCTCGCTGTGACTGCGGCTACGGTAATAGGGTTGCCGTTTATGACCACTACACCTGATGTCATAGAGGCAGCAAGTGAGCCTCCGTAAGAATCACCAGACCAGACACAACCAGAAGCTACATAGTCATATGGGAAGATAGTCGCCGCACCAGCACCAATAGTAACTGTTTTGGCAAGTCCTTTACCGCGTAGGTTAAGGTGTATGGCTGAATCACCCCCTGACGGTTCAACTTTTGGACTATTACCTGTAGCTGCATTAGTAACTGTAATCTCATTTACTGCACTAGCTGTAGCAGGAGTTTTGATGACTTCGTTACCGTTTGCATCGTTGATTGAAGTAGTGATTTTAGGAGTAGTGAGAGGTAGTGAGGCAATCATCGCGCCTGTTTGTGTGTGAGATACGAGCAGTCCATCAACCATGCGGTTTTGTACTTCGGCTGATAATGGGATGTACACACGAGTTAATGCACCAGCTGAATAGTTTTGTGGCGTACCTGACACGAGCGAGACGTTTGTAACTGATGTTGCAGTAGCAACTGTACCCTCGTATTCGGTATATGTTCCTGCTACTTGTACCTGCTCACCGTTTATAATCTCAGCTGTGTCTATTGCGAAGATCACGCCTGTATCTGTCGGCCAGTTAGTTGTGCTTACTACGGTTGCAGATGTTCCACCTATCGTATAGCCTGGTGAAGCAAGGGTAGTCGCTGTACCTTCTCCTACTTTGATATACGTGTCGTTTTGTGATGCTGCCATAATATTATTTTCTCCTTTATTCTATTACGTTTGTGCTTTTATTACTAGGTCGTCAAGGGCAAATCCTTTAGTATTTACTGCGCTTAATGTGTAGTCACTTCCAGCCGTGTCTGCCACTACTTCCCATGAGAGCTGGTTTAACAGCCCTTTTGGTTTGATACGAAGGACTGTTGCACTTGTTCCAAAGGTGTTGATCGTGCCAGCAGCCTCACCGTACTGGCGTGCTTTGTTTGGGTTAAATAGTGTATCAACTCCGTATAAGAATTGACCCCATCCCGTCTTACTTGTCGTGACTGAGAATGTATCTGACCCTGCTGAGGTTTGCACGCCTTTACGAGTAAGTCCTGTTGCGTTGACTTGAATTAGTCCTTTGGGGAATAAGAACTTGAAGTATTGGTTACGAATTGAGCCGAGAGTGATACCATCTTCATCCCAGACCATACTCTCAAAGGCTGCACGACTGCGCCATGCTACATCATCGTCTTGGTGAGTAACCGCACCAGCACGAGTAAACTCTAAGATTTTGTTATCTACTAATGCACAGAAGTGAGTAGCCCCTGCGTTGTCTTCATATAACCATAGGTCTTTAGCAGCAACTTGCCACCTCAGTACCCAGAGGTTCTTGCGTGAGCGGTCAAGATACCAGATCTCGTTATTCTCTGTAGACGATACAGGAAGTGCAAAGTAGAGCTTGCTGTTCATTGCTACACCGACTGCTTTGTGCAGGTTTTCAAGTGAGATACGTGCAGTGTCGGGTTCAATCACTTGGTCAATACGGTTAGTGGTGAGGATGTTAACCACATTCTGAGACGTACCAGTAGTCTTGAAGTCTAGCCCTGTAGGGTAGTAGATTGAGTCACCGTCCTTAATAGTTGCCCTCGGTGCGTATGTACCAGACTGTCCGTTAGATTCATAGACGTTAGGGTAGACAATGATTTGATCGCCAATAGTCAAAGATTCAAACGACACGTGGTAGATTTTACCATTACCAGCTGAACCTCGTGCAGATACCGTGATAACATGGTTTCCACGTCCGTCACGGAAGCCTGTCACGTAGTTGAGCTGTGTGTCACCATCTACGTCAATACCGACATAGCCACCTCCGTTATATGGTGAAAAGTCCCCAGTACCAGGTGCAGAGTAGTAGAGGTAGTTGTCAGCCGTAACACCAAACAGTTGCGAGTTCTTCGTATCTGAATACATATAGGTGAATACTGCACCCTCTGTTGAGTTACCCTCTGGTGCAAGCTTGAAGGTGTTTACTACTAGTGTGCCTAAGTCTCGGTAGGAGGTTGCTTGTGTAGTGTAAAGTTCAAAGAAATCTGCATTGTTTGAAGAGTAGTAGACTGTATAAGCAGTGGCGTTTACAACAGCACTCCAAGATAGGTCTATGAAGTCTGTGTTTTCAATCCACGAATCACGAGGCTTCCCCGCAGTGTCGTTTCCTTGTGGTGATGCGATCGACTCACCGACATCGTTGCTTGCGGTGATACGATAGTAATGCACTTCTGCACCAGCCGTTCCAGAATAGGTAACAGTTGGTGCTGTGGGCGTTGTGAGGGCTGTGTAGGTGTTTACAGAGTCGTCGGTTAGGTCGATGTATGAGAGGTTATTCGTTCCGTTGTAGAGGTATAGTTTAGCTTTAGACTGAACACCCTGCATCCATGCCGTTGAACTGTACGAGCCACCCACTAGTGAGAAGTTACCA
>Ga0075464_10001526_pt1 | contig 10428 bp, 8 predicted proteins | sample DEB19_08_DNA_5_FD_75068 | JGI IMG/M metagenome (GOLD analysis project Ga0075464, IMG submission 75068) | Aqueous microbial communities from the Delaware River and Bay under freshwater to marine salinity gradient to study organic matter... | ecosystem: Environmental > Aquatic > Marine > Coastal ...
CGTCTCAAGTCAGCCACGACAGTCAAAGAAGAAATCGCAGCGGCAAAAGCAGCCGTTGCGAGTCACCCGCTACACCCAGAGCCGGGCACAGTGGGTTCTATTCGACCTGAGTTTTTGATGCGGCAGATCGACGCGCGCCTCGGTCCCGATGACATCGTGACGGCCGATGCCAGTTATGCGACTAACTGGGTCGCGGGGTTCCTGACCTCGAAGAAGGCGGGGATGCGCTTTTTAACCCCGCGCGGTCTGGCAGGGCTGGGCTGGGGGCTGCCGATGGCCATGGGTGCCAAGCTTGCACGACCAGGGAGCCGCGTGATCAGCATCGTCGGCGACGGCGGCTTTGCACACTGTTGGTCAGAGCTTGAAACCTTGCGCCGCGAAGGCCTAGATATCTTGGTCATTGTTCTGCACAACCGCATCCTCGGCTATCAGGCGCATGCTGAGAATGTCATGTACGGAAACCACAGCTCAGCCTGCATGCTGACAGATGTGAACCACGCCGCCATCGCGGTCGCATGTGGTTGCCTTGGCACACGCATCGACGATCCAGCGCAACTCGCGCCTGCGCTGGACACTTGGTTCCGCGAGGGCGGGCCATGCCTGCTAGATGTCAGCATAGATCCGGCAGCATACCCACCCCTCGGACTCTACGACGGGAAAGATCCCATGGCATCCGTGCCATTGCACATCGTCGTCTGAGCCAGCGATAAAAAATAGTGATGGAGACCACCCATGAGACTTGACAAGAAATTTTTACGCATTGCGTTGCTCACGTTGTTTGCGATCAACGCGCCTCTTGCTGCCGTTGCACAGGTCTACCCCACAAAACCTATTCGCATGATCATCCCGTTCGCGGCGGGGGGTATCACCGACTCGGCGGGCCGACTGATCGCCGAGAGGCTGAGCATCAAACTCGGCAAGCCGGTTATTGTTGACAACCGTGGCGGCGGGGGCTCACGCATCGGTGCCGACATGGCAGCCAAGTCAGTGGCAGATGGCTACACGCTGCTCTACGCGAATTCATCGTCACACGCATCCCTGGTGGCGACCAGCAAGGATCTGCCGTATGACCCGATCAAAGATTTCGCTCACATCGTGCAGGCGTTCTCTTATCCATCAGTCCTCGTCTGCGGACCGAATGTGCCCTACAACAATGTGCAGGAGCTGATCGAGTACGCCAAAAAGAATCCGGACATTGTCACCAACGGCAGCGCTGGCAAAGGTAGCGGAAATCACTTCATGAACGAATTGTTCAATTCGATGGCCAACGTGAAGATCACGCATGTCCCCTACCGTGGTAGCAGTCAGGCGCTGATCGACACATTGGCCGGCACCACCAGTTGCACTTTCGACGGTTCTTCCAAACAGTTTGTGGACACCGGGAAGTTGAAGGCCATCGCCGTGACAGGCCTGGTGCGCGACCCCCGCTTTCCAACTGTTCCAACGCTCAACGAGGCTGGCCTCAAAGGGTACAACATCGTGACTTGGCAGGGCTTGGTAGCGCCTAAGGGAACGCCGGAGGGCATCGTGCAAAAGCTCAACCAAGCTGTCAACGAAATACTGCAGGAACCCACCACAAGGGCAAAGGCTGCAGAGTTGGGCCTGATGCTCGGCGGCGGGACGCCAGAAAAATTCAGGACAACTATTCAAGAAGACATCGCTCGATACCAAAAAATTTCGAAAGATGCGAACCTGACTTTCGACTGAACAGGCCGCCGCGTCTTATACGCGACCCCACGGTTAGCGTTCACACGGGCACCGGCAGATTCATCAGCGGATGCCAGCAAGCCATCCGCGTGTTGCCTTGGTTGACCATCGGCGGACTCTCCGCCCTGCACTGCGCGCTGGCGTGAGCACAACGCGGTGCAAAGCTGCAACCAGCTGGCAAGTCGGACAAATTCGGGGGACTGCCGGGGATAGCCCGCAAGGGTTGGCCGCGGTTGTCACTGCTGACCGTGGACGCCAGCAAGCCAGCACTGTAAGGATGCCGCGCTGCGTACACCATGCCGGCGGCCGAATTTTCTTCGACGATGCGGCCGGCATACATGACAGCAATTCGGTCGGCCACTTCAACTGCAGCGCCAATGTCGTGGGTGACAAAAATCACCGCCATACCGGTTTCGCGTTGTAGCTCACGCAGCAGCAGCAAAATCTGAATCTGCACCGTGGCGTCGAGTGCGGTGGTGGGTTCGTCGGCCAGCAACAGTTTGGGTTTGCAGGCCAGCGCCAGCGCGATCATGGCGCGTTGTCGCATGCCGCCAGAGAGTTCGTGCGGGTAGGCATCGAAGCGTCGCTTGGCTTGCGGTATTTGTACCCGCTCCAACATGTGCAGCGCCTGACTTCGGGCCGCAGTTTCATTGATGGATTCGTGCGCGCGAATGGCTTCGGTGATTTGTTGACCGATGGTGTAAACCGGGTCAAAGGCCAGCCCAGCCTCTTGAAACACCATCGAGACAACACCGCCCCGATAGGCGTCCAGCGGCCGGCCTTGCAAGGCCATCACGTCAATCCCGTCGACGTGAATCTGGCCACTGACACGCGTTGTTTTGGGCGAGTGCAGTTTCAACAAGGTGCGCAAGGTGACGCTCTTGCCTGAGCCAGATTCCCCAAGTAAACCCAAGACCTCACCGGCCTTCAAGTCAAAGCTGACTTGGTTTAATGCACTGGCATGGCGGCTGCCATGAAATTCGACACTCAGGTCTTTGACCGAAACCAAGGGCGCGTTCATGTGGCGCTTTCTAGTGTTGTGGCGGTATGCCCTGAGTCAGCGTCATTCATGTGACAAGCGACCAAATGACCAACCAACTGTGCGGCAGGCACTAGGGATGGTGCGCGCTCAGTACAGACCGCTTCAGCGTGCACGCAACGCTCCCGAAAACGACATCCGGCGGGCGGGTTGATCGGGTTCGGTGGGTCACCGCTCAAGGGTGATTTTTGAGTGCGATGGGCCGGGTCCATGGACGGCACTGCCGACAGCAAAGCGCGCGTGTACGGATGCGCAGCTTGACCATAAATTTGCTCCACCGGGCCAATTTCCACCACCTGACCGAGGTACATCACCATCACTTCGTCGCAGATGTAATGCACCACATGCAGGTCATGCGAGATGAACAAGTAAGTCAACTGATGTTCGGCTTTGAGCTCTTGCAGCAGGTTCAGCACCTGCGCCTGCACCGACTTGTCCAGCGCGGCCACGGCTTCATCCAGAATCACCAAGCGCGGGTTGAAGGCGAGTGCACGGGCAATGTTGACGCGCTGGCGTTGGCCGCCCGAGAGTTCGTGTGGGTAGCGCGATGCAAATTGTTCGGGCTCCAAGCCGACACGGGCTAGCAATTGGCGGGCACGCTCGTTGGCTTGCGCTTCAGTCAAGCCATGTTCACGCGGCCCGTAGGCGATGGTCTCGAGGATGGTCAAGCGCGGGTTCAGCGATGCAAACGAATCCTGAAAAACCATTTGCAGGTTGCGCCTGAAGGCTTTGAGTTCAATGCCACCAAACTCACCGACGCCCTCACCATCAAAAATCAAGGTGCCGCTGTCGGGATCCATCAGACGCGCAATCAACCGCGCCGTGGTCGACTTGCCGCAACCGGATTCACCCACGATGCCCAGCGTTTTGCCTTTGGCCACCGTGAAGTTGATGCCATCGACCGCATGCACAAATTTTTTCTCGCGCTCCAGCAATCCACCCCGCACCGGAAAGTATTTTTTTAAATTTCGCACGATCAACAGCGGTTGCGCCGGGCCACCGCGGTCTACTGAAGTGTCAGTGTCGACCCTATTGCTCAAGTTGCTGCTCATCGTCTAACGTCCATGGCTGACCGCACACCATCTGCCAGCAGATTGAAGGCGATCGAAGTGATAAAAATCATCGCGCCGGGCAGCGCGGCAACCCAAGGGTTGCGAAAGATGGCCGAGCGCAATGTGTTGAGCATCAGGCCCCACTCCGGTTCAGGCGGTTTGACACCCAAGCCCAGAAAGGACAAGCCCGAACCCAAAATCATGCTGACGCTCAGCAATCCGGTGGCGTACACGAATACGGGACCGAGCACGTTACCCAACACATGCACGCGAATGATCGAGAAGGCGCTGGCGCCACTCATCCTTGCAGCCTCAATGTAGTCAAGGCGCCGCACTTGGGTCGTCACGCTTTCAGCGACCCGCACCATCTGCGGCACAAACACCAGCGTCAACGCAATCAGGCTGTTGCTCATGCCCGGGCCCAAGGCGCCGGCAATCGCCACGGCCAAGAGCACCGACGGAAACGCATAAAAAACGTCCAGCACGCGCATCGTCAGCATGTTGGTGCGGCCGCCGACATAGCCCGCCAACAAACCGATAGACGTGCCGATGACAAAAGCCGACAGCACCGGCACGACACCCATCAGCAAAGACAGACGTCCGCCGTACATCAGGCGCGTCAGCATGTCGCGCCCCAATTCGTCGGTGCCCAGCCAGTGACCCGGCGAACCGATGGGCAGCAGACGGTTCATCATGCTGGCTTTGAAGGGATCGGCCGGCGCGATCCATGGCGCAAAAATAGCCGCACCGATGATGAGCACCAACACCAAAATACTGATCATGGCCACGCGGTCTTGCCGCAACTGACGCAGAACAACCATCCAAAAACTGCGGCTTGGCGCTGGCGCAATAGCAGCAGGCATAGCCACATGGGTAGCAGACAAGGTGGTTTTCATTCAGGTACGTCCCATGCGGGGATCAATCAGCGGCTGCAAAATATCCACCAACAAATTCAAAGCCACAAAGAAAAGGCAAAGCACCAAAATCGTTCCCTGCAACAGCGGAATGTCACGTTGAAAGATGGCGGTATTCAACAAGAAACCCGTGCCAGGCCAAGCAAAAACGGTCTCGACCAAGATCGATCCGCCCATCAAATAACCCAATTGCAAACCCGCCACGGCCAGCACGGTGGGCGCTGTGTTTTTGGCCACATGCCGAAATATCGCCTGATGACTCAAACCACGGGCTCTGAGCGCCATGACAAATTCTTGTTCCAACATGTCGGCCACCAGCGCCCTCACGGTGCGCGTGATGATGCCCAAGGGAATCACCGACAGCGTCAAAGCCGGCAGCACCAAGTAACGCATGTGCTCAAGGTCCCAAAGCCATTCCGCCGAGCCACCCGGACCCGCACCCATCGCTGGGAACCAGCCCAGCCAAGTCGAGAAAATAATCGTCAGTACCAAGCCTAGCCAGTAGTGCGGAACGCTGACGCCAATGACCGAGAGCACCGTCGCCAGCCGGTCTATCCAGCTGCCATGCCAATAGCCTGCCAATGCGCCCAAGATGCAACCCAGCAGCACACCCGCAAAACCGGCAACACCAGCCAATACGAGTGTGTTGCTAACGGCACTCAAGACCTCCGTGGCGACCTCGCGGCCCGAGGCAATGGACTTGCCGAGATCGCCCTGCACGGCCCGCAGCAACCATTTCCCGTATTGAACAGGAATCGGTTGGTCCAGACCGTAAGCGGCTTTCAACGCTTCAACCACTTCAGCTGGTGCATCGGCCGGCGCGATGGCGTTCAAGGGGTCACCCGGTGCCAGATAAACCAACATGAACGACACCAACGTCACACTGAGCGCAATCGGAATGGTGTAGAGAAGGCGCTTCAAAACATACGACAACATCAGCGTTTACATCTTCAGCGTGGTCAGGTCTTGGAACCAATGCTGAGCCTGCACAAAGCCTTTGACTTTGGGCGACAGAACGTGCGGATTGACGTCATGCACCACCCACAGCATCAGCGCTTCATCCACCATCGTTTGGTGCACGGTGGCCAGCAAAGCATCCTGAACTTTTGGGCTGAAGCTGGTGCGAACTTTGTCGAGTGCGGCATCCACTTTAGGGTTGTTGTAGCCACCCCAATTGACGCCGTTGGGCGCGACGTAACGGCTGTCCACAAAACGGGTGATGCCGTAGAACGGGTCAGACGTGACATAGCCCAGATTGATCGCGCTGATACCTTTGCCGGCGTTCATCTCGGCCTTGACGCCACTGCGCCAGTGCAGGTAGAGCGTTTCAAGTTCGACCACTTCAAACTCAAGCTGAATACCCACTTCTGCCAGACTTTGCTGGATGTATTCGTTCATCGGCAAGGACAGCATCTGACCCGTGCCGCCTTGGGCGATGATGACCTTGGCTTTCAGTAGCTTTTCTTTGCTATAGCCGGCTTGCTTCATCAGCGCTTTGGCAGCAGCAACGTCGTAGCCGAGCTTGAAAGTAGGCTTGCCAAACCAAGGGCTGGAGCTGTCAAGTTGGCCTTTGGCCGGAACCGCCAAACCATTGAGCAGTTTCACAATACCGTCGCGGTCAATCGCCAAGTTTGCGGCTTTGCGCACGCGAATATCAACCCAAGGTGAACCGGGCTGGGTGCTGAAGTGATATGGCCAAACGTGTGGCGTGACATTTTTCACCAGCTTGAAACCGGCGCTCACCAGTTGCGGCACCACATCAGGCGGCGGTGTTTCGATCAGGTCAACCTGGCCGCTGAGCAGTGCGTTGGAACGCGTCAAGGCGTCAGGGATGGGGATGAGCACAATGCGGTCGGTTTGCGCCATCCGGGTCTTGTCCCAGTAGGTGGCGTTTTTAACCAACTCAGCACGTTCGCGGGGCACCAGTTTGTCCAGCTTGAATGGGCCTGTGCCCGATGGTTGCGTGGCAAATTTATTCCAGTCACGGCCGAGTTTTTCCCACTGCGCAGGGCTCGAAATCAGGAACCACGGGAGTTGATACGGAAAGAGAGCGTCAATGGCTTTGGTGGTGATCTCCACCGTGTAGTCGTCCACCTTGGTATAGCTGGCAATCGACGGAATACGTGGCCGCACCTGAGCGCTTTGTTTGGCATCGAACTGCGGTGATTTGTCGTTCAGGACCTTGTCCAGATTCCAAATCACAGCATCGGCCTTGAACTCGGACCCGTCATGAAACTTCGCACCCTTGCGCAATTTAAAGACCCATTTTTTGTTGTCTTTGGCGTCAACTTTCCATTCGCTGGCCAGGCCAGGCATCAACTTGCCGGGGCGCGTGCCGATGTTGGATTCCCAAGACACCAGTGGGTCATACAGGGTGTGGCCGGTGAACTGATAGGCACCAGCGCCGCGGTCTGGTTGCCCCGTGGTGAGCGGAATGTCGGCCATTGAAATGCCGTAGCGTGCAACGGTTTCAGCCATCACCCCGGAATGCATGGCAAGAGCGACTGGAACAGACAGCAGCCAACGAGAAAGTTGCTTGGGCAACACGTGCATGAAAGAACTCCAAAAGTTGAGAGGTACATACCTCCTATTGCACGCAATGTGCCAACTCTTGAAAAACAATCAGATTCTCAAATAAATCACGGTCTCCATTGGTCCAACGATGGAAATAAACCGCTGCTCATTTTTTTGTGCGTGCAGAATATGTGTCGGCACCCATAAGGGTGCACGAATGCGCACCAAAAAGGACCGCTTCTGTCTGCAGTCAGTGATTCATATTTTTAAGATGGTCATGGCGTCATCAGCAGCTTACCGAGCACCTTGCCGCTTTCGAACAGCGCATGCGCTCGGCGGACTTCTCGCAAGGGAATCTTGTCAAAGATAGGCGGCTTGATAAGCCCCTTGATCAGCAGGGGCACTAACGCGTCCATCGCGGCGCGACGTTGGGCGGGTTGATTGTCAAATGTGTGCATCGAGAAGTAGCGCAGTCCCACCGAGTCCCCAAAGCGGGCCAACATGGCCGGCGCAAAAGCAGCATCGGGACTCCCTTCCAGCAAGCCGTAATTGATGACCATCCCAAGCGGAGCGAGCCAAGCAAAATTACGACCAAAGCGTGGGCCACCCACACAATCGAGAATGAGATCTACACCACGGCCAGCCATCAGGTCGCCCACCGCTTGGCCAATATCTTGGGTCTTGTAATCAATGCAGGCGTGCGCACCTTGCGCTAAAACGAAATCACACCGGTCGGTGCCGCTGGCAAGGCCAATCACTTTTTTTCCAGCCAGTCGGGCCAGTTGAACTACGGCTGTTCCAACGCCTCCCGCAGCAGCCCAGACCAGCACAGAGTCGAACTGAAAACCCTTGGTTGCACTGTTTAAAAGATGCCAAGCCACTTGGTAGTTAGACAGGCAGGCGGCGGCATCTAGATCAGTTCCTTCAGGCAGCAAATAAACAGCCGCCGCATCTGCCTTTAGGTACTCGGCATAACAGCCACCTCGAACGGGTAATTCGCGCGCACTGACAAAAACAGCATCGCCCACTGTCAGATGTCGCACCCCCGACCCGACTGCCGAAATACGACCCGCCATCTCGATACCGAGCACTGCCGGCAAAGGGGGCATCCAGGCATAGGAGCCGTTGCGGACCAACATTTCCGGCATGCTTACGCCGATAGCCTCTGCCCTGACAACGACGTCGGTGCCGTCAGGCTCAGGCATGGGTCGCTCAACATAGTCGAGCACCTCAGGCCCCCCGGTCTGACTCAGTTGCACAACCTTCATTTTTTACTCCACCGGAATCTTGGCCTGAGCGACTATTTTTTTAAATTTGTCGATCGACTCCACCATCTGCTTACCCATGTCCGGCGTGCTCAGGTACTGGACGTTGAGTCCGATCTCATAAGCCCTGAGTCTTGTGTCGGGTTCAGCCAGAGCGATCTGTGCGGCTTGGGACAACTTGGCAATGACCTCGGGAGGTGTCCCCGCTGGGGCCGTCAAGCCTTGCCACCAGGTGACGTTGTAGCCCTTCAATCCGGACTCATCCACAGTGGGGAGGTTGGGAAAGCGCGGGTCACGTTGCAGCCCGGTGGTTGCAATGGCCTTGACTCTTCCGGCATCGACGTATTGCTTTGCCGTCCCATCGTGCGTGCAACTCGCCACGCCAGCGATCACATCGGCCATGGCCGGTCCACTGCCCTTGTAGGGGACGTGCAATATTTGAACGCCCGCCATTGAGTTGAACAGCTCTCCAGAAAGGTGATTGCCGCTGCCTTGCCCCGCACTTGCGTTGCTCAGCTTGTCGGGATTTTTCTTGGCGTAGGCGATCATTTCGTTGACGTTATTGACAGGCACTGAGGGATTGCAAACGATGGTGGAGGCATACCAAAACAAGCCCGCGATGGGTGTGAAGTCTTTTATAGGATCGTAGGGCAAGGACTTGGACAATGCAGACAGCGTGCCATGCGTGACCGAGTACGCGTAGAGCAAGGTGTACCCGTCGGCAGGTGCCCTCGCCACGTATTCCGAGCCGATTCGCGTACCACCACCGGCCTTGTTTTCCACGAAGACGGTCTGCCCCAGCAGAACGCTCATCTTGGCAGCAATCAAGCGTGCCGCAATATCCGTGACGGCACCCGCAGCCGTAGGCACAATCAGGCGAATTGGCTTAGCCGGATACGCTTGGGCAGAGGCGCTGCAAGCGACCACAGCCAAGCCAGCGATCAAAAGGACATGGCGCATCCATTGGAAGATCGAATGTGGCATCTTGTCTCCTGTATTTTTAGAAAATCACTTGTTCAAATGACCACACCCGGGCCAATCGGCAACCGGTCTCGCGTCAGGGTCTCGTTCAGAACATCGAGGCAGGCTGCAATGGAGTTCAAGGTCGGAACCGGCACGCCAGTGAATGAAGCCAGTTCCACCACAGCATTGACGATCGCATCGCACTCCAGTGGCCTTCCGGCCCTGACGTCTTGCAGCATGGAGGGTTGCTGGTCCATGTTGCCAGCGACCCGACGGAGTTCTTCATCGGCATCCAAGCTGAGATCCATGCCGACGCTATGGGCGACTGCAAGACCCTCTGCGATGATGTTTCTGACCAGCACTGCGGCCTTTTCACTGGCAGCGATACGTCCCGAGGTTGACTGCGTGATGGCACACAAGCTGTTCCACACCAGATTAATCATCAACTTGCGCCATTTGGCCAAGCGGATATTTTGCGTTCCCGTTGTCGGTAGTCCCGCCTGACTTATCAACGTCGCTATATTTTCCAGCCGTGATGATTTTTGATTCTGGACCTCGCCAATGACGAGCGACGCAGGAGCCGCTTCCGGAAGAAAAATTCGACCGGGCCCGATTTGCATCACGGGCTTGTAAATAACGGCTCCGATGACTTGCGCAAGTGGCAGGCCGGAGCGCAGTTTCCCAGTGCGGTCAAGGCAGGACAAATGCGCACCCGGCAAGGGTGAATCCGCACCATCCAGATACCACCAAGGTAGGCCATTCTGGATCATGACGGCCACACCGTCAGCTGCCAGCAGCGATGAAATGTCAGCAGCAGAAGCCTCCAGATGCATCGATTTCAAGGTGACAATAATCAGGTCATAAGGCCCATGACAGTCACCGCGAGCACGTGCCATCACGTGCGTTTTTCGGTCGGCTTGTCCATGGCACCCAACAATCAGCCCATGCGCGCTCAGCGCCTCAAGCTGAGCACC
>Ga0075464_10001527_pt1 | contig 10425 bp, 28 predicted proteins | sample DEB19_08_DNA_5_FD_75068 | JGI IMG/M metagenome (GOLD analysis project Ga0075464, IMG submission 75068) | Aqueous microbial communities from the Delaware River and Bay under freshwater to marine salinity gradient to study organic matter... | ecosystem: Environmental > Aquatic > Marine > Coastal ...
CGGCGGCGCCCGCCACATGCAAATCATAGCTCGGCTCGTTGGGCACCACTCTCCACCCCTCTGCTTCGAGGGCGCGGAGGACGGCGTCGGCGTGCTGCGCTCCGCGACCATGGTTGCTGTAGTGGACGCACGAGTCCGGGTTGCCAGCGCCGTCGAGATACCACTGCCAGTGAGCGGCCCAATCCGGATCGGGCTTGCCGATGATCGTCTCGACGTACACCCTCGCGATCGTCTCGCGGATGGGGGTCATCCCTTCATCCTCCGTTCCATCAGCGCATCAACCATCTTCAAGACTTCGGCATAGTCGTCTCCGTCACGAGTCAACGCCCATTCGATGGAGCGGACTTCGTCCATGGTGGTTGGCGCCGTCAGCCTCGCCGCCGTCGCTTCGAGTTCGGCGATGCGAGCGTCCCGGCCTGCGATCTCCTTCTCCAGCGCCTTGCATGCATCCAACAGGCGCACAATCCCTTCACCATTGGTGAAAGGGTCGCCCCCCAGGTTCCATGTCCGCTGATGCACATCGCTGCGGATGCGCGCCCGGCCTTCCTTCGTCGTCGCGTTGAAGATGCTCATGCGGCGTCTCCGGGGGTGGGGCGAGCCCATAGCTCCACGCCCCAGCCGTTGTATCGTTCGTCGATCGCTCGGTGCTGCCGGCAGAACTCGCAGCCGTCCAATGCGGCGCGGCTGCACTGCTTCCGATCATAGTGCATCCTGAAGCCGGACTTCGTTCCTCTCGCGACACGGTAGGTGTCACGCTTGTAGACGGCTGCATTGCACTGCTGTTTGTCTGTCATTTCACCGTCCTCTCAGTCAGGGAGGAGAGATAGGCGCGGACCTTGGTGGCCTCGGCCTCGAACAGATTGACGAGTTCGGGCCACGGCTCGCCGATGGCCGCGATCAGCGCCTCCTTCGCATCGACGTAGTCATCGAACGCTTCGGAGCCTTCCGCGAGATAGGCGAGGTCGGTGTCGGGCAGGGTGATGAACCACCGCTCCATCTCCTTCTTCGCCCGCTCGATAAAGTAGGTGCCGATCCGGTTACCGATGCCGCGCGATCCCGAATGGAGCATCACCCAGACGCGATCAGCCTCATCCAGGCAGACCTCGACGAAGTGATTTCCGGTCCCGAGGGTGCCGAGGTGCTTGACCGGGTCGGCGGCGTGCTTGCCGCTCACCTTCGGGTTCTTCTCCAGTATCGCCCGGAGCGGGTCCGTGATCGCCTGCATGGCCGCGACGACGGCCGGCGGCGGGTCGCCCCACGCGCCACGATCACCCGGGCCGCCGTTGTTCGTGCGCCCGTGCGGCACAGCCTTCTCGATGGCGCTGCGGATGCCAGCGAGGTTGTCCGGCATGTCTGACGCCACGAGGTCGGTCATTGCCGCGACCATTCCGCATCCGATATCGACGCCGACGGCTGCCGGCACGATCGCGCCCCGCGTCGGGATCACCGACCCGACCGTGGCGCCCATGCCCCAATGCACATCGGGCATGACGGCGACGTGGCCGTGGATGAATGGCAGCGATGCGACATTGCGAAGCTGCTGCGCGGCCGACTCTTCGACCGGCACGCCGTCCGTCCACAGCTTCAGCGCGGCGCCGTCCGTCCGCTCGTACGTCCACTTTCTCGTCTCATCCATTATCGGTCTCCGGGGGAGAGGGGAGGGGCATCCAGTGAGTCGGGTTAATGGGCGGGCTAAGCTGTTCTCCGATGTCTCCCACGTCCGAGGACCAACGCCCTCCGTCAGGACAATCGGCATCCACTTCCCACAAGCCGACCACAATGTCCGATGACATCCCCTTGGGGCGGTAAAATGGGTCGATGTCTATCCCCCCCATGGCAGTAGAGCAACAACGGCGTCCCATCTCTCGGTGCGCTCGCGATATCGCGCCACTCAGACATTGTCCTCTCCCTCCTTCATGCCGATGGCCTCACATCCGGCATTGGACCGGATGCTCAGCCACGCGAAGCCGGCCGCGGCCGACGCGCAGATCGGCGACATGATGCCAATGAACACGGTCAGGCTGACGCACGAGAACCACGGGCGAAACAGGGGATCTGGGAAGCCCTTGGCCGGCATCGGGCCGCAGACGTATGTCTTGGCAAACCAGTCGGCGCCCATCGTGATCCACCACGGCACCAGCGGGAACGCCGCGCCGATGCACGCCCAGAACGCGATCCGGCGGACATTGGCCGCCGTCATCCGCTCACCCCGCATCGGGGCCTCCCTGGAGGAGGGCGCGGGCGCGGCTGCGGAACGTGTCGTAATCGGCAAAGAACCGTTGTTCCTCGAAGCCGTGCATCCCGCAGTACTTTGAGGGGTTGGGATAGGAGCCGAGTGCGGCCCGCAGCTTCGTGTTCTCCGCCTCCAGGGCGGCGATGCGCTGCTTGTCCCGATACCGATGAATGCCGCCCGCCTCTCGGAGCGCCGCAACCCGGTCGCCCTCCGCCACGGGTGCGCTGGGCTCGGCCGGGGGCGGGGAGAGGGCCGGGAGAACATCAGCGGCATGGTCGAGAGTTTGCTTCACGAGCAGAGCTGCACGACGCGACTGCTCATCGGTGGCTTCCCGTTCGCGGATCGCGGCGCAGTATGCTCGTACACGGCACCACTGCCCGCCCGCCTCGACCCCCTCCCGATATCCTTCCTGGCGGGCGGAGGCGAGGCGGGCTGAGATAGACCGAGCGTAGTCGATCAGCGTCCAAACGTCGTCGTGTGTCGGGTCACCATCTGTGGCAAAGCGATCCTGGATTGCGTCGATTTCGGCGCCGGTCAGGTCAGTTGACATCGGTCGCCTCCTGCGCTGCGCGGTCGAGGCGCTCGATCTCGGCGACAATCAGGGCACCAGCCTTGATGAGGTCGCGCCTCCGGGTGGTCGGCTTCCACCACTCGGCTGCCAGCGACCAGAATGGTGGTGTGTACTTGAGAGCGGCCCGCGCCCTGATGCGGTCGTCCCAGGCTGCCACGGTCGCATAGCAGGACGCGGCCATGGCCATCTGGCCTTCGTCGTGCTGGTCGTCGCACTCGGACGTCCAGCCCTCGACCTCGATCTGCCGGCGGCGCTCGGCCGCGATCTCGTCAAGCACGGTCCGGTCAGCCATTGCCCTGGCCCTCCTGCGCGGGAGCGCCCCATCGTTTCGTTGCGATGGCGCTGCGCAGCGCCCACCGCCGACTGACCGGCTGCACCGACTGCAGCACGAGGTTCGCCAACACACGGACCTCAGATGGCCGCAGCGCCTCGCCAGCCAGAGCGCGCGCGGCGAGGATGTGCGGATGATCGGGATGCATGCCGGCCAATGGGTCGGCATCACCACGTTCCCGCGCTTGCGCTCGCCTGGCCGTCCGCGGGGGCGGCATGTCCTCGCCGCCGCACCCGGCGCAGGTGACGGGATACCCGACCCCCTCATCGGCCAGGTAAGTGCCGCAACACGAACAGAGCGTGCCGTCGAGCATGGCGTCTGCGATCTCGCCCATCGTCTCAGTCCTCCTGCGCTGCGGTGGGGGTGGGGAGGTCGGGGAGGCGAAGTGGACCGATACAATAGAACGAGTCGGCCAGATTGGCGGGTTTGACCCGACATTCGTTCCCGAGCATCCACCAAGTGTCGTCGCAGTATTTCTCAACGGCCGTCCAAAACGTCCGATCGGGAATATTGAAGAAATAGTGCCCCTCCGGCAGCGCCTCCACCTCCTCCACCGTCCGCAGCAGGCGGGGCTCCGGCATCGCCCGCGCCACCGCCGCGTCGCGCTCGGCGGTCAGGGTGGAGATGGTAGCTTCGGCGGAGGCGAGGCGGGCCAGCACGCACCGCATGTCTCTCGCGTACAGCCCGAACACGTCGCGGTCGGCATACTCCAGAAGGCGCTTGGACAGCTTCGTCAGGCCGGCATCCGTCATCGGTTCTACGATCATTCCGTGGGCTCCTTCTCCATCGCCTCTTCCAGGGCGACGACGACCCGAGAGACAGTCGCTATGGCTGCATCCCGCTCGTAGTAGTGGGTTCCCAACCCGGCGATCCCGAGGGCGTCGGGCGCCAGCATCCCGAGGTCGCGGACCAAGCGCCGGGCGTTGAACAGGGCGATCTGCATCGCCTCGCGGGGGTCGGCGGGTTTCATGTTGCGGGCTCCTGCGGCATCGTTGCGCGGTGGAACTCGTCCACGAGGTCGCGCCAGCGCTGCGCTGCGTCGCGGTTGTGATCGAGGGCCGTCTTGGACATGATGCGAATGGCGCTCTTTACCCGCGCGTCTGCCGCATCCTCGCCAGATACGCCCAGCCATTCCTGGAAGTCCCGTCGCCGGCACATCCAGAAGGCTTCGACACTGAGCTTCGATGACTTGTGCGGCACCTTCTCGGGCGAGGGAGATGGTGCCTCTGGCTGCTGTTCGGCCTCCGCCGCCGCCTTCTCGTAAGGCGCCAGGGCGACGACGTAGTGTTCTCCGATCGGGGCCGACAGGAGTTCGGGCACCACGTCGTCCGGATGCAGGACGAAGGAAACGATGACGCCATCCTTCGCCTGCCGGAGGGCGTACTTCTTCGCCTCGAAACTGAATGCGGGGATGGTCATGGCGCTCTCCTGACCAGCTTCGCCTTGTGCGGCGACCGTGCTGCGAATTCCCGCGCCAGCGCGAGAAGATCGAGCCGATACCGCTCCTGAAAGGTCCGCTCGCCCACGCGATGCGATTCCGCGTGATGGGTGGCACACATCGACACGGCGACGCTGTCATCGGGCTTCTGGCCCATCCCGGCATGGGCGCCGAGGCGGACGTGTGCGGCCTCGATCGGCCGGCCGTCGCACCCGTCGACCACGCACCCGTGCTCCCGAATCCACTTAAGGTGGCTCGGGCACCGGATGCGCTTCTCTCTGCCCATGGGCTCGGGCTTGATGCGGGCGGGGAGGGCCATGGTCAGAAGTCGTCCCGCCGGTTGCCGTCCCGGTTGTTCACCCGCGGCGGCATGATCGAGAGCACCCACTGCCCGTCCTCGGGCGCGGGAATGCTGTCGAGATAGACCCGGTATCCCGGCCCCTCGCGGTTCGGGATCGCGGAGCCGCAGCGGATCGCAAACGACTTCCCGTTCGCGCCCTTCTTGAAGGCGATGACGTCCATGCGTTCGGACATGATGATGGTCTCCTATGCGGCAGCGGTGAGGTCGCGGGCGTCGTCGACGGCCCGGATGCACTGGTCGCGCAGTTCCTCGGCCTTGGATTTGAGATGGTCCGGGGTGCGCTCGACGATCTCGTTGGCCGTCTTGCCGTTGACCGCCCAGAGCGGCGCCGGATCGCGGGCGGCGCGCAGCTTCTTCAGCGCGTGCGCGAACCAGTCCGAGCCCTTCTCGAAACGGACTTCCGTTCCGTCCGCCTCCATCCAGAACAGGTTGCCCTTGTTCTGCGGGGGAGCCGGCGGGGGCGCCTTCGGTGCTGGGGGCGGGGCGGGCGGCGGCGCATCCGATTGCCGCGCGTCCTTCGCGAGCAGCGCGCGGAGCTTGGCGTGCTCGCCGTCCTCGATCTGCTTGAACTCGTTGATCGTCACCCACGGCGACGGCAGGTCGTAGAGGTAGCGGCCGATGCCCCATCGCACGGCGGCGCGCTTGAAGGCATCCGACAGGCTGCCCTTCTCGGCCTCGATATCGGTGTCTCCGGCGCCGTCGGCCTTCCACACCCATTCGCCATCGACGCGGATCGCGATATCGCAGACCGTCTTGACCGCCGCATGGCTGTATCGGCACTGCCAGTTGGCGGGGCCGGCGACGGCGTCGAGACGGTTCATCACGTCACGGGCGTCGAGGTATGCCAGCGCCTTCGCCTTCGTCTTGTCCCGCTTCGAGATGGACCCGACACGCCAGGACACGGCGTCCGGCGGGAAGGGGGCCGCGAGGGCCTTCCAGTCGATGGTCATGCCGCCATCCTTTCGGCATTCAGCCGCTCGCGGAGATTGTCGGACCAGCGGTATCCGGTGGTATCCGCAGGCAGCAGGGCGATGGCGTCGTGCCCGTCATGCACCCGGGACAGAAACCGCATCAGGGTCCGTGCGGTCGCCCGCAGATCGTCGAGCGCCCGTTCCATGTCCTCGGGCTCCAGGCGATAGACGGCGTGTTTCTTGTCGGTGACGTAGAGCAGGGAGCAGGATTTCTCCCGGTCCCGGGCGCGCCAGTAGACCGCCATCTGGGCGACGTGATCCGGTCGCGGCGACGAGGGCATCGCCTTCGTCGTTTTCAGGTCGACGATGCTGTCCGGCCACTCCAGGTCGGTGAACCCGATGACGGGGACCGGGATGCCGTCCAGCCAGCACTCGACCCGAGCTTGGGACGATGTGGGCACGTCGTTGATCCCGCGCGTGGCGTCGATCGCGAGCCCAAGCATGGGCACGATGCGGGCCTTGACGGCTTCCACGTCATCGGACACGTCGCCCTGGCTTTTGTTGAGCCATTCCCGGTCCGCGGCCTCCTTCGCGGTCGCGATGTCCCGCTTGTAGAGCCATGCGGTCAGGCCGGCCTCGACGGCGCTCCCGAGCCATGCGTTCGGGCCGGCATCCTCCGACCAGCGGAGCAGATACTTGCCCGCGTAGAGCGCCGGGTCCGACTTCCACAGGTTCAGCGCCGAGGCCGACAGGTGGCGGATGCCGTGCCGATCGAATGCGGTGGTCATGCCGCCTCCCTCGCCTTCAATTTCCGGTCGATCGACAGGTCGCCGAGCAGGCCGATGATTTCGGCGATGGTCTGGTCGAGCATCGCGTCGTCCAGTTCCGCCCGGGCGTCGGGGTCCTGACGGATCGTGTCCCGGAGGTCGCGGACGCACATCCACGCCTCCCACTGGCAGCGGCCGATGTCGGTGGTCATCCGTATGCCCTCCAGGAATGCTGGTGGTGGATGCTGTGGACGGGGGCCTCGCGGATTTCCCTGATCCAGTCCTCGGCCAGGGAAATGAGGTTGACGAACTCGACCCGCTCGACCCGATCCAGGCGATCCCGGTAGACGATGACGGTCCCGTCGTAGTCGTGGTCGTCGCCGTCCTCGATCATCTGGGCGACGTCCCGGACCGCCGCGTCACGGCTGGCGTGGACGCGGGATAGGACCGACCGATCCTCGTACCGGGTGCGGTTTTCGTAGGTGGGCGTCATCGCGTCACCTCCGAGGAAAGGGCGAACATGGCCCGCGCGTAGTCGATCGCTCCCTGACCCGTCAGGACACCGCTCAGGCACATCGCCAGCGCGCAGACGATCAGGACGCGGGCAGTGAAGCGGTCGTACCTGAGACGAGGATGGTCGATCGGGTCGACCTCGTGCGGGCGGGCCGTGACGAGGTCCGACCAGCGGATGCGGGGGAGGGCGGTCATTCCGCCGCCTCCGCAACGATGATCGTGGCGTCAATCAGACGCTCGGCCGCCGCCGCCTCCCGCGATGCCTCGGCGAGGAGGCGATCCCGCTCCCGGCAGTTGAACTGCAAGCGGGCGCGGGCGATCAGGGATCGTGCCGCCGTGATGTGCTGGGCGGCCTGATCGTGATGCGGATACATCATGGGATGGGGCCTCCGGTCAGGCGATCGGCTCGACGTTGCGGATGGTGAACAGTGGGCCGGCGCCTCCGCCCATGTGATAGGGGCGGTAGGCGGCCAGCTCGGCCCGGAGGGCGGCCACGTCCCGCTCGTCGAAGGCGTCGCCGTTGTCGGCGATGAACTCGCCGAGGGTGGCCAACTCGCGGCGGCCTTCCTCGTCGGTGATCGTGATGCGGGTCAGGTCGGACAGCATCGGTCTGGCCTCCGGTCAGGCGGCGGAGGGGAGGGCGATGCGGTCGCGGATGCGGATCGCGGCATCCGTCGCGCGGTCGAGTTCCCACCCGTCGAGATCGCTGCCGGTGCGCTGGTCGATCACGTCGCGAACGTCTTCCCACGACATGCTGCGGGGAAGCGTGGGGGCGATCTTGGCGACCGCATCGTGCGTCGCGCGCCCCAACTTCGACTTCTTGCTCGCCATCGGGTCCCTCCCTCGGGGTTGATGAGGGGAGATTACACCGGGCGTAAGAAGCCGTCTACAGGAAAATTGCACTCAGTGTAATAGACGGCTCGCGTGGCTTTCCGCCCCGAGCAACCCGGCGCGCGTAGGTCTAGGCCGCCTCGTCTTCCTCAGCCAGCGCGCGCAGCACCTTCATCGCGCGCATCTGCTGGCTGGGCTTCATGCCTTGGATGACGGTCCAAAGCTCAAACTCGGGGGCGCCTGGCTTTCTGCTGCCGATCAGGTCAGCCGGTTCGCAATTCAGGGCATATGCAATCGCCTCTAGGTGCGCTTGCGTATAGTCCTGCTTGCCGTTCTCGATCCGGCTCATGGATGCCGTCGATACGTCGATCCGGTCGGCGAGCTGCTGCTGGGTTAGCCCCCGATAGAGGCGCCATTCACGAATCATCGTCTTTCGCATGGCGCTTGCACCGTGCGTCCGGCGATTGGTCCCGTCTATGCCACCCGGTGAAAGAAGATGTTGACGGACAATTGCGCCCCGTGTAACTTCCATCCCATGAAACTTTGCGACTACCTATCGGCCAACGGGATGACGCTCGCGGCGTTTGCTGCGAAGTCGGGCCTGTCGGTGCCGACGGTGAGCCGGCTGCGCCGCGGCCTCAATCGCCCGGACTGGAAAACGCTGGACGCCATCAACGAGGCGACCGGCGGGCAGGTCACGGCCAACGATTTCTACGCCGATGCCGACACGACGAGGGCCGCGTGACCTCCGTCTACTTCATCCGGTCGGCGGGCTTTGGCGCGGTCAAGATCGGGACCGCCGCGAACCCGATGGCGCGCCTTCGTGATCTGCAAACAGGGAATGCAGAGGAACTCTCGCTGATCCGCGTCATCGACGGCGGTGAAGCCGAGGAGCGCTGGTTGCACGCGCGGTTCTGCGATTGTCGCGTTCGCGGCGAGTGGTTCACGTTTCATCCAGACATGATGACCGTCTTGCCACCCGGCGGCCTGCCGCGTGTTCGAGCGGAGCGCGCCCAGCCGGTTTCCTCGGGAAGTCTCGGGGAATATTGGCGTAACGCAATGCGCCTTGGATTGATGACGCCAGCGGAGATCGCCGACCTCAAGTCGGCGGGTTTCTTGGCCGATCGTCAAGTCACCGTGGCTGCGGAATAGGGGCCGCGTGATGCGCAAGCTCATCGGCCGCGGCCTTCTCTGGTTCATCGGTCCTGCGCTGCTGGATCAGTGGTCGCGGGAACTGGACGAGATCAACGCGATGGTGCGCGAGGTCGAGCCGATTTCGCCGGAGCGGATTTCGGCGCTGACCGCCGCCGCGGTCGACGTTCGGCAATCTCTGCTTCGAGAGCGGCAATCCTCCGCTCCACGGGACGCCGCGTGATGGCGATCCCCGCCGCCCTTCCGATCAACGAGGCGATCGACCGTATCGACGCCCTCGTCGTGCAGGTGCGCGACCTGCTGGAGCAGTTCGACGCGCTGGAGCGGCGCATCACGGTCCTCGAATGCGTCCGCCGGATCGACGACCACCTCGCCATCCGGGACGGCATGTCCGACGACGGCATGGGGGCCGATCGCTGATGCTGTCCCTCGTCGCCATCGTGGTTTCGGTCGCCGCCCTGATCTGGGCCGCGATCGGCATCGCGCTGGCGGTGTTCCTCTATCGCTTGGGGCGCGAGCAATGATCGTCGCCCCCATGATCCTCGCCCGTCGATCGGCGACCCACGATCACGGGCAGAGTGCGCGGGGAGGTTTCCTCTTCCCGGCCTCCCCGCGCTGCACTCTCCCGTCCGCGCGCCTCTGCCAGGAGGTTGCGGACCAGGGCATTCACGATGTCACCGATGGCCTGCCAGGGCTCGGCGGCGTCCTCGTCGTCGTCTTCGCTGCTGATGAAGTCAACCGTCTCCATGACCCGAAAGTGCGTCATGGAGCGGCAGCATGTCCCAAGACAAGACAGGGCAAAGAACTTGCCCCGCAAATCGGCGTTCTTGCGCGGGGGTCGGCGTGAACGCCCCCATCCTGACCATGGATCAGTTCGACTACCAGCGCACCGTCTCGGGCGCGCTGAAGTCGGCGTTCGGTCGGGAGCGGCACGGCGCGAAGAAGCTGGCCGGAGCGGCCGGGACCAACGTCTCGACCGCCAAAAACTGGCTCGACGAGAAGTCCACGCCGCAGGGCTTGCACCTGCTGCGGCTGATCGCGGCCGTCCCCGAGATGGCGAGCGAAATCCGCCGCCTCACGGCGATGACCGACGCCGACCCCGAGTTCGCCCGCGACTTCATGCGGGCAATGCAGACCTTCCAGCGCGTCCAGGAGATGCGGAATGCGACGATGGCTATGGACGCGGGCGACGTGGCTCGCGGCGGCGATGCAGCGTCGGCACGTCCGCCTCGCGAGCCGGCACGCGGACATGGCGATGGTCTGGATGCTGCGCCGCTCCCGATGGTGGGACCGCCGCAGTGAGTGAGATGCACGACA
>Ga0075464_10001529_pt1 | contig 10422 bp, 14 predicted proteins | sample DEB19_08_DNA_5_FD_75068 | JGI IMG/M metagenome (GOLD analysis project Ga0075464, IMG submission 75068) | Aqueous microbial communities from the Delaware River and Bay under freshwater to marine salinity gradient to study organic matter... | ecosystem: Environmental > Aquatic > Marine > Coastal ...
AGCTAAGATTACCGCATTGGAGAACAAATGAGTGTAAGTATTAACGGCACAAGCGGCTTAGTTTTCAACGATGCTTCTACGCAGGCAACTGCTGCAACAGGCTTTGGCTTTAAGAACCGCATCATCAATGGTGCGATGATGATTGACCAGCGTAATGCGGGGGCGGCTGTGACGGCTAACGCATCTTTTTCACCATATTGCCCAGACAGATTTATCACATATGCGCAGGGAAGCGCTGTTTATTCTGTACAGCAAGTGGCAGACGCTCCCGCTGGTTTTGTTAACTCACTTAAACTAACTGTTACAACGGCAGCAACATTATCTGCTGCTCAATTCACATTTACACGTCAAATTATCGAAGGCTACAACATAGCTGATTTGGCATGGGGCACGTTGTCGGCATCTGCTGTGGCAATTTCATTCTGGGTTAAGTCGTCTTTAACAGGGACATTTGCCGTAGCTTGTATTAACAGTGCAGAAGACCGATCTTATCCAGCGACATTCACAATCAACGCAGCAAACACATGGGAATACAAGACGATCAGTGTGCCCGGTGACACCACCGGAACTTGGTTGACAAACAACTCAAACGGTATTCGTTTGGCTTTTGATCTTGGTGCTGGCTCTAACTTCAACGGTACCGCAAACACTTGGCAAGCAGGCTGGAAGCAACGAACTTCTGGATGTGTTAGTTTTTCACAGACGCTTAATGCCACGTTCCAATTGACAGGCATTCAACTAGAAAAAGGCTCAACAGCAACGAGCTTTGATTACCGCCCGTATGGTACTGAGTTGGCGCTGTGTCAGCGGTATCTGCCAGCATTTATTGGCTCTACCAACTGGTTTAACTTTGGACTTGCAGGGTCTTCTACCGTTTTTTCTTGCACTCTAACTTTCCCTGTCTCAACCCGCGTAGCGCCAACAGGAATCTCTATTTCTGCCGCCAGCGATTTTTCCGTGACAGATATTTATTCCCAAAATGTCGCTGCATTGACCATCACTTTTTCAAGCGCAGGTTTTACTTCTGCTTTGATTCAAGGAACCGCGGCATCAGGCTTAACAGCAGGTAGGCCAACGACTATGTTTGCCAACAACAGCAATGCTAAACTTCTTTTAACAGGATGTGAACTATGACAAAACCTACTTGGAAACTACTTCCTTTAACTTTCATGCAGACAACTCAAGTTGTATGGCGTGAGTGGCCTGATGGTCGTCAAGAGTCTTGTTTAGTGACAACGCCAGAGTATTTGAAATGGCTGGAAGAAGGCAACATCCCAGAGGCTGCTGATGAGGTGACCCAATAATGTTCACTGACGACCAAGGCGATCGCCACGAAACAAGCGAAGAGCAAAGCATTGAGCACAAGCTCGATGTGATCTTGAGCGAGTTGAAAAAACTCAATGGTGCTTTCGCAAAGAATGCGGACGGCACGATTGACATCGATGGCCACCGACGCTATCACGAAGAGATGATTGAAGCTGCCAAAGCGCAGACAAAGTTCTGGCAAGAGTTGAAGCTCGACATTGCTAAGAAGGGTCTATGGGGCCTGTTGATTATTTTGTGCGGTCTTGTTGTCGCCGGTTTCGGCGCCAAGACAGGCATCACGTTCAAGTAATGATGTGCCAATCGGTACTGCGTTATTCGCCGCGACTACAGCGTTCCAGCTCGTCAAAGAGGGGTGCGCGCTTTACAAGGAAGTCAAAGGTGTAGCGGGTAACGTCAAGCAGATCTACGACGAGATCAATGGTCAGTTTGCCGGAAAGAAAGTTTCCAAAGAACAGGCCAAGAAGATTGAGGAGGAGAAGCAGCGAGTCGCAACTGTGGCCGCTGCAAATCCTGACGAGGTAATCTTCAAGATTGGCGACGAACTTGGAAACATGTTCGATGCCTTTGACAGACTAGAGGCCCTGTTCTGGGATCAAGAGCGTGAGGCAAAGAAGCTGCAGGTTGAGGGCACGTCACTCAAGCGAATGGCTTTGAGGCGGATCATGGTGCGCAACAAGTTGTTGGCCATGCAGGTTGAGTTGAGAGAGCAGATGGTCTATCACTCACCACCAGAGCTTGGCGCACTGTGGTCTCAGTTCGAAGAGATGCGTGAGCAAATTGAAGAGGAGCAGCGTGTCGCACGCGAGAAGCAGGCGAGAGAAGATGCCGCACTCCAACGTGAACGCAACGCCCTGATGGAAGAGGTTAGAGTCAAGTCGATGGACGCAAGTCTTGCTGTGGTTGGTTTGATTTTTATAGGGTGGTTATTGTGGCAAGTAAAAAATCAAGCGATAGCACGAGCGTCTTTTTGGCACACCTAGTTGTACTTGCCGTGTTAGTTGTGGTCTTCTCTCTGTCTTTCATTGCATACGTTGAGACGCTGTGGATGAAAGACGAGATCAAAAAAGAGGCTCGCGAATTGCGCAAGCTCAAGGAAGAAGTAAAGGAGAGACTAAAGTGAAGTATTTAATTTTGATTCTGGCGCTGCTTGCTGGGTGTGAAGACCGCTGGCGTTACTTTTGCCAGGATCCGCAGAACTTTTCAAAGCAGCGATGCCAACGACCTGACTGCTTGTTCACTCAAGACTGCCCTGACTATCTCGTTGCACCCGTGCTTGAGAAGCAGGCAACACAACCGCAACCCGTAGCATCGGAGCCAATTAAATGAAGCACCTTGAAATCAAATCAGTCGACGACCTAGTCAAGCTTATTCAGGTTTGCGTGTGGGCTGTTGTCGTGGTCATCTTGATGTTTGTCTTCGGTGGCATCGTGAGTTCGTTCCTGTACTCGATTATGTTTGTTGGCCAACCAATGAAGTCCATGTCGCCGATCGACCAAGCATTCACCAAGATGCTCAACGACATCGTGCTCATCATGGCCAGCTCGATCACCACGATCATCAGTATGTTTGCCGTGAACAAGGCGTCGCAGGCAGTGGCTGAGAAACTCGCCCCATCGCTTGGCATCCCGCCAACTACACCGCCAGCCCCACAAGCTCCTATCACTCCAACCCCTACCTCGGCTATGCCCGACTTCAATTGGATGGGTTCTGCGCCCGTACAGTTCGACGAGGAGTGGCGTGCACCACCACCGCCCACCACGCCAGCGGACCACCTGCACCCAGAGCGCGAAGAGATCGCCTATGAGCGTGCAGCTGCCGCAAGGGAGCAGTGATGAAGCGTACCGCCATCACTGTGTTGGTGACCTTGTTGGTCATCTTCGGCATCTATCGCTTTGGCTTCAGCAAGGGCTGGGGCGAGCGAGATGCCGAGATGCAAAGTGAGATTGCCATCAAGAACGAAGAGTCACGCGCACGCGAGCAAAAGCTTGGCGAGCAACTCAACCAAACCTCAACAGAATTGAAGGATGCCAACGATGCAATCAATCAAAAACAGTCTGCTCTTGATCGCGCTATCAGCGCTGGCAGGGTGCGCCTCCCCTCCACAAGTTGCGTACAAGCCAGTGCAGGTTCCACCCCTGCCAGCGGGAATAGCCAAGCAGGAACCGACGCTGACGCAGAGACTCTCCGACTTATTGCTCAAATCGCAGCCGACGGGGACAGAGCAATCACCCAACTCAACGCCTGCGTCGACGCCTACAACTCAGTCAGGAGCCAAGTAAATGACAATAACCGCTGAACAACTCAAACGCCTACACATAAACCCCGATCTAGCGCCCGTCTTCAATGAGACGTTTGAGCGCTGGGGCATCAAGACTCCACGCCAGCAGGCGGCGTTCCTCGGTCAGTGCGGCCACGAGTGCGGCAACTTCACCAAGCTAGAGGAGGGCCTCAGCTACGCAGCCGATCGTCTCATGAAGATCTGGCCAAAGCGATTCCCCACCATGGAGATTGCAAGCAAGTACGCCCGCAACGAGAAGGCCCTGGCCAACTTTGTGTATGCCAATCGCATGGGCAACCGTGACGAAAAGTCTGGGGATGGCTATCGTTTTCGCGGATCGGGCTGGCTCCAACTCACAGGCCATGACAACTTCTACCACGCCGGCAAAGCCTGCGGCGTGGACTTCGTCATGAACCCTGACCTCGTGCGCCAGCCCAAGTACGCCGCCCTGACGGCTGGCTGGTTCTGGTCTACTCACGACTGCAACCGCTTGGCCGAGGCTGGTGATTGGGTCGCCCTCACCAAGAAGATCAACGGCGGGACCATTGGCCTTGAGGATCGCATTCGCCACACCTCGCTGGCCATGAATGTTTTTGAATCCGGCCCTGCTTTAGCATGATTTGCTTGACCGCGTCAATTGATCTAGAATCCACCTCGGCTACCCACGTGCTCGTGGGGCCGACTTCCCATTGAAAGGCCGACATGGCTACCACTGTACAAAATCCTTTTGACACGCAGCAGGCGTCGGCCACAAACACTGGCATTATTGGCTCGGCTATCCAGAGCGGTTCTGATGCATCGCCACCGCCTGCTCCGTCTTCTGCGAGCGAGACAACTGCACCCGCTGGAAACATCTCCACAATGACAGCGCCGGCGGCGAACACGACTTCGATGTACGCCCCAACAACACGCGACATTGACCAGCAGACTGGCACAGTGCAGGGTCAAGTCAACAGCATCTTGGCTACCGACAGTCCGCTCATGCAGCGCGCTCGCACCCTTGCTACCCAGCAGATGGCACAACGTGGTCTGGTGAACACCTCAATGAATGCAGGTGCAGGCGTGGCGGCAATGACCGACAAAGCCATCACCATGGGCGCGCAAGATGCCAACGCGTACAACCAAGCTGCAAGTGAGAACATCGCAGCAAAGAATGTGTCTGGTCAGTTCAATGCTGCAGCCCTCAATCAAGCGGCTCTGCAATCTGGTCAACAGACATTCACTGCGCAGCAGAACAAGGCTCAGCAGGACTTCACCTCAGCCCAGACTGCGCTTGATAGAGCGCAGCAAACGGCTTTGGCCGACAAGAGCAATGCTGCGCAAATGGCCTTGCAAACAGCACAGCAGAATTTCACTTCCGCACAGACCGCCCTTGATCGCACGCAGCAAACTGCAGTGCAGAAGGCTCAGCTTGATGCAACAGCCAAGCAGCAGGTTATTCAGAACCAAGCCGCGCTGGATCAGCTCGGCCTGCAAATCAATGCAAACAAGGCAAACATCCCTTCGACGTTCGCTGCAAACTTAACCAACACAACTATGACTGGTGTGAACGCCGTCATGGCCGATGGAAACATGGATGCGGCGGCAAAACAAAAAGCAATCGGCAACTTGGTGACTTACGCCAACGCGCAGATCGCTTGGGCAGAAAAGTTTTACGGCGTGACAATGCCAGCAATTACAACACCAACAGTCGCATGATTTTTCGCAAAGCAAAGCTTGATGATGTTACAGCGATTGTTGACATCGCTGTGGAGTCGGTGTCTCAAGATCCTTTGCCCGTGAAAATTGATCGCTCCGCAATGACTGATGTTGTTAAGCTGTGCTTGCAACCTGCGCACTTTGCTTGGGTTGCTGAGGATGATGATGGTGTGATCGTTGCGTCAGTTGTTGCACTTGTGCAGACTGGTTTTTGGTTTGAAAAGTTGCAGTGCTCTGTGCTGCTTTTCTACACACGCAAGCCTGCTGCCGGTATGCCTTTGCTTCGCGAGTTTGCTCGCTGGGTAAAGAGTCGCAGCGGCATCAAGTTGGCAATTGTTTCGTTGGAGCCAGGCGCAGATCCGCGACTGGTGAAGTTTTTTAAAAAGGTTGGATTTGACCGCGAGTCAATCCAACTCACTTATGTAAGGAATGCATCATGAGTAAAGCATTAAGCGCAGTAGGTGGCGCAGTTTCTGGAGTGGTTCGCAATGTGGGTAACGTTGTGAAGGGCGCAACAAAAATTCTATCTGGCGGTTTCGCTGGTAAGGTTCTCGGCATCGTTAAGGACTTTGCCCAGAGCAAGCTTGGCAAGACCCTTATCACCGCCGCCGTCATTTACTTTGGAGGTGCGGCTCTGTCGGGTGCATTTGGTGGAGGCGCTGCGGCTGGAACAACCGGCTGGGCTGGTGCGACTGCGGGCGTCGAAGGGGCTGCGTCAAGCCTATCTGGCGCTTGGACTTCTGCGCTTAAGGGTGAATTTACACAAGCTGGCGGCCAAGTCGCTACAGGCTTTGGAGGTGGTGCAGCCCCATCCGCTGAGGCTTTGGCTGGCAACGCTGACAAGGCTGCGATGCTGAGCAACTCTGGCTATGGCTCTACAACAGTTGCTGGTGGCACACCACCACCCATCACCCCTCCCGCCACTCCACCCGTTACCCCTCCTGCGGCCAGCATGTCTGTCGGCGAAGGCTTAATGGGCGCAGCCAAGATCCAAGCCGGAACCGCCTTGATTGGTGGCGCTATGCAGGGCAAGGCTGCGCAAGATCAACGCGACGCAGAGTTGGAACAAGCCCGCTTGGCACGTGAGCGTTACAACGCAAACGCTGGCGCTCAATTGTGGAGTTCAAGCCAGCCAGCAACGGGTGGTGTTCCAACTGCGACCACACCTCAGTACGGCGCGTTCTCTTACGACCCGATGGCTCAAGCCAAGTCGTTGAACCAACAACGCTGGGACGAATATCAAGCACGCCAAGGTTTGGTGTCGCGTAACATGGCTTAAAGGAAATCATCATGGCTGGATTGATCAACAAACAAATGGCTGGCGGTTCAGCCAATGAGATGAACGAGCAAGAGCCTGTCGAGGGCATGGGTCCAGACGGCTCAGCTCAGCACGAAGGCATGGAGGGCGAGGCCCCAGAGCAAGGCGATACAAGCGGCACGCCTGATGAAAACAACCCTGCATTCTTGGCTGCCATCAAGTTGGCCATGCAGGCGTTGTATGAGAAGGGTGCAGCCCAAGACGTGGCCAAGCAGATTCGCGCCTCGCAAGACCCAGTACAGGGCCTTGCTGACATTGCCTACGAGATGACGTCTGTCATTGATGAGCAAACTGAAGGTCAAGTACCAGACGAGCTAATCATGATGCTGGCCATCAAGGTGCTCACCGAAGTGGGTGACATTGCTGAGGCTGCTGGAATCAAAATCACTGCACCTGAAATTGCTGGTGCATTCAAGACCATGCTGCTTCGCTTCTTGGGCGAGAATGGCATGGACACAACCCAGTTGCAACAGGCCATGGATCAAATTGATCCAAAGGTTTTTGAAGAATCTCAAGGAGCCTGATTATGGCCGGACTTATTCTTGCTGGTATCGGCAAAGGCATTGCCGACGCGGGTGCTGCCTATGCTGGCGGCATGTCGAAGATGGCTGAGTTTGAGATGCAGCAAGAGCGCGAGGACCAGCGCGAGCAGCGCCAACTACGCTTGGCTGACAAGCTTGAGACTCAGAAGTCTGAGAAGTATGCGGCCAAAGCAAATGAGGTTGCTGCCGCCGCTGATATTGCTCCAACAAAAAGAGCTGCTCTTGAAGCGATCTCCAAGCTGAAGGAGATCTCACCAGACGCCAGTCAAGTTTCGTCCGAAGAAGAGATGACCCAGTATATGAAGGAGAACCCTTCATACAAGCAAGGGCTTGAGAAAGCGGGATTGATTGGAGCAGACAAGATGGACCCACGCCTGCGTCGCGCCACCGATGAAGAGGCTGCGGCTCGCGCTGTTGGTGCGCCAGCATCAATGATTGAGTCGCTTTCAAAAGCTAAGCGTGACACGCTCGCCTTGATTGGCCAAGAGTGGAAAGAGTCACAAGGTGAGCGCCGCCTCGACATCATGGAGAAGGGCGCCGACGCCAGAGCAAAATCTTCTGCTGGTGGCGGGACGTTGAGGGTTAGCAAGACCATAACCGACAACCAAGGCGGGGTCATTGCTGTGATGTCTGACGGCACAACAAGAGACACTGGCGTAAAGTCTGGTGATTTTGAGAAGAGGGTAACAGCTCAGATCAACTTGATGTCCAAGAACGACTATGCGTTTAACCAATTAAGCGTTGAAGAGAAGCGAGCAAAGGCAATGGAAGTTGTTGTGTCGCAGCCGGCGAAACCAAGCGATAATCCAACACCAGCTGCACCCACAATTCCAGATCTGCCAAAAGGCGCAGTTCAAATTGGAACAAGTGGCGGCAAGCCTGTTTATCAAACACCCGACGGAAAAAAATTCATCGGTAAATAAAGGTTACTTATGGCGTTTGAAGAATTTAGTGGCGAGCTTGATAAGCCCACAGGATTCGTGGAGTTTAGCGGAGAGCTTGACACCTCTGCAGAAAAACCTGAGCGCGGCATTATTCAGCGCGTTAAAGATTTTGTTTCGCCCGAGTACAAGAGCGTGCTCGAAACTCAGGCCCCAACCGCACAGCAAGAGCAGGCTGACGTTAATCGTCGCGCATCGCTTGGCGTCGGTCCAATCAGCAAAGAGACAGCAGCTCAGGCTGACTTGGTTCGCAGCGGAATGGCTAAGCCAAAGAGTGAGGTTGTCTCCCGCACTGCGGCCGCAATGGATCAGGCCGCAACACCAACGTTCGGCGACTTGGTTGAGCGAGCCAAGCAGCCAGAGAATGTTCGTGCTGCAACAGAAGCGAAAGCAAACGAGTTCCGCTCGGCTGGTGAGTGGGCGCTTGACGCTATGTCAAACCTTGGCCAAGGCTTTACGACAATTGCTCAGCTGCCAACCAATATTATTTCCCCAAGCAGCGCATTCGCTGGATCTATTCGCGAGATGCAAAAGGAATTGCAGGACCAAGAGTCCGATGTGAATAAAGCGAAGCGTGCCGTGTTGAAGGACAGGGTGCAAAACGAAAGTGGCTTCTTGGGTAAGTACGCAGCAACGGTCGGTGGCTTGGTCACAGATCCAACGCTCGCATTGTCTGAGGCTATTAAGCAAGTGCCAATGTTCTTGGGCGTGCTAGGCGCGGCTAAGGTGACAAGCGCGGCTGTAGGTGGTGGCGTTCAATTGGCTGGTCGTGTAAGCCCAACACTTGCACTTGGCGAGGCTATCAGTGGTGGCGCAATTCAGGCTGGCGCTCGATCCGCTGGTGCAACAGCTGGCGGTGCTGGTGCTTCCATCGTGATGACAAGTGGCGATGCAGCTGGCGCAGTCTACGAGCGATTGACTGATCGCAATCAAACACCAATCAAGGTTTGGGAAAAGAATCCAGACTATCAAAAACTAATCTCAGAGGGCAAGACCTCTAAGGAAGCGATCGAAGAGATTGCAACCAGCAAGTCGCAGTTGGCTGCAATTGTCACGGCCCCACTTGGCTTGTTTGGCTTCATGGGCGCAGAGGCTTCAATGGTTTCTCGAGGCGCCGCAACAACGGCTGCCGAGGCATTGACCGCCAAAAGTGCAGCAAAGATCTTTGGCAAAGACTTGATCGGCGAGCAGATCGAGGAAGGCGGCACTCAATTTGGCGGCAACGTCATCACTCGCACCGTTGACAAAAATCAACAGCTGCTTGAGGGTGTACCGGAAGCAATGGGTACTGCGGCAGTAACGTCTGCGCCATACTCTGCTGCCGCTGTTCGTGGTGAGTACCTTGCTGGGCAGCAGAAATTGCCAGAGGACTTGGCTGCACAACAGGCTGCCGTCAATGCGCTTAGCCCGTACAACAACGCGCCTGCCACACAGATGACCAACTTCACCCCAGACGATAGCCCCACAAAGGCTGCTGGCTTGGTGGACGTTGTCGTGCCTGTGCCAGTATCGACTCAACCATTGGAGCCGCTTAATGTCAGCCTACCAAGCACTGTTGGAACCACGAATGTACCTAGCGGTGCAGGCGGGGGCGTTGCGGATCTCGGAAGCTTGGGCACTACAGGACCTAGCGTCGCTGGCCCAGCAGGGGGAGTGGCTCCAGCTACCACCACAACTGAACTCGGCGGTGGACAGGTTGCTCCTATTGGAGCAACCGTCAGCGAACGTCCTGCCTCTGTAGCACTTCCAAGACTTGCTGAAAAAACAAGCGACACAGATCTGCTTGCTCGAGTCAAGCAACAGGCGCCACAGTTGCAAGATCAACCAGCCGAGCCTCCAAAGCAGGAGTGGTACGGTCGTCGCGGTGATGGCTACCTCACAAAGCCTGACGCCGAGCAGGCTATTCCTGGCCGTCAGCGAATGTTCCCCGACTTGCAATGGCAAGTTGAACAGTTACCAACCAGCAAGTACCGCTTGGCTGGCTATCAAATCACAACCCCACAGGAGACAACCCTTGGCACTCAAACCACTCAAGCCTTCCAAGCAGCGCAAGAAGGACAGCAAGCACCCGCTCCCGCAACAGCAGATCAGTCAGGTCTCTGGCAGCCTCAAGGGGCACTGCCTGACTCCGAGATTGCCGGACTATCTAAAAATGCAAGCTCTGAGTCATTAAGAGTAGAGGTTCAAAAGAAGCTTTCAAACTGGGCAACCAAGACTGGCAATCAAGCTCCGACGTTGGGAAAGCCAGATCAGGATGTCGAGGCCGGAGTAAATGTTCTGGGAAATTTACTGGGTCAAGCAACTGGTCTTGGACAGAAG
>Ga0075464_10001530_pt1 | contig 10418 bp, 8 predicted proteins | sample DEB19_08_DNA_5_FD_75068 | JGI IMG/M metagenome (GOLD analysis project Ga0075464, IMG submission 75068) | Aqueous microbial communities from the Delaware River and Bay under freshwater to marine salinity gradient to study organic matter... | ecosystem: Environmental > Aquatic > Marine > Coastal ...
ACTGAAAATACCAGCCCTTTTACCTATACTTGAGCGCTATTTAACGACAAATTGATTGCTCGCAACAATGACTAAGACTAAATCCCGTTTTGATGGCTCACAAAGCTACGTAGCCACTGAAGATCTGAAATTGGCAGTCAATGCCGCCATTCAACTCCAGCGGCCTTTATTAATTAAGGGCGAGCCCGGAACCGGTAAAACCATGTTGGCCGAGGAGGTTGCTGCAGCACTCAATATGCCTTTAATGCAGTGGCATATAAAGTCGACAACTAAGGCTCAACAGGGTCTTTATGAGTATGACGCAGTCAGTCGCCTAAGAGACTCCCAACTGGGTGACGCGAAAGTAAACGACATTCGTAACTACATTGTTAAAGGTGTTCTTTGGCAAGCGTTTGAAGCAGATGAACCAGTTGTCTTACTGATTGATGAAATTGATAAAGCAGATATTGAGTTTCCGAATGATCTACTTCGTGAAATTGATCGCATGGAATTTTATGTGTATGAGACACGAGAGATCATTAAAGCCAAGCATCGCCCCCTCGTCATCATCACCTCCAATAATGAAAAAGAATTACCTGACGCCTTCTTGCGTCGTTGCTTCTTTCATTACATTACTTTCCCTGATGCAGGAACAATGCAGAGCATTGTGGATGTTCACCACCCCAATATCAAACAAGAATTGCTGGAGGCGGCCCTCAAGTCTTTTTATCAAATCCGGTCTCTGCCTGGATTAAAGAAGAAGCCATCGACTTCCGAATTAATTGATTGGTTAAAGCTGTTGTTGGCTGAGGATATCCCAGCGCAAGCACTCTACAGTAGTGAAGAGAAAATCGTTATCCCACCTTTGCATGGCGCCTTACTTAAAAATGAGCAGGATATTCACTTATTTGAACGCTTAGTTGCGATGAATCGAAATCATCGTTGATCGTATACGGCGTCCACTAAGTCATGCTGATTCAATTCTTTCTTAATTTAAAGGAGGCTAAGGTTCCCGTTTCAGTTCGGGAATTTTTAACCCTGCTTGAAGCTTTAAAGGAAGGTGTCATTGAACCCTCGATTGATGAGTTCTACCAATTGGCTCGCATGACTTTAGTAAAAGATGAGCAGCACTTTGATCGATTTGATCAAGTCTTTGGCTCTTATTTTAAGGGCGTTGAACAAATCATTGCCCTCGCACCAGACATCCCACTCGATTGGCTCGAAAAAAAGTTGCAACGTGTATTAACTGATGAGGAAAAAGCGGCACTTAAGAAGCTGGGTGGGCCTGAGGAATTACAAAAGCGATTGCAAGAGCTTATGAAGGAGCAAAAAGAATGGCATGGCGGCGGCAATAAATGGATTGGTGCTGGCGGCTCATCTCCATTTGGTCATAGCGGCTACCACCCAGAAGGTATTCGGATCGGTGGCGAGAGTGCCGGTAATAGAACGGCAATTAAGGTGTGGGAAGCGCGAGAATTTAAAGACTATGACAGTGACCTCAGCCTAGGAACCCGCAATATCAAAATGGCGCTTCGGCGCTTACGTCGTTTTGCCAGGGAGGGCTCAAGTCTTGAATTAGATTTGGATAAGACCATCCATTCCACCGCAGCCAATGCGGGCATGCTCGATATCCAAATGCGGCCTGAACGCCACAATCAAGTCAAGGTCTTGCTGTTGATGGATGTAGGCGGATCAATGGATGACCACATCCAGCGTATTTCTGAATTATTTACCGCTGTCAAAACAGAATTTAAGCATCTGGAGTACTACTACTTTCATAACTGTGTGTATGAACATCTATGGCAAAGTAATCGCCGCCGGCGAGATCAAGTCACCGCAACACAAGACATCATGAACAAATATGGGTCCGACTACAAACTTATTTTTATTGGAGATGCAACTATGTCTCCTTATGAAATTCTGAGTCCCAATGGATCCGTCGAATACAACAACCGCGAGACTGGAGCTTCTTGGATCAATCGACTGATTGATCATTTCCCCCACTTTGCTTGGCTCAATCCTGAGCCAGAATCTGTATGGCAGTACCGACAATCAATCGATATCATGCAAGGCCTCATGAAAGATCGGATGTACCCTGTGACCATGAATGGTCTTGAGAGAGCCATGCGGCAACTTTCCAAGTAAGATTTGCCCATATCAAATATTTTTTATTTCATTTCAATCATCTTTTTATTTTTACTTAAACACTATGACAAACAACATTTGCGATCGCCTTAAAACGCTTGGCATTGATTTACCTCCCCCTGGACCCCCTGCCGCCGCTTATGTGATGGCTGCCACGACCGGAAATACCGTTTTTCTATCTGGCCATATCGCCAAGAAAGATGGGAAGCCCTGGGTTGGTAAGCTTGGTCAAGACATGGATACAGAAACAGGTAAGGCTGCTGCAAAGTCGATTGCGATTGATTTAATTGCTACCTTGCAAAATCACCTGGGCTCACTGGACAAGGTAAAGCGCATCGTCAAGGTAATGGGTCTAGTGAACTCCACTTCTGAATTTACCGAACAACACCTGGTTATCAATGGGTGCTCAGAACTACTATTTGAGGTATTTGGTGATGCCGGAAAACATGCTAGAAGTGCATTTGGTGTGGCGCAGATCCCTTTAGGCGCTTGCGTCGAGATCGAACTCATTGCCGAGATTTAAGAGCTTAGCTTAAGCTTAATTTGTACTCTTGGATGTCTTCCGGCGTGTCGACATCCAATATAAATGCCTGATTGTTCGTGCGCATGATGCGTACTTTTTCAGGGTAAGCATCCATATAGGCACGGCAAACCATGCCCGGGGCAGCCAAAACTTCTTGAACTGCTTTGCTGGAAAATAGCACTGGATTACCACGTTGTCCATTAACCATCGGTAAGATGACTTCTTCTCCGGCCTTGCAATGAGAAAATTCCTGGAGTAATTCTTGAACTTCTTTAGCGCCTATTTCAGGTTGGTCGGATAGCGCAACCAGCAAGACATCAAACTGGCTTTGGAGTGACTCTAGACCCAAGCGAACCGATGAGGCCTGGCCTATTTGTGGCGCTAGATTTCTAACGGACTTAATTGGGAACGCCAAAGAAGTATTGATCTTTTCAATCTCAGACTCAATCACTTCCGCATGAAAGCCCGTTATGGCAATATATTCAGTGGGCATAAATATCTGAATGGCGTTTGATAAACACTCTAAAAGGGTAAGGCCATCTTTACGCAGTAAGGCCTTGGGGTGCCTACCTAGACGACTCCCCTCACCTGCAGCAAGTAATAGGACGGCAACGCGCAACTTCGGAGCTTGAGTAGATGGGCTAGAACTTGTCATTAGAGGGATAATAATTACATTGATAGTAAAAAAATAATAAATACAAAAATATTGAAGACAAGAGATGAATAGCACCGATTTAAGCGTTTTAAAGGCAGCGGTTGATTGGCTCAAATCTGGACATCGAGTTGCTATCGCTACCGTAGTCCAAACTTGGGGTTCAGCCCCAAGGCCAATTGGCTCATGGCTTGCCATTAGGGATGATGGACAAGTAACGGGATCGGTTTCTGGTGGATGTGTCGAGGATGACCTGATTCGTCGAGTTCAAGCTGAAATCTTGACCAGAGACTTGCCCGAGTTGGTGGTCTATGGCGTGAACCAAAAGGAGGCCGCTCGCTTTGGTTTACCCTGTGGTGGCACCTTAAGATTACTGGTAGAGCCCAAACCTGAGCTAGATGTTTTGGAGGCAATCTTGGCCTCTATCTCCAATCACCAAATTACCTCGCGTACAGTTGATCTCAGTACTGGCAAATCCAAGCTGGAATCTGGTAACCGCAATGAGGCTTTTATTTGCAATGACAAGCTGATGAAAACTACTTACGGCCCACGCTGGCGTATGGTAATCATTGGAGCGGGACAGTTGTCGCTTTATACGGCAGACTTTGCGCTGGCGTCGGACTTTGAAGTCATTGTCATTGATCCGCGCGATGAATATGCTGAAGGCATTAATCGCGAGCACATCCAATTTATTAAAGGGATGCCAGATGATGTATTGCTAGAAATAGGGGTTGACTCTCATACAGCGGTAGTTGCCTTGACGCACGACCCTAAACTCGATGACATGGCCCTCATGGAGGCATTAAAGTCCCCCGCTTTTTATGTCGGCGCATTAGGTAGTCGAGTGAATACCCAAAAACGCAAAGACCGCCTACTAGAATTTGATGTGACCCAAGAGCAAGTTGAGCGACTGCATGGTCCTGTTGGCTTGTTCATAGGCGCCCTGACCCCGCCGGAAATTGCTGTCTCGATTTTGGCAGAAGTGATCGCCGTCAAATACGGCGTACCCATTCCTAAGAAAGCCTAAATAAAGAAAAACCCGATCGGTAGATTGATCGGGTTTTTAATTTTCTGAATGACTACTCTGTTGTAAGTGGCTTAATTTGCTTTTAGCTTGCCATCTTTAAGTCGCGGCTCAACAAAGTGTCCTTTGCGAGCGCGATTGCCCGCAAATGACTTCAAGGTTTTTGCATCAAGATTTAGCTCGGTTGGCTTGCCTGCACGGCCAGCACCAGAATACGTGGCGCCATCAGACCCAACCGCAATAGCGGAGGCAAGTTTCTCTTTCTCCTCCAAGCCCATCAGGATCACACCCTTACCGCCAGTAGGCAGACGCTTGAGTTCATCCAATGGGAAAACCAATAGCTTGGAACCTTCAGAAAGGCAAGCTACTTGCTTCATTCCGGCGGTCACTTTTGCCGCACCCAAAGGAGCGTCGCCGCTTGGGAATTTACTATCGATACCAACAAATGACTTGCCTGCTTTATTACGCGTAGTCATATCGGCGACGTTAGCCAAGAAGCCATTACCCGATCTAGTGGAAATCAATACCAAATCATCTGACTGACCAGCGTAATACGCCACCATTTGCGATCCAGGGGCTAAGTTTACAAAGCTCGTCAATGGCGAACCATCGCCGCGGGCACCAGGTAAGTCGCTTACGGGAACCGTGTAAACGCGGCCATCGCTACCAAAGCCCTGGATAACATCGATCGTACGACATTCAAAGGTGCTGTAGAGTGCATCTCCCGCCTTGAATCCAAACTGAGTTACATCATGCTCATGACCCTGGCGAACACGTACCCAACCTTTTTGAGAGACGATCACCGTTACCGGCTCGTCCAGTACTTTAGTCTCTGCAATAGAGCGCTTATCCTCTTGAATCATGGTCCGGCGGTCATCACCAAAATCCTTCATATCGGATTCGATTTCTTTGATGATGCGTTTGCGAAGCACAGTGTCACTTTGTAATAAGCCTTGGAGATCATCGCGCTCTGATTTGAGCTCTTTGAGTTCTTGCTCAATCTTGATACCTTCTAGGCGAGCCAGCTGACGCAAGCGGATATCCAAAATGTCTTCCGCTTGGCGATCGCTGAGTTTGAACTCTTTAATGAGGTCTGCCTTGGGCTCGTCACTATTGCGAATAATCTTAATCACCTTATCAATATTTAGAAGAACAATTAAGCGCCCTTCTAAAATATGCATCCGGTCATTGACCTTTCCTAAGCGATGCTGTGTACGGCGTGTAACCGTTCCCACCCTAAAAGAAATCCACTCAGAGATGATCTCTTTTAGTCCTTTTTGACGTGGACGGCCATCAGTGCCTATCATCACCAAGTTCATTGGCGCATTGGACTCTAATGAAGTGTGGGCTAGCAATAAGTTTACGAACTCATTGACATCGATATTTTTACTCTTAGGCTCAAATACCAAACGCACTGCCGCATCTTTACTGGATTCATCACGAACACCGTCAAGTACATTCAAGATGGTGGACTTGAGATTATTTTGCTCTGGGGTCAAAGTCTTTTTGCCGACTTTCACCTTGGGATTGGTAATCTCCTCAATCTCTTGTAGCACCCGTTGCGTCGAAGTGGATGGAGGTAATTCATTGACGACAATTTTCCACTGACCACGAGCGAGTTCCTCAATAGACCAGCGTGCACGCACTTTGAGACTGCCACGACCCGCTTCATAAATCTGTGCAATTTCCCCGGGGGAAGAAATGATTTGACCGCCGCCTGGATAATCGGGGCCCGGCATGATTTCTAGGAGCTCTGAAGTGCTCATTTTGGGAGACTTCATCAATGCGATTGCAGCGCTAGCAACTTCACGCAAATTATGCGAAGGAATCTCAGTAGCCATACCAACTGCAATACCGGACGCACCGTTCAATAGAACAAAAGGTAGGCGTGCTGGTAAAAGCTTGGGCTCTTGGAATGATCCATCGTAGTTTGGCGCAAAATCTACCGTACCCTCATCGATCTCACTCAACAGCAAGCCAGCAATTTTGGTTAAACGCGCTTCGGTGTAACGCATAGCAGCTGCACCATCACCATCGCGTGAACCGAAGTTACCCTGACCATCGATCAGCGGATAACGTAATGAAAAGCTCTGCGCAAGACGTACTAAAGCGTCGTAAGCTGACTGGTCGCCATGGGGATGAAATTTACCTAGTACATCACCCACCACACGCGCGCTCTTGACTGGTTTTGCATCAGCGCGCAATCCCATCTCACTCATAGAGAACAAGATGCGACGTTGTACTGGCTTTTGACCATCCGATACATCAGGCAATGCACGACCCTTCACTACGCTAATGGCGTAATCAAGGTAAGCGCGCTCTGCATAGACGGCCAGGGTTAAGCTATCTTTGTCATCCTCATTGAGTTCGACTATTTTTGGATCGTGAGGATCCTTGGGGCCACCTGCTTCCGGAGGCGCCACTGCATCCACTTCAACAATATCCATCTCAATAGGTTCGGCAGTAAATAAATCTGCTTGATCAGCCGCAGCAATATCGCCAGGAGTTTTTTTAATCGCCATTAGATGTCTGCCTCTACTTCATTACCGCGTTCTTCGAGCCAATCACGACGCGCCGCGGATTCGGATTTACCCATCAACATATCCATTGTTTTAATTGTTTCATCTTCCGTCCAAGAGCCCAATGTCACTGGTAATAAGCGGCGGGTATCTGGATTTAAGGTGGTGTCCCACAATTGCTCCGCACTCATCTCACCCAATCCTTTAAAGCGGGAGATTTGCCAGCCCGACTCTTTGACGCCATCTTTACGCAACTTATCTTCAATCGATTGGAGTTCGCTTATATCTAGGGCATAGATTTTTTGAGCAGGTTTTTTACCGCGTGCTGGTGCATCGACCCTAAACAAGGGTGGTCGTGAAATATGAATGTGACCTAATTCAATTAATTTGGGGAAATGCTTATAAAACAAGGTGAGCAGCAATACCTGAATATGTGCCCCATCGACGTCCGCATCAGATAGGATGCACACTTTACCGTAACGCAGGTTCGATAAATCAGGGCTGTCTTTAGCACCGTGCGGATCAACACCGATCGCAACAGCAATATCATGCACCTCGTTGTTAGCAAATAAGCGGTCGCGCTCTGCTTCCCAAGTATTGAGGACTTTGCCTCGCAAAGGCAGGATGGCTTGATACTCTTTGTTGCGGCCCATCTTGGCAGATCCACCTGCTGAATCACCCTCGACGAGGAAGATTTCATTGAGGCTAATATCTTCGCTCTCACAATCAGTCAGCTTTCCGGGCAGAACGGCAACACCAGAAGATTTTTTCTTCTCAACCTTTTGACCGGCGCGTGTTCTTGCTTGAGCTTGCTTGATTACCAAGTCAGCCAGTTTGCGACCATAATCCACGTGCTCATTAAGCCAAAGCTCTAATGCAGATTTTGCATATCCAGAAACCAAACGTACTGCATCTCTGGAATTCAAACGTTCTTTAATCTGCCCCTGGAATTGTGGGTCCAATACTTTGGCAGACAAAATGAAGGAGGCGCGTGCAAAGACATCCTCAGGCATTAACTTGACGCCCTTTGGTTGCAAAGCATGCATTTCAATAAAACCTTTAACAGCATTAAAGAGTCCTTCACGCAAACCACTTTCATGCGTTCCCCCTGCAGGGGTCGGAATCAAGTTCACATAACTCTCGCGCACTGGCGCGCCATCTTCAGTCCAAGTTACTACCCAGGCAGCACCTTCGCCCTCTGCAAAAGAATCATCATCGCCATTGCCGGTGGCATATTGCTCACCCTCAAATGGTGGAATTACTTCAGCGCCGTGCCCTGCTTGTGCCATGGCTTCATTTAAATACCCACGTAAGCCTTGGGCATACTGCCAAGTCTGACTCTCGCCAGACTTTTCTTGAATGAGGGTCACTTTGACGCCCGGCAATAACACTGCCTTTGAGCGCAATAAACGAATTAGCTCTGGCATCGGTATGCCAGGACTATCAAAATACTTACCGTCTGGCCATGCGCGTACTCGAGTACCGTGTGATTTATCTTCTTTGCCAGCAGCGCTGGTCTTGAGTTTTTCGATGACCCTGCCATCAGCAAATGCCAAAGTAGATACTTGGCCTTCACGCCATACAGTCACCTCTAAACGCTTGGATAAGGCATTGGTCACCGAGACACCAACGCCGTGCAAACCACCTGAAAAAGCATAAGCACCGCCACTGCCTTTTTCGAACTTACCGCCCGCGTGAAGCTGGGTAAAGACGATTTCCACTACCGGCAATTTCTCCGTGGGGTGCATTCCTACCGGAATGCCACGCCCATCATCTTCTATGCTCACACTGCTATCAGCATGCAAAGTCACAATGATTTGTTTACCAAACCCCCCTAAAGCCTCATCAGAAGCGTTGTCCAACACCTCCTGAATGATGTGCAAAGGGTTATCAGTTCGGGTGTACATTCCCGGGCGTTGACGGACGGGTTCAAGCCCTTTGAGGACTTGAATCGATGATTCGCTGTATTCGGAAGTTTTACGGGTAGCCATGCGCGCAAATTGTAGTCATGTCTGGAGGAAAACCTGAATTTTCTTAAATCTCCCCTAAATTTATGCCAAAATCACAGAATGGGAGCCTTAAGTCATATTCGCGTTTTAGACCTTAGCCGGGTTCTTGCTGGCCCATGGTGCACACAAAACCTCGCCGATCTCGGTGCTGATGTCATCAAAGTTGAAAAACCTGGTGAAGGTGATGACACTCGCCACTGGGGCCCTCCTTTTGCCAGGGACCAAAATGGCAAAGAAACCTCCGAAACTGCCTATTTCATAGCAATAAACCGTAATAAACGCTCTATTACGATTGATATTAGTAAGCCTGAAGGGCAAGAACTTATTCGCAAACTGACTAAAGAGTCAGATGTTGTCATTGAAAACTACAAAGTTGGTCAGTTGGCTAAATACGGCCTTGATTACGAAAGTCTGAAAAAAGCAAAACCCGATTTAATCTATTGCTCTATTACTGGATTTGGGCAATCTGGCCCCTACTCACGACGCCCTGGTTACGATTTTATTGTTCAAGGAATGGGTGGCTTCATGAGCGTTACCGGTGAGGCCGACGGCTTTCCGGGAGCAAGCCCACAAAAGGCAGGTGTAGCTATTGCCGACATCTTTACCGGCATGTATGCCTCGACCTCGATTTTGGCGGCAATTGCTTTCAAAGACCACACCGGAAAAGGGCAATACATAGATTTAGCCCTGCTCGACACCCAGATCGCTGTAATGGCTAACGTGTCAAGTGCGTATCTTTGCTCAAATGAAATTCCCAAGCGCTGGGGAAATGCATCGCAAACGATTGTTCCCTACCAAACTCTTCCAACATCTGATGGTTGGATTATTGTTGCCGCTGGAAACAATAGTCAGTTTAGACATTTTGTAACGGCCGGCGATGAAGCTCACCTAGCTGATAACCCTCTCTATTCCGAAAACCCATTGAGGGTTCACAATCGCGAACAACTAGTGCCACTTTTAGAGGCGATGACTCGCACAAAAACTAAAGCTGAATGGATAAGCCTACTAGAGAAGGCGGGTGTGCCTTGTGGACCAATCAATAATTTCAAAGAAGTGTTTGAAAATGAACAAGTGCTGGCAAGAGAGATACAGATCAGCGCACCTCACCCAACTGCAGGCGCGATGAAGTTAGTGGCAAGCCCAATGCGGCTCTCAGAGACGCCAACGGAGCTTCGCATGGCGCCCCCAACACTAGGTCAACACACAGAAGAAATCCTGCGCGAAAAATTAGGGCTCAACGCGCAGGAAATTGAACTACTAAAGCAAAATGGGGCAATCTAATCTAGCTCACGCCTTAAATCCACCCACCTAAAAAGATACCGTTCTTTTGTTTTTTTGGTACCCCTTCATTTTGTCTCCTTTAGATTTTTTATAGGCCAACACAGACATATTTCATCTCAAGGTACTCATCAATACCCCAAGAGCTACCCTCTCTGCCAAGGCCCGATTGCTTAACACCACCAAATGGACCAACCTCGTTGGAAAACAATCCAGTATTAACGCCAACCATTCCAAATTCGAGAGCCTCCGCGACTTTCCAGATGCGACCGATATCACGACTATAGAA
>Ga0075464_10001531_pt1 | contig 10414 bp, 5 predicted proteins | sample DEB19_08_DNA_5_FD_75068 | JGI IMG/M metagenome (GOLD analysis project Ga0075464, IMG submission 75068) | Aqueous microbial communities from the Delaware River and Bay under freshwater to marine salinity gradient to study organic matter... | ecosystem: Environmental > Aquatic > Marine > Coastal ...
GATCCCGTCAGCGCCCACCAGTTTCCCAAATAGCATTTGGTTTACTTCTTTCAGGCTTTCTAGTTTTCCTAGAACTCCGCCTAGTACACTCGCATCATTGACTTTATTTTCGAGCGATTAATTCATGTTTGATTCCGTACGTAAGCACCAAAAAATTCTGCAGCTGGTATTGATGCTGTTTATCGTTCCTTCTTTTGCCTTGTTTGGTATCTCTAGTTATTCCGAATTTATGGATAAAGAAACAGACATTGTTAAGGTGAATGGCAAGCCCATTACAGCGCAAGAAGTTGATACGGCTGCTAAGCGCCAAGCTGAGCGCGTTGGTGGAAATGTTCAAATTGCTCAGAGCCTGCCGTTTCGTCAAGCGATCCTCAATGAGTTACTTCAACAGCGCATTCTTGGTTTTGCGGTTAGCGACTTAGGCCTTCAGGTAGGCAAGCAAGAGCTTGTTAATAGCTTACAAAAGATTCCGCAGATTCGTGCCTTATATCGTCAAGATGGCAGCTTTGATGATCTGCGTTTTAAGCAACTACTTGCAAGTAATGGCATGAATGAAGAGCAGTTTTACGCCGGCCAAAGCTTTGACTTGAAAATCCAACAACTGGTCAATTCTGTTGCGCGTACTGAATTAGCTAGCCCAAAATTATCCGAGATAGTTTCATCTTTGTATGAAACTGAAAGACAAGTGCAGACACTTCAATTCAACGCCAAGGACTACCTGAGCAAGGTGAATCCTAGTTTAGAAGAGTTACAGGCGTTTTACGAAGCTAATGCCAAGCTATTTGAGAGCCCTGAATATATTGATGTGGAATTCATTGTTCTTAAAGCTGATCCCAAAGAAGACCCCAAAGCCTTTAATGAAAAGGCAGATCAGTTTGCAAATATCACCTACGACCAATCTGATAGCCTCAAGCCTGCTGCAGATAAATTGAAACTTAGCATTCAATCTCAGAAGGGCGTTACTCGCGGTGGGGCGCCTGGTGTATCCAAGGATCATCCCTTGGCCAATCCAAAGCTTATTCAATCTCTCTATGGCGATGAAGCTTTGAAAAACAAGCGTAATACTGAAGCTGTTCAATCTTCTCCAGGCGTATTTGTTTCTGCTCGTGTTGTGACATTGCACCCAGCGCAGATCCGACCTTACCAAGAGGTTGCCGCAGAAGTGAAGCGTCAAGTCAGTCAGCGCGCTGCCGAGAAGTTGGCTATTGCCGCCGCTAGCGATAAATTTACAGCCCTAGAAAAAGATCCAAAGAACTCTGCTGGCTTTAGCAACGCGAGCTGGATTTCACGTAATAAGCCTGGTAACTTAGTTGGTCCATCTATGGATGAGGTCATGGCTATTAATGCTGATAAATTGCCTGCCGTGGTATCAGTCTCTAATCCCGGTGTTGGCACTACGATTTATCGTATAGACCAAGTTCGTCAACCTACTTCAGTTGATGCCAAGGTTCATAAGGCACAAGCACAACAGATTCAAGCTTTGGCCGCACAGTCAGAATTTGCAGGCTTTATGGCTTACTGGCGCAATAGTGCTGGCGTGAAAGTAATCAACCCACTCAAAACCGCAAGCTCTGGCAGCGCGGGTAGTTAATTGCTAAGGCGATTTCTTGAGTAAGTTACTGTATGGGGCCATTGAGCCCCATACGTTTTTAAAGAGAATGCGTTGCGCTTGTATATTTGGGTGCAATCGATCCGCCTGAAATAGTTCAGGTTTTGTTGCAACACCTTCCAGAAAAAATGGCAGTAGCTCTGTGTGCTCTTCATTAGCCAATTGAGGGAAGAGCTTTTTAAATTGTGAGGTGTAACTCTGACCATAATTGGAAGGTATCTGTATGCCAAAAAGTAAAACCCGTGCACCCGATTTTTTGCTCATCTGAATCATCTTGCGCAGGTTGGTTTCAGTTTGCGTAATAGGAAGGCCGCGCAAGGCATCATTTGCGCCCAACTCAATCATCACGATCCCAGGCTTCTTTTGAGCTAAAAGCCCCGGTAGTCTTGCAAGACCGCCCGAGCTAGTCTCCCCGCTAATGCTGGAATTGAATACAGTCCAAGGGCTTTTATCATTCTCAAGCTGTTTTTCTAGAAGATTGACCCAGCCAGCGCCACGTGGAAGGCCATATTCAGCGGACAGGCTGTCACCCAAGACCAAGATCACTGGATTTGTTTGCGCCCAAGAACAAATGCTCATTAAGAGGCAAAATAAGCCCGTAACTAATTTATTAGCTTTTAAACACTGAATTTGCATTTTTCAATTCTAGAAAATTTCCCACATGAATACAGAGTCTAAATCCATTACTGCCGACCAGGTGGGGAAGCTAGTCAAGACATCCGATGGTGACCTAGTTATTTTGCACGACATTAGCTTTTCGATTGAGCGGGGTGAAAGTGTGGCGATTGTCGGCAGCTCTGGCTCCGGCAAAAGTACTCTGTTAAGTCTGTTGGCCGGCTTAGACGTTCCCAGTTCTGGGCGCATTGACTTAATGGGTGAAAACCTCAATCTTCTGGATGAAGATGGAAGGGCTCGGTTGCGCGGCAAGTCTGTTGGATTTGTATTCCAATCCTTCCAATTGTTACCCCATTTAACGGCCCTAGAGAATGTGATGCTACCTTTAGAGATAGCAGGAGGGTCCCAGGCTGAGGCAAGACTGGCGGCCGCCCAATGGCTTGAAAAGGTGGGTTTAGCTCAGAGGGCAAATCACTTCCCTAAAACCCTCTCCGGTGGTGAACAGCAACGTGTTGCATTAGCTCGAGCCTTTATTAATCGACCCGCCATACTCTTTGCAGATGAGCCCACGGGGAGTCTTGATGAGGCGAGCGGAAACCGGGTGATTGAGCTCCTTTTTGAGTTAAATCGGGAGAATTCCTCGACGCTGGTTTTGGTAACCCATGATCCAGCCTTGGCTGCACGGTGTGGACGCCAACTGAACCTTCAAGGCGGGTGCCTAGTGTGATCAAAACCTTATAATCTTGGGATGTCATCATTCTGTTGCTTGCCCGGGGCAAATGCCCTTTCAGCCTTCCGCCAACAGCGACTTTTAGCATCGCTCGCAGCCCAAGGAATTCAACTTGAGTCTATTGAGGCTCAATACCTTCATTTCGTTTGGTCTGAGTCTGAACTCAATACCAAGGACAAAGAGGTTCTAGAAAGTCTGCTAACTTACGGCCAGCCCTTTGTTTCGCATATTAAGGTGGACGGCTCCTTATTTAGCAAAGCTGTTGATAAAGAATCTACTATCACCATTCCACGCTTTGGCACAGTTTCTCCGTGGGCTAGTAAAGCAACCGATATTGCTCGCCAATGTGGTCTCAATGTATTACGTATTGAGCGCGGAATTGAATACGGGTGGCATAGTAAAAAATCGCTGAGTCCGGAACGGATGCAGCTAGTATTGTCAGCGCTACATGATCGGATGACTGAAGCGGTCATTACTGAAGTTAATGAAGCTAGCGACTTATATCAATCCCTTCCTGATCGGCCTTTTGTCCGAATTCCAGTGCTTACTGAGGGTAGGGCTGCTTTAGATAAGGCCAATCAAGAATTAGGTCTTGCACTGTCAGAAGATGAAGTGCTTTATCTGGTTGAGAATTTCATCCGATTAGACCGCAATCCTAGCGATGTCGAGTTGATCATGTTTGCTCAAGCCAATAGTGAGCATTGCCGTCATAAGATATTTAATTCCAGTTGGACTATCGATGGTGATGATCAGGAAAAATCCTTATTTGCGATGATTCGCAATACGCATCAGCTTCAGCCTGAAGGCACGATCGTCGCCTACTCTGACAACTCTGCTGTGATGGTGGGTTGCGAGTCAGAAACTTGGGTTCCAAAGGGTCAAGATGGCCTGTACCAAAAAGATACCCGTTTAGTCCATACCTTAATGAAGGTCGAGACACATAACCACCCCACAGCGATTGCTCCATTTCCTGGCGCATCTACTGGAGCTGGTGGCGAAATCCGTGATGAAGGCGCCACCGGAATTGGTGGACGCCCTAAAGCGGGTTTAACTGGTTTTTCTGTTTCAAACCTTAATATCCCAGGTACAGATTTGCCATGGGAAGCAGAGAAATATGGCAAGCCTGAACGCATTGCCACGCCGCTACAAATTATGATTGAAGGTCCACTGGGTGGCGCAGCATTTAATAATGAGTTCGGTCGACCAATTTTGGGTGGGTATTTCCGTGTCTTTGAGCAGACCTTGGAAGGTGTGCGTCGCGGGTATCACAAGCCCATCATGATCGCAGGTGGTATCGGCAGTATTGATTCTATCCACACTGCCAAAAAACAAATTAAAGCGGGGCACTTGTTTATCCAACTGGGCGGTCCTGGTATGCGCATCGGCATGGGTGGCGCAACCGGAAGTTCTGTTGCAACAGGTACCAATACAGCTGATTTAGACTTCGACTCAGTACAGCGCGGTAATCCAGAAATGGAACGTCGCGCACAAGAAGTAATTAATTCTTGTATCGCCATGGGTCAAGATAATCCAATTGTCTCAATCCATGATGTTGGTGCAGGAGGTGTGTCTAATGCATTCCCCGAACTTGCTGATGGTGCTGGCTTAGGTGCGCAATTTCAATTGCGCAAAGTGCCACTTGAAGAGAGTGGCATGAGTCCTGCAGAAATCTGGTGTAACGAGTCTCAAGAGCGTTATGTTCTTGCAATTGAAGTTAAGGATTTAGATTTATTTAAATCACTCTGCGAGCGTGAACGTTGTCCATTTGCAGTGGTGGGGGAGGCAACTACCGAACGCCAACTACAGTTAAGCGATAGCAAAGAAGTTACTGGGAGCGACGCTTCCATGCCCATCGACATGCCTATGGAGGTATTGCTCGGTAAGCCGCCACGTATGCACCGTGATGTAAAACGGGTTGCCCAAAGCTTTGATGAGCTTGATGTGACTGATGCAGATTTAACGCAATGTATTGCATGGGTTCTCCAGCAACCAACCGTAGCTAGTAAGTCTTTCTTGATTACGATTGGTGATCGCACTGTTGGCGGCCTGAATGCTCGCGATCCATTTGTGGGCCCTTGGCAGGTTCCGGTAGCTGACTGTGCAGTCACGCTGATGGATTACAAAGGCTATCGCGGTGAAGTCATGACCATGGGTGAGCGTACCCCATTGGCCGTCATTGATGCCCCAGCAGCTGCCAAAATGGCGGTTGGTGAAGCTATTACCAATTTGCTGGCTGCCGATATTCGACGCCTTGAGGATGTCAAGCTATCCGCTAACTGGATGGCGGCCTGTGGTGCACCCGGTGAAGATGCCAAGCTCTACGATTCTGTCCAAGCAATTGGTATGGATTTATGCCCCGCACTGGGAATTTCGATTCCAGTTGGCAAAGACTCTTTATCCATGGCTACGGCGTGGCAAGAAGATGGGCAAGCTAAGAAGGTTGTTTCGCCAGTCTCATTGATCATTTCTGCCTTTGCATCTGTCCAAGACGTTCGTAAAACAACGACACCTTTACTGAAGCTCAAGGATGCATCAGGCGCATCCATAGAAACTGAATTGATATTAATTGATTTGGGACGCGGCAAGAATCGTATGGCTGGAAGTATTCTGGCTCAAGTTCTGAATCAATCTGGAAAATCCGCTCCCAATGTAGATCATCCAAAAGACCTCAAAGCCTTGGCATCTGCCATGATTGAGTTGCGCAAAGAAGATCAATTGCTGGCGTATCACGATCGGTCAGATGGTGGACTGTTTGCTTGTATTGCTGAAATGGCTTTTGCATCACACGTCGGGATTTCCATGAATGTCGACATGATTGCTGTTGATGTTGGACAAGAGGCTGATTGGGGTGACGCAAAGAACTGGGCAGAACAAGTCTCCGGACGACGTCACGAGCAAACCTTGCGCGCTTTATTTAACGAAGAACTCGGTGCAGTCATTCAGATTCGTAAAGCAGATCGTGATGCGGTATTTGCAGTACTCCGTGGACTCGGCCTTAGCGCCCATAGTCATGTGATTGCAAAACCTAACACCAATGGTCGTATTGAGATTTGGCGTGATGCTAAAAATATCTTCGCTGAGCCTCGTGAAGTTCTACAAAAGATGTGGGCTAATACCAGCTACCAAATTGCACGCTTGCGTGACAATCCGGATTGCGCAGATAGTGAAATTTCCTTATTGGATGACGTCGCTGATGCTGGCATGTCACCTAAGCTCACTTTTGATATTGCCGAAGATGTCTCAGCGCCATTCATTAACCAGAATACTCGGCCTAAAGTTGCCATCTTGCGTGAGCAGGGCGTTAACTCCCACGTTGAGATGGCTTATGCCATGAACTGGGCTGGTTTTGATACCTACGACGTTCATATGTCAGATCTGCTTTCTGGAAAGTCGAAGTTAGATGATTTCCGTGGCTTGGTAGCTTGTGGTGGATTCAGTTATGGAGACGTATTGGGCGCAGGCGAGGGTTGGGCTAAGACCATCCTCTTTAATGCCCAGCTGCGTGATCAGTTCTCTTCATTCTTTCAACGCCAAGATAGTTTTGCTTTAGGCGTTTGCAATGGTTGCCAGATGATGAGCAATCTTGCCGGCATCATTCCTGGCGCTGAAGCGTGGCCTAAATTTACTCGAAACCAGTCAGAGCAATATGAGGCTCGTTTAGTTATGGCCGAAGTGATGTCTTCACAATCTATCTTTACTCAAGGTATGACTGGCAGCCAGTTACCGATTGCTATTGCTCATGGTGAAGGCTTTGCCAACTTTAGCCAGCAAGGTAATTTAGAGGCTTTACAAAAGCAAGGTTTAGCAGCACTCCGCTTTGTTGATCACAAAGGCACTCCTACTGAAATCTATCCGATGAACCCGAATGGCTCACCTGGCGGCTTAACAGGTGTTACGACACCTGACGGACGCTTCACAGTCATGATGCCTCACCCAGAGCGCGTATTTAGGGCTGTGCAGATGAGTTGGGCCCCTAGGGAATGGCTCGATACACCAGATGGTGCTAGTCCTTGGATGCGCCTGTTCCGTAACGCTAGAGTCTGGGCCAAGTAATTTATGTCAGATACATCCTTGGCCATGGAGCCGGTAACATTTTCTGAGAGTGGGGGTGTTCGCTATCTCCATTTTGGTAGCGAGCTAATTCAGGGTGCGATGCGCATTCGAGATCCAGATGAAATCTATTTGGAATACAACCAGCAGATGATGGCTTGGTTACTCTTTCTGGAAACCAAGCCTGGCATGCGGATTGCCCAACTCGGTCTAGGTACTGGCGCTCTTACAAAGTTTGCGCATCGTTATTGCCCGGCAGTGAAAACCACTGTGGTCGAACTGAATCCATCCGTGATTGTTTCTGCGCGCAGTATGTTCTTCACGCCAGACGATGATCGCCGCTTGGAAACCTTGCAGACCGATGCCAAGGCATTCGTGCAAAACGCTCAGTATCACAATTATTTTGATGCCGTCCAAGTGGACCTTTATGATGCTATTTGCGATGGACCCGCTGCTAGTTCTTTGGATTTTTATAAAGGCTGCTACGACATTTTGAAGTCACCTGGCGTTTTGACCGTGAACCTGTTCTCACGTCATAAGAGTTTTGACCTCAATCTAAATAACATTTGTGAAGCGTTTGATAATCGGGTGCTCTTATTTCCGGAGTCCCATGATTGCAATGTTGTGGCGATTGCTTTTAAAGGGCCGCAACTAGATGTGGAGTGGAAAGAAGTTTCTAAGCGCGCTAAATTGATCCTTGAAAAGACGGGCCTACCTACCAATACTTGGGCATCCGGCCTTAACCGCGAAAATGCCCATCAAGAGAATAAACTCAGCATCTAAATAATTGAGATAAGAAAAAAGGCGATCACTTGATCGCCTTTTTTTGTTTCCCCATACTTCGGGGTTAATTGATACTTAGATTATTACGGTATCAGCAACATCGCTGAATGACTTGATCTGGTCAAAGTTCATATACTTATAAACTTCGCCAGCTTTAGCCTTCAATGATTCCACTTGGTCGAAGTATTCCTTCGGTGTTGGCAATCGACCTAAGAGTGCCGCTACAGCTGAAAGCTCAGCAGAAGCCAAGTACACACGTGTATCAATACCTAAACGGTTCGGGAAGTTACGTGTTGAGGTAGATACCGCAGTGGAGCCTTTACGAATCTGCGCCTGGTTACCCATACAGAGTGAACAACCCGGGGTTTCCATTCGAGCACCTGTTGCCCCCAGTATTCCGTAGTAGCCTTCCTCAGTCAGAACCATCTGGTCCATCTTAGTTGGAGGGGCAATCCATAGGCGCGTTGGCATGTCTTTTTTACCCTGAAGAACTTGACCTGCTGCGCGGAAGTGGCCAATGTTCGTCATGCATGAACCAATGAATACTTCATCGATTTTCTCGCCAGAAACTTCCGATAAGAATTTCACATCATCTGGATCATTAGGGCAAGCAAGGATTGGCTCTTTGATATCGGTCATATCAATTTCAATGATCTCGGCGTAATCAGCATCGGCATCAGCCTTGAGTAGTTCAGGCTTAGCAATCCATGCTTCCATTGCTTTGATACGACGACCTAGAGTACGCTTATCTTCATAACCGTTTGCAATCATCCACTTCATCAAAGTGATGTTTGAGCGCATGTATTCAATGATCGGCTCTTTGCTTAATTGAACTGCGCAACCCGCGGCAGAACGTTCAGCTGAAGCATCAGACAATTCAAATGCTTGTTCAACCTTAAGTTCAGGCAAACCTTCGATTTCCAAGATGCGGCCAGAGAAAATGTTCTTCTTGTTTTGTTTTTCAACAGTTAACAAGCCTTTTTTGATTGCATACAAAGGAATTGCATTTACCAAATCACGCAAAGTAATGCCTGGCTGCATTTTGCCTTTAAAACGAACCAATACTGACTCAGGCATATCTAACGGCATTACGCCTGTAGCAGCAGCAAAGGCAACTAAGCCAGAGCCAGCAGGGAAAGAAATGCCGATTGGGAAGCGGGTATGGCTATCACCACCAGTGCCACAGGTATCAGGCAGGAGTAAACGATTTAACCAGCTATGGATCACGCCATCACCTGGGCGCAATGCAACGCCACCACGGTTAGTCATAAATGCTGGTAGCTCATGGTGAGTGCGAATATCAACTGGCTTTGGATATGCCGATGTATGGCAGAACGATTGCATTACCAAATCAGCAGAGAAACCTAAGCAAGCAAGGTCTTTTAACTCATCACGTGTCATTGGGCCGGTAGTATCTTGTGAGCCGACAGTAGTCATGTGTGGCTCGCAATATGTATCCGGGCGTACGCCTTGACCTTCTGGTAGGCCACAAGCACGACCAACCATCTTCTGCGCCAAGCTGAACCCTTTTTTGTTCTCAGGAGGGCTAACGGGAATGCGGAATTCAGTAGAAGCTGGCAAACCAAGAGCTGCACGAGCCTTGGCTGTGAGGCCACGACCCACGATCAAAGGAATACGTCCGCCTGCACGTACTTCATCCAGAATGACTGGTGACTTTAGTGAGAAGGAAGAGATTTCTTTGCCGTTTTTAAAGGCTTTACCTTCATATGGACGTAATTCAATTTCATCGCCCATATTCATATCAGAAACATCAAGCTCAACTGGCAATGCGCCAGCATCTTCCATGGTGTTAAAGAAAATGGGAGCAATCTTAGTTCCCAAGCAAACGCCACCAAAGCGTTTATTCGGGACGAACGGTATATCTTGCCCAGTCCACCATAAAACAGAATTGGTAGCAGACTTACGTGAAGAGCCGGTACCGACTACATCGCCAACGTAAGCAATCTGATTACCTTTTTTCTGGAGCGCTTCAATTTGCTTCATTGGGCCACGAACACCAACCTCGTCTGGCTCAATGCCTGGACGTGGGTTTTTCAACATGATGGTTGCATGCAAAGGAATATCTGGACGGCTCCATGCATCTGGGGCAGGGGACAGGTCATCCGTATTAGTCTCTCCGGTAACTTTAAATACGGTGAGCTTCATGCTTTCTGGTACAGCAGGACGACTTGTAAACCATTCTGCGTCTGCCCAGCTTTGCAATACTTCCTTCGCTTGAGCGTTGCCTTTCTCCGCTAATTCCTGAACATCATGGAAGTAGTCGAACATCAACAAGGTTTTTTTCAACGCTGCGGCAGCGGTAGCGGCACACTCTGCATCCGATAACATTTCAACTAAGGGCTTAATGTTGTAACCACCAAGCATCGTGCCTAGCAGTTCAGTTGCCTTAATACGTGAAATCAATGGCGATTTTTCGGTGCCTTTAGCAATCGCGTCTAAAAACTCTGCCTTTACCTTTGCCGCTTCATCAACACCGGCGGGTACACGGTTCGTAATGAGTTCAACCAGCTCCGCTTCCTTGCCTTTAGGAGGATTTTTGAGCAATCCAACCAGTTCGGCTGTTTGATCCTTAGTCAGGGGGAGGGCTGGAATTCCAAGGGCTGCGC
>Ga0075464_10001532_pt1 | contig 10413 bp, 9 predicted proteins | sample DEB19_08_DNA_5_FD_75068 | JGI IMG/M metagenome (GOLD analysis project Ga0075464, IMG submission 75068) | Aqueous microbial communities from the Delaware River and Bay under freshwater to marine salinity gradient to study organic matter... | ecosystem: Environmental > Aquatic > Marine > Coastal ...
GGTTGTCGTGTGTGGCTACCTGGCCGGTGGGCACTGCAGCGACAAAAAAACGGGTGTCAAAGCGCTTGTTCATGACGGACGGCATGACGGGTGTGATCCAGCGAGACCAGGGTGCCAGGCTGCGGGTGTGCAGGCGCAGTTGCATGTGGGTCAGCACCTCGCCGAACGCTTGGCCTTCACGCATCAGCCTGGTCGCGTGCTCTGCATGCTCGCGGGTGGCATCTTGGGCAAACAAAATGCCTGACTCTTCAAACACCTCACGCACCGCCGCCACGTACAGACTGGCTGCCGTCAGCGCGTCAATGTCGGCCTCGTTCAGGGCGGTGTGCAGCTCGTCCAAAGGCTGGTCAAGGTGCGCGCCCATGTCTAACAGCGCATCCGCTGCGTCAACCTTGCCGCCGGGAAAGACAAAAGCACCGCCCAGCACATCGGACAAACCGTGGCGTTTGAGCAAGAACACTTCAAGTCCACCCCCGCCATCGCGCAACATGATGACAGTGGCTGCCGACCGTACAGGCCCGGTGACGATGGCGTTGTTTAACTGCATGCTTGGCTCGGTGTGGTTTGATGGTTTGATGTCGTTGTGGTGATGTTAAAAATCACTGCCACCGCCACTGCCATGCGCCAGGCTCTCAAACTTGGTGATGCGGTTGATAAACGCGAGCTTGACGGTACCGGTTGGCCCGTTACGCTGTTTGCTGATGATGACTTCGGCCACGCCGGGTTCTTTGCAGGCTTCTTTGGTGTAGTACTCGTCGCGGTAAATGAACATGATGATGTCGGCGTCTTGTTCAATCGCGCCGGACTCGCGCAGGTCGCTCATCATGGGGCGTTTGTCGGTGCGGCTTTCCACGCCGCGGCTGAGCTGCGACAGCGCAATCACGGGGCATTGCAGCTCTTTGGCGAGCATCTTGAGGCCGCGCGAGATTTCACCCACGGCTGTGGCGCGGTTTTCATCGGCCATGCTGCCGGACACGCTCATGAGCTGCAGGTAATCGACCACGATCAGCCCCAGCTTGCCGCACTGCTTGGCCAGCCGTCTGGCATTGGCGCGCAGCTCGCTGACGGTCAGGCCCGGTGTTTCGTCAATGTGCAGCGAGATGTTGCGCAGCTTTTCAATCGCCTCGGTCAGGCGCGGCCACTCGTCGTCGGTCAGCGCGCCGGTGCGCAAATGGGTTTGGTCAATGCGGCCAATCGAGCCGACGATACGCACCGCCAATTGCGACGCGCCCATCTCCATGGAGAACACCGCCACAGGCAAGCCTTCGTTCAAGGCGACGTGTTCGGCGATGTTGATGGCCAGAGCGGTTTTGCCCATGGAGGGTCTGGCCGCCAAAATCACCAAATCACCGGCCTGAAAGCCGGATGTCATGCGGTCCAGGTCGTAGAAGCCTGTGGGTACGCCGGTCACGTCGTTCGGGTTCTCGCTCATTTCGGTCACGCGGTCGAGCAAGCTAACGACCAGCGTGTCCATGCTCTGAAAGCCTTCTTTCATGCGGGAGCCTTGCTCGCCGATCTTGAAGATTTTTTGTTCGGCCTCATCCAAAATGGTGGCGATGTCTTTGCCTTGCGGGCTGAAGGCGTTGGTCGATATTTCGTCGCTGGCGGCCACCAGCTTGCGCAAGATGGAGCGCTCGCGCACGATCTCGGCATAGCGCCGGATGTTGGCGGCGCTGGGCACGTACTGCGCCAGCGAATTGAGGTAGCTCAGGCCCCCTACTTCGTCGGCCTTGCCCTGGTTTTGCAGGTGTTCGTACACGGTGATGACGTCTGCCGGCTTGGAGGCATTGATCAGCGCACCCACTGCGGCATAAATCAGCTTGTGCTCGGAGCGGTAAAAGTCCTGATCGGCCAGCAGGTCGCCAACGCGGTCCCAGGCGGTGTTGTCCAGCAGCAGGCCGCCCAGCACGCTGGACTCCCCCTCAATCGAATGCGGGGGAATGCGCAGTTGGGCGATCTGGCGGTCGGGGCTGTAACCAGAGTTGGCGGGTTGGTCGAAGACTGAAAGCACGGCGGACATGGGTTTCCTGCAATAGGATTTTTTACAACCCAGATGGTACGCCTAGCGCGCAACAACGGCTTGTATAAAGCTGTGGATAAGCTCTGGAAATGGGGTGTAAATGTAGCTGGAAGTTGTGCGCAACCAGTCCTGGCGTTCGGCCATAAAAAAAGCCACTCAGTCGAGTGGCTTTTTTGGAAAACGGGAAAAGCTTACGCTGTTTCGCCGTAGACCGTCACAGTGATGTCGACCAGTACGTCGGTGTGCAGAGCCACGCTGACCGAATGGTCACCGGTGGTTTTGAGCGGGCCGACAGGCATGCGGATTTGTGACTTGGCCACGGCAAAGCCTTGCTTGGTCAGCTCGGCAGAGATGTCGTGGTTGGTCACAGAACCGAACAAACGGCCATCCACACCAGCTTTTTGCGTCAGCTTGATGGTGGTACCACCGAGCTTGACGCCTTGGGCTTGTGACTCAGCCAGCTTGGCAGCGGCGGCTTTTTCAAGTTCGACGCGCTTGGCTTCAAACTCGGCCTTGTTGGCAACAGTAGCGCGGCGTGCGCGGCCTGAAGGGATCAAAAAGTTGCGTGCGTAGCCGTCTTTGACTTTGACGACTTCACCCAGGGTGCCGAGGTTAACGACTTTGTCTAACAAAATGATTTGCATGGTCGTGCTCCTTACAGGCTTTTGTGCTGGTCGCTGTATGGCAGCATGGCCAAAAAGCGAGCGCGTTTGACAGCGGTGTTGATCTGGCGCTGAAAGATCGCGCGCGTGCCGGTCAGGCGTGCGGGGATGATCTTGCCGTTTTCAGAGACGAAGTCACGCAGGGTGTCGATGTCTTTGTAGTCGATTTCTTCGACGCCAGCAGCGGTGAAGCGGCAAAAGCGCTTGCGCTTGAACAGCAGGGATTGTGTGTTGCGCTTGGGGCGCTTGTCTTTGTTGAAACGTTTTGGTCCGGGCATGATGGACTCCTTAAATTAGGTTATGTCTTGAATGTGGAAGACGATGCTTTTGCTGGTACGCGCATTGATCAAAAAACCGGTAAACAACTGGAGCTTGCCTAGTTCGGATTTGGCTGATGTCTCAGCCAGTGCCCCGAAAGCGACTGCTCGGACTGTCAATTTGACTTGCCTGGTGACCCCTGCTTCTTCAACTTCAGACTCGTGTTCGAGAACAAGGTTAAGGGCGGGGATTCCGGCTGGCGTGTAGCGTAGAGGACTTGCCTCGGCAATACGCGCTGACAATCTGACAGTATTGACCTGGTTCAATGAATCAGTGATGAGCGGTCAACTATGAACGATCATTTCCAGCGTACTCAGCTTGCTGTGTCTTGCGCGCTTCTTCACGCTCGACATTGCGCATCATCAAGGATGGGCCGGTTTCGGCTTTCTTCTTGACCACGGTCAGATGGCGCAGCACGGCGTCGTTGAACTTGAACGCGTGTTCAATTTCTTCCATCACGGCTTGTGAGGCTTCGATGTTGATGCACAGGTAGTGGGCTTTACCGAGTTTTTGAATCAGATAAATGAGCTGGCGACGGCCCCAATCTTCAACACGGTGAACAACACCGCCACCGGCAACAATCATGCCCTTGTAACGTTCCAGCATGGCTGGGACTTGCTCGCTTTGATCCGGATGGATCAGCAAGACGATCTCGTAGTGACGCATAAGACTCCTTTTGGGTTGATGAAAGCCGCCCCGGCGTCAAGACGGGTGCGGCAAGGTAAGCCAAAGATTATAGCTTTTTTATGTCGGGGTAGCGGACATGCTCCACCAGGTGCTCCACGTGCTGCTGCACCTGCGGGCTGGGGCGAGGGCTTACCAGGCTGACCAGGACAATCACTGCAAAGCCAACCGGCACACCAAACAGCCCGGCAGAAATCGGCTCAATCCCCCACCACAGCGCGATGGGCGACGTCACGCCGAAGGCACTGCGCAGCCAGGGCTGGTTGACCAGCATGTAATAAAACGTCACGCCCAGGCCCGACATCATGCCCAGTGATGCGGCCAGACCGGTGGCACGCTTCCAGAAAATGCCCAGGCTGAGGGCCGGGAAAAACGACGCCGCAGCAAAAGAAAAGGCCGCCGACACCAGAAACAAAATATCGGCCGGCTTTTGCGCGGCCACATACGCGGCCAGCAGCGCCACCACCAGCAGCAAAATTTTAGACACCGTGACCCGACTGACGGTGGATGCGTTGGGGTCGATCATTTTGAAGTACAGGTCATGGCCCAAGGAATTGGCAATGGTGAGCAGCAAACCATCGGCGGTCGACAGCGCCGCCGCCAGCCCGCCTGCCGCCACCAGACCTGAAATGACATACGGCAAGCCGGCTAACTCGGGCGTCAGCAGCACCACCACATCCCCCCCAATCGTCAGCTCGCCCAGTTGCAGAACATTGTCCTTGTTCACATCGGCAACCGACAGCAGAGAGGGGTCAATCTTGCTCCAGGCATTGACCCAGGCCGGCAACTGGTCAAACGGCATGCCGACGATGTGGGTGAAGATTTCATACTTGACCAGCACCGCTAAAGCCGGCGCCGTGAAGTAAAGCAGCACAATAAAAAGCAGCGACCAGGTGACAGACTGGCGCGCTTGCCGAACGCTGGGCACGGTGTAGTAGCGGCTCAAAATATGCGGCAAGGCGGCTGTACCCACCATCAGGCAAAAAACCAGGGCCAAAAAATTTCGCCTGGAGGTGTCGTACTGCAACTGCTCTTTGGGTGTGCCGTCAGGGTTGCCGGCAAACTGCTGCGCATGCGGCGGCATGCCGCCCAGTGGCAGCGACTTGGTATCGGCCACGGCTTTGGCCTGCGCATAGGCTTTGCGCGCGGCGGCCTCGTCTTTGGGCAGATTGGCCAGCGCCTTGCTGGCAGCGGCGATGTCTTGCACGTTGCCATTGCCCGACTTCAACTCGTTTAACTTGTCGTTGGCCGCTTGCCTGTCAGCCACCAGCGATGCGCCCGGGTGCTTGAGCTTTTCAGCCAGCACGTCCGAGCGTTGCTGGTAAATCGCGCGGACTTTTTGTTCTTCCGGGTCAGCATTGATGTGCAGCTCTCTGGCGGTGACTTTTTCCATCTGGTAGCCGTACACCACCTGCGGCACCGGCACACCTGTTTGCTTGACTGACAGCCACACCACAGGGATCAGGTAAGCCAGCACCAAAATGATGTATTGCGCCACTTGCGTCCAGGTCACGGCCCGCATGCCGCCCAAAAACGAGCACACCAAAATACCACCCAGCCCCAAAAAAATACCCAGCTCAAAGGCAATGCCGGTCAGGTAAGACGTGATCAGGCCAACGCCAAAAATCTGTGCCACCAAATAGGTGAATGAACACAAAATGGCCGCCACCACGCCCATCAGTCGGGGCAACTTGCCGCCAAAACAGTCGCTGTAACGCTCGCCCAGAAAGTCTGGAATGGTGAACTGCCCAAACTTGCGCAAATAAGGCGCCAGCACCAGCGCCACCAGACAGTAGCCGCCCGTCCAGCCCATGATGAAAGCCAAGCCGTTGTAGCCCGTCAGGTACAGCGTGCCTGCCAGACCAATGAAAGAGGCAGCAGACATCCAGTCTGCCCCGGTGGCCATGCCGTTGTACAGCGCCGGTACGCGCCGGCCGGCCACATAGTATTCAGAGGCTTCCGTGGTGCGGCTCATGATGCCGATACTGGCGTACAAGGCAATGGTGGCCAGCAGGAAAGTCGAGCCTATCCACAAACGCGGCAGGCCCATGCGTTCGGCCATGCCCAGCAGGCCCACAAACAGCACCAAGCCCAGGGTGTACCAGCTGTAAAAGCGCTTGAGCTGCGCCTTGAACTGCTGCCCGGTAAGCCGCACACCATCGCGCGTGCCGAAGAAACCGGCCACCTTAAAAGCCCGCCATGTCAGTCGCTCTCTTCTTCAACGCCGTGCAGCGCATCCAGACGGTTCATGTACCAGGCATAAAACCCGATGATGGCCACGTACACGCCGAGCGCACCTTGTGCACCTACCCAAAAGCTGAAAGGCCAGCCAAAGAAAGTAAAGCTCAATGAGCGTGCAAAGTAGCTGACGCCAAACGTCACAGCAAACCAGATCCCCAGCAGCACAGCAATCACAATGCGATTTTTACGCCAGTACTGGCGATGGTTTTGAGCGGACATGGCTGTCCATTGTCATGGCAGCCGGTGGCAATGGCAGCCGGGGTTTCCCCCGACTGCTCGGCGAAATAACTTTTCAGGATTAGTTTGCCAACTGCTTCCAGGTCGCAATCACCGTATCGGGGTTCAGTGAAATCGAGCCGATGCCCTGCTCTTTCAGCCACTGGGCCAGGTCCGGGTGGTCGCTGGGGCCCTGCCCGCAAATACCGACGTATTTGCCCTGCCGCTTGCAGGCCGCAATGGCCATGGCCAGCAGCGCCTTGACAGCGGGGTCGCGCTCGTCAAAGTCCTGCGCCAAAACTTCCAGGCCTGAATCACGGTCCAGTCCCAGCGTCAGCTGGGTCAGGTCGTTCGAGCCAATCGAAAAGCCGTCAAAGTATTCCAGGAACTGGTCTGCCAGCACCGCGTTGCTCGGAATCTCGCACATCATGATGACCCTCAGGCCATCTTGCCCGCGCTTCAGGCCATGCTGACCCAGCAGGTCAATGACTTTGGCAGCCTGGCCCAGGGTGCGCACAAACGGCACCATGACTTCCACATTCGTCAAACCCATGTCGTTGCGCACGCGCTTGAGCGCTTCGCATTCCATCGCAAAAGCTTCGCGAAAATCTTCGCTGATGTAGCGCGCTGCGCCGCGAAAGCCGAGCATCGGGTTTTCTTCTTCCGGCTCATAGCGTGAGCCACCAATCAGCTTGCGGTATTCGTTGGACTTGAAGTCTGACAGCCGGACAATCACCGACTTGGGCCAGAAGGCCGCCGCAATGGTGGCAATGCCTTCGGCCACCTTGTCCACATAAAAAGCGCGCGGTGAGGCATGGCCACGCGCCACGCTTTCAACCGCCTGCTTCAAATCAGCATCAATGTTGGGGTAGTCCAAAATGGCTTTGGGGTGCACACCAATGTTGTTGTTGATGATGAACTCCAGCCGGGCCAGGCCCACCCCCTGGTTGGGAATTTGACAGAAGTCAAACGCCAGTTGCGGGTTGCCAACGTTCATCATGATCTTGATGTCAATCGGCGGCATGGTGCCGCGCTGCACTTCGGTCACTTCAGTTTCCAGCAGGCCGTCGTAAATGTTGCCGGTGTCGCCTTCGGCGCAGCTCACCGTCACCAGCATGCCGTCTTTGAGCACGTCCGTCGCATTGCCGCAGCCGACCACAGCCGGAATACCCAGCTCGCGCGCAATGATGGCGGCGTGGCAGGTGCGGCCGCCCCGGTTGGTGACGATGGCGCTGGCCCGCTTCATCACCGGCTCCCAGTTTGGGTCGGTCATGTCGGTGACCAACACATCGCCGGCTTGCACCTGGTCCATGTCCTTGATGTCATGCACGATGCGCACCGGACCGGTACCAATTTTTTGGCCAATCGCACGGCCTTCAGCCAGCAGCGCGCCTTTGGCCTGGTTGGCTTTGAGCTTGTAGCGCATTTCGGCTTTGCCTTTGGACTGGCTTTTCACCGTCTCGGGTCGGGCCTGCAAAATGTAGAGCAAGCCGTCGGTGCCGTCTTTGCCCCACTCAATGTCCATCGGGCGGCCGTAATGGGCTTCAATGATCAGCGCGTACTGGGCCAGTTGCTCCACGTCTGCATCTGTCAGCGAGTAACGGTTGCGCAGCTCAGTCGGCACGTCGGTGGTCTTGACCAGCTTGCCGCTTGTCTTTTTTTCATCCGGTGTGGTGAATTCCATTTGCAGCAGTTTTGAGCCGAGATTGCGGCGAATCACCGCGCGTTTGCCGGCTTTGAGCATCGGCTTGTGCACATAAAACTCGTCGGGGTTGACGGCGCCCTGCACCACGGTTTCACCCAGGCCGTAGCTGGACGTGATGAACACCACGTCTTCAAAGCCGCTTTCGGTGTCGATGGTGAACATCACGCCTGCCGCACCCAGGTCGCTGCGCACCATGCGCTGCACGCCGGCCGACAGGGCCACGTCTGAATGGGCAAAGCCCTGGTGCACGCGGTAGCTGATGGCGCGGTCGTTGTACAGCGATGCAAACACCTCTTTCATCTTGTGCAGCACGTCTTCGATGCCGACCACGTTCAAAAAGGTTTCTTGCTGGCCTGCAAACGACGCGTCGGGCAGGTCTTCCGCTGTGGCGGACGAACGCACCGCAAAAGAAGCCGAGGCGTTGCCTGCGCTCAGCGCCGCAAAGCTGGCACGCACCGCTTGTTCAAAATCAGCCGGAAAAGGCTGGGCCTCCACCAGCGCGCGGATCTGGCTGCCCGCAACGGCCAAGGCTCGCACGTCGTCGGTGTCCAGCGCATCCAGCACGGCATTGATTTTTTTGTCCAGCCCGGCATGGGCCAAAAACACCCGAAAAGCATGCGCCGTGGTGGCAAAGCCGGTCGGCACCCGCACGCCCTGTGGCCCGGTGGGCAGTTGGGAGATCATCTCGCCGAGGCTGGCGTTTTTACCGCCGACCGCCTCGACATCGCTCATTCTCAGGTTTTCAAAGGGTACGACTAACGCGTCCTGTGCAAAAAGGTTGGACATGAAAATACTCCGGGAGGTTTAAAAAGGGGGAGGCGAACAGGGGCGCTCTGGAGCCGTGTTGTTGTTTTGGGAGGGCTGAGGCGGGCATGTTGCTGGGAATCGGGATAATTCGGTCAATTGTAGGGCGCAGCTGCTGCCAGTGGCGGCTTGAAACTTTCACCCACCTGAACCCAACCTGTAGGCCAACATGCCCAATCGCACGGTATTTTTCATCTCTGACGGTACAGGCATCACCGCCGAGACCTTCGGCAACGCGATTCTGGCCCAGTTTGAGATGACGCCGCGCCATGTCCGCCTGCCCTTCATCGACAGCGTGGACAAGGCCCACCAGGCGGTGCGGCAAATCAACCACGCCGGCGAAACCGAGGGCAAGCGTCCGATTGTCTTCACCACGCTGGTCAATATGGAAATCCTGGCGGTCATCAAGACCCACTGCAACGGCATGCTGCTGGACATGTTTGGCATGTTTGTCGCCCCACTCGAGGGCGAACTGGGTCTGAAGTCCAACCACCGGGTGGGCCGGTTTTCAGACGCGTCCAAAAGCAAAGCCTACGACGACCGGATCGAAGCCATCAACTTCTCGCTGGCGCATGACGACGGCCAAAGCAACCGGGACCTGGCCGGCTCGGACGTGATTCTGGTGGGCGTCAGCCGCAGCGGCAAAACGCCCACATCGCTGTACCTGGCGATGCAATACGGCCTGAAAGCCTCTAATTACCCGCTGATCCCCGAAGATTTTGACCGCCACCAGCTGCCGCCTGCCCTGGCACCGCACCGCGCCAAAATCTTCGGTTTGAGCATTGCGCCCGAGCGCCTGGCGCAAATCCGCAACGAGCGCCGCCCCAACTCCAACTACGCCAGCCTGGTCAACTGCCGCCACGAAGTCCACGAAGCCGAGGCCATGATGCGCCGCGAAGGCATACGCTGGCTGTCCACCACCACCAAGTCGATCGAAGAGATCGCCACCACCATCCTGCAAGAGGTTCGCCCGGAACGGCTGGTGTACTGACGGCCCGTTAATCGCTATGTTTTTAGTAGCTTCATGCGCACGATTCTATTGGTCTGGAGCCTGATTTGACACCTGAAAATGGCCTAAATTGACCCCAATTGGGCAAGGATGACCTGCCACGCGCGGCGCTTGACCTGACTTGCGACTATTGGTATCATAGGCAATACCAAAATGCAAAACTTCAGGATCATCATAGACACCAATGTTCTGGTCGCAGCGCTTCGCTCACGCGACGGCGCTTCGTTCAAATTGTTGTCTTTGATTGATTCTGGCTTGTTCGCCTTGAGCGTCACCGTACCCTTGGTATTTGAATATGAAGACGTGGTCAAACGTGAGCATTTAGGTATTGACGGCGCGAGTGCTCAAGCCGTGCTTGACTATTTTTGCGCTGTCGCCAGCCACCATCAGGTCTACTTCATGTGGCGGCCTTTCTTGCGTGACGCAAAAGACGACCTGGTGCTGGAGGCCGCTGTGGCCGCCAATGCCACGCATATCGTGACGTTCAACACCAGGGACTTTGAAGGCAGTGAGCGATTTGGCATTCAGGCGCTTTGGCCAGCAGATTTTTTATCGCAGATTGGAGCAAAACAATGAGCACACTGAGCTTGCGTATCCCCGATTCAACCCATACCCGCCTCAAAGAGTGGGCGCAGCAGGACAAGGTGTCCATCAACCAGTTCATCAGCACGGCTGTGGCTGAAAAGCTGGCGGCGCTGGCTACGCTGGACTACGTGCAGGCGCGCGCTGCCAAAGGCAACAAAACCAGCTTTGA
>Ga0075464_10001533_pt1 | contig 10409 bp, 9 predicted proteins | sample DEB19_08_DNA_5_FD_75068 | JGI IMG/M metagenome (GOLD analysis project Ga0075464, IMG submission 75068) | Aqueous microbial communities from the Delaware River and Bay under freshwater to marine salinity gradient to study organic matter... | ecosystem: Environmental > Aquatic > Marine > Coastal ...
TTATCTAATTGAGATTGTGAATAAATCATTTTATGCTCCTCTAAAAATTACAAACTGGATATTGATTCCCATGCCGCCGCGCCTCTAATATTTAATTTTCCTGTTGTTGTATTATAAATAAACAACCCGGCTGTGCTAGAGCTTATTGCATCCCGTTGCGTAGAAGTCAGCCTAGGCAACAAAACCCCTTGCGTAGTCGTGCTTATGTCTACTAATGCCGCACTGTGAGGGGTTTGCGTCCCAACTCCAAGCTGTCCGTTGCTTAAAAGACTGACTTTAGGTGTAGCGTTCCCGCTTCCAAAATGCAACGCTCCGTTACCACTGGCCCAATTCGTAAATAGAATGGCTCCGTTTATACCGTTGTATGGCATAAGGGCAACATAACTACCGAATGAGTCTAGTTGTTGTAGTCGGAAAAACTCGCCCGACGTATTATTTTGCACCAAAAATTTTGCAGCCGTTAAGGTAGCAGTAACGTTTGCACTAGCCAGCCCAGCCGTCCCAGATACCGTTAGGGATGCGATTACTGCTGTCCCAGATACGGTCAAAGATGCTATTACAGCGGTTCCGGTCACTGTAATAGAATTGAATCGGCCCGAGGTGAAAGTGGCAGTACCGGATAGCATCGCCTCGAAATTGTTCATGATATCGTTTGCGAAAAACCTATTTAAATTTCTTAGATTTATGTACGCCATCCCTACACCTCCCGAAGCAAGTATTCCGTGCTTTCCGCATGGTAATCATGAGTCATAGATAATATCATAAACTCTTTTGAATCCCATGTAATTGGCCCTGATTTTTTGGCAAAATATGCGGAATTATTGTTGGTCATTCCATCATTAGAATTACCATCGCTCACATACGGGGGCCTCCAATACACTGTGACGTGATCTAAAAGGTCCAAATCGTTTTCTAAAAGGGGTGTTGATACCCTTAAGCGTTCCTTAGGTGCCGTCCCATTTGAAGCAAAAAACGTTTGGGCCAACTTGCTAGCTTGGGAGTATGAAACATTGAACCCAATTTCCGCTTCTAAATTAAACAACCGCTCACCGTACTCGTAGGACGAAAGGGTGTTTATGAAAACAAAATCAGATTGTTTTTGAAACGGAAAGAACGTAAAGACGGCTGTATTTGTATCCCCTACGAATATGTTCGGGAAATCGTAGATTAGGTACTCAGGTGGGATTGATAGGTATGATAAGACAGTTGCCCCCGTGCTACTTACCCGGCTAAGCCTCAAGGTATAGTTCAACATATAATCCGACGGCTTGTCGGAACTTACTATGAAGTGGGAAAGTTGTTGGTCGGTCCCGAATAGCCTTTCAACGGTAAGCCCTAATGAGTTTGTAAGGATTGCGGTAAGGCTATCAAGGTCACTATATGAGAAATTGTAGGTGTAATTTGTCACTGCCCCTAAAGAAGTAATCGCCGGGTTCCTTTCGTAAAACCCAACCCCGTAGTCCCCTTCCACGGAAGTATTAGTGGCCATCCAAGTATAGAATTCGGTTTGCCATTTCAAGGAATTTTGTACTGGAAATACTATTTTATTGTAAAACTTATTTAAGCCACTATCGTAATTTACCAGCTTGTACACATTCTCATTGGGGCCGTAATTATAAAATGCGGCGGACACAGAATTCATTAAAGACGCCTTGGCCCCCCATATCCTGGCATTCATTGCCGAAATCTCGGCTTGTGTTCGGCTTGTTCGGGATATCCGCATCGAGTTTATCGATACCGAACAAGTGTATGGGACATCTATCACCCCTAATTGTAAAAAATACGAGGAAAGGCTTAATGTCGTTGGAGAAACAAAAAAAGCCTTGTCCCTGTAATTTTCAGGAAGTTGATTTACACCGTTAAGATAAAAAGAATAGACCCGATCAAAGATGGTCGAAGTGTTTGAAATATACGATACATTTATAGCAATATAATTCCAAACATCATTGGGAACGCTTATAGTCCGATCCGCTCTATTTGGGTAAATTACTCCAGACCCTAGAGTAACTGCGCTGGATACAGTTGGAAAATACTTCTTATAGAACGCCATCCCCCGCTGATAGCCTTGCCCAAATGCCCATGGGTACCCTGCAATGTTAACGGAACCCACCGAGGGCGGGGTAGATATCTGCAAAGAAAACAAAGGGACTTCCGTGGTATACCCTACCGGATAAAACCCAGGGTTCCCCTTGTAACCTTCTATCTTGATAAGGGCTTCCCAACACCATCCCGATGTGTTGGTTGTGACCAACCCATAGTCAGGGGCAGTAGCGGTAAATTGATAGTTTCTAGAAGTTGCGCTATAAAAACTTTGCGGGACGTTGTTTAATTTCCGAGCGGTTCCAAATAGCCCAGTGGTGATCGAAAACACCGTAGATTGCAAGGAAGGATTGGCCGATACAAAATTATTGGCCCCCTTCGAGTCCACAAAATCAGCGTTCGCCGTCGCCTCTTGGCAAGCATACAGCGCCATTGTAATACTTCCCTCATCATAAAATGCGGATGTCGTATTCAAATCATATGTGGCATTGTAATAAGTTAGGAAAAGTTCATTTTTCCTATTAATACCAAAAATACTGTGTGTATTCTTGACCACCTTCTCGAAAAAGTCATACACGCTGCCCTGCATATCTGAAACAAGTGAGGGAATAAAGTCGCTATCTAAATTAACGCTCGTTATAGACAGCCCTAAAGTATTAGAAATATTGGATAGCACTGATTTAAGCAATGCTTGCCCACTAAAATTAACGAACTTTCCTGGAGTAAAGAACTCGAAAATACTTTTTTCCTGGAAGGCTGAAATATAGCTCATCGCGTCAATTCTCGCGGTTGCCCCTTCATACTGTAGGGTATCCCCCCAAAGCAACCCAGAAAAAACCGGGAGGCTCGTATAAAAATCAGTTCCGCCAACTTGATACCCAAAAAATACTTCGACTTTAGATTTATGGATATAGTATTGAGTGGAAGAATTATACCAAAGCGAACTTGTATCAGTTCTTTTATTAAATTTTCCTTCACTATTATCAAAAGCAAAAGACGTGTTGTTTATTGCGATTTGAGAGGACCAATTGGAATCGTCCACCCCTACAAATATATTCCCCAACCCATTTTCTAAAAGGTAAGAGGTGATCGTACTCCAACTACTTTCCCACAAATCTCCCCCAGAATAATACCGGCGCTTTAATAGGATTCGAAGCAACTTCTTTGCGTCGCTACACTTTTGCGCTTGCGTGAAGTTGGTTATTCGGCTGTAGTTATTAGAAAAATCTGGAAGGCTCATTTTACCTCCTCAAAAGTATATAAAGCCACTGCCGTCATCATAAGTCCATTGTTGAAGCTGTAGGGTGCCTCCTGTAAAATCCGGCATTTGAAGATGTCCTGTGGTCTGAAGGAATATATATTGGGGTACCCGGTTAAAGTATTAGCGTCCGACGTTCCCCCATTAGGATAAAACAAAAAGGACACTTGTTGCCTTGCTAGTTCGGTCATATTCTGCAAATCGGTTCCAGTCATAGAAGCAAAATCGCCTAGCAAATTTTCCCAAGACAAAGACATTGAGAATAGGGGTGAACGGTCCCCACGTATTAGCCGAGAAATGCCGCTATCTAGCTTGTTTACAGTGCCGGTATATTTAGGAACAACTTGTACACCGTTTGGGTTTAAATTAAGTTGGAATTTCTTTTGTGTTGCCACAAACTCCCCAATAAACCCGCCACTATTGGATGTTATTGTCGTAAATTGTATTTTTAAATATTGCGCGTTTATTGTTGTTCCAGAATTAATATAAATGGCGGAATTTGTTCCTGTAATCGCCGAGATAGAAGTAAACGCGCCTAAAGAGTTTGAATATAATAAAGTTCCGCTTGCAATGTTATGGTCTAAAATTAGAAAATCAGTCATCGGCAACGTGCTGCCTAAATCAATAATAATGTCGCCCGTGGTGGTATTCCAACTGCAATATCCGATATCGGACCGATTATCTCGTAAAAAATCAACGGTGGATGAGTTTAAATTTGTGCCAGAAACAAGGGTCATTGTTTCTAAATAATTAGTGCTAAACATAATAAATTTATTCATCGTCTAAACCTTTTCCCTAATGCGGCGTCCTTGGCCTGGTGTTCGGTAACCACTTCCGCAATCTGCCGCCCATCCAAATAGACAGGAACCGTTACTGATTGGCCTCCCCCCATACTACCTTTTGCCAAGGCATTTTCAAGGGCCTTCGTCAAAGCCCGCTGGCCTCTTCCTGATTCTAAAGGTACGACGGCCTCTTTTTTATTCTTCTCCCCCATTCGATAAATGCCTTCCCCCATTACAACACCGCCGGTCTCTAGTCCTTGGACAGACGATACCAGTCCTTCTAAAACGGCAGTTTGTGCGGCTCCGACTGCGACCGCATTGGCGGCATGCATGGGGTTCTTTGTAGTTACGGCTGTGACAATTGCCCCTGCAACTTGTGATGCAATTTGGGCTTCTATTCCTCTGATATAGTCAACCAACATTCCTTTCATCATGCCTTTATAGATACCAATGAAATTTTGAAAAAGGCCTAGTTGATCATCATAGGAGGAGGTCATAGCATTATAAAGAGTATCGGCAACTTTTTTATGTGTTTTTTCTCGCGCCTTCTCTAATTCGTCTTCCGCTTTTTGTTTTTCTTTCCCGTATAGTTCCCCAGACGCAAGCATTTTTTCATAATGCCGCATTTCTAAATATTCAGAATTCAAAAAGTAATCCAAGCTGAAATCTAGGGATTGTTGTTGCGCTAATTGTTGAATCTTTAATTTTTGTTCTTCTGCTGAAATGTATTCTTTTAAATTTGACTCTTGCTCTTTTTTCTCTAATTCTCGTTGGTCTTTAATTACGGCAACACGTTGCGCTCCAATGATACTTGTATTGGCCAATAGCTCTTCATTTAATTGGATCTTTTTAGCGACATAATTTTCTTCAGTTTGTAGACTTTTTTCTTGCAGGGCAAACTCTAGTTCAAAAGTCTCTAAAGAATCGGAATAAACCCCCTTCGATATATCTTTTGCACGGGCCATTTCTCGAATTGCATCCGATTGCGCTTTAAAAGGGTCCGCGGGCTTGCTAGGGGCTGCCCCTGTAAGGTCTTTTTCCTTTTTCTTCGGTTTTAATGCGGGATTCTTAGCATAAAAGGTATCTCTCTCTTTTTTCAAGCTGACTAAAGCGTTCTCTAAATCCTTTACTTCGTCTTTTGCAGTTCCTAAAGTGACCATTGCGGCGGAAGCTTCCGCAGTCTCTTTGACGCCGCCCGTAATGTTTTTTAGTATTTCGATTCCTTTTCCCCGAAGGCTCCCACCTGGAATTATAGCCTTAGACTTTTTATTAGGGTCAACAAACGTATCAATAGTTTTCTGTCTGGCCTCTAGCCTCTTATTTGCCGCAAAAAGCTCGTCATTCTTTCGTTTGATTCGTTCATTCAAGTCATTTAGATCGTTTGCAGGGGTATCGTTTAGTGCTGTCAATACAGGCGTTGCAAATTTACCAACTATTTTACCGAAGTCTGTTGCTTTATTTTTAAGATTGGCAATGAATATGTCCCATTGTGCACTTAAGGTTGTCAGGGATTGTTGATGCCCTGTCTCAAGCCTGTTCATGGACCCCTCTAGCGCATTTATGTCCTCGGCGTATCGCTTAGCGCCTTGGCCGCCTAAAATGAAAATACCGTTTAATGCCCTAACTGAAGGGAACAATTTGGAAATCATTAATTCCGAACCCTGGGTCTTTTCTATAACTTCCGCAAGTACGGCCGGCAAGCCTTTTGCTCGTACTGTAGCAGTTGAAAAATTAATCCCCAACGCAGCGGCTGCTTCTGCTGCCTCTTTAGATGGGTCAATTATTCCAGCGATGATTTGCTTTACTTCCGTTACAGCTTCGGCCGCTGGAACCCCGGCAAGGGTAATGGTAGAAATAGAGGCCAGCAGCGCATTAAGAGATACTCCAGCTTGCACGGCAATCCCCGCAACATCCCCGATTTGGGTTGCGAGATCCCGAATTACTAACTGCCCTCTATCTTGTGCCACAAAAAATTTGTCTGCTACTGATGTCGCATCCGAAGCGGACAGCCCATATGCGTTTATTACGGCCGTCAACCCCTTAACAACGTCTTTAGTGTCCGCCATACCTGCCCGGCCCAACTTGGCTGCTACAGTCAGGAATTCAATAGAATCCGACGCCTTTATCCCCGAGGAAACTACCTCATATAAAGCATCCGACAACTCTAATGCAGATTTTCCAGTTGCTAAAGAAACACTCTGCAAGGAATCGTAAAACTCTTCAAAATCGGCCCGGCTTCCATTTAAGAGAATAACCGTGTTCATAATAGATTTTTCGTAGTCGGCATACCCTTTAACAACGTTGCCAAGGACCGCAATAAGCGCAGTCAATCCGATATACTGAAGGGCCATTGTCTTAGCTTCTTGCCCCATAGATTGCGTTACGGAATCGATACTGGCTTTCTTATCTTTTTTTGCCTTAGTATTCTTTTCCTCAGCTTGTGTGTTTGTATTGGTCTCTTTAGTATTCTTCTCGACTTGCTTCCGAGCTCTTTCCGAAGACGCCGAAGTTTCGTCTTGCGCCTTTTTTATTTTGTCTAAAGATTTTACAGCCTCATTGGTCGCGTTGTTAAAATTCGCGGATGCTTCCAGTCCAAATTTTACATCACCGCCGCCCCCACTCATTAGCTAAACAATTCTTTTTCAAACGACTCAAGATATTTGTCTTTGTATGTGATCGTTTTTAGGAACAAAAGGGCCCGCCACACTCTAAAAAGGAATACAAGGGCCCCAAAAGCAAGCCCAACAAAAAAATTAAAAAGGAATCCTAAAATTATTGGTAGTATGAATATGAAAAAAATATAGACAACGGCGGGAAGAAATTTAAAGAACTCGTCGACGGGTAACGCCATTACTATTTGTTTTAATTTTTTGTGAAGATTGTTCATATTGTTCGCGTTCTCTAAGGTATCTTTTTTCAATTAAGGCCAAATACATATTCACTTGCACTACGGTTAAATTTAAAACTTGTTCGAGCGTCCACCCATATTCCTTCCCAAACACGTCTAAAAAATCGTAGAAGTCGCTCTCCGATACTATATTTGATTCGGCGAACTCTCTTTTTTTTTTAAATTCAACGCCCCGAATGCTTTTAAGGCCCTTTTGATATCATTTTGCCTTGCTATAATCTCAACGATTCGGGTTACCTCTTCTAAAGTCGCATGCTCTTTTAGGTAGTTAAACTCATCCTCAATCCCCATAACAGAATCGACAACGTCGTCCTCTTTGCGCTTTTTGGAAAAGTATAGGACGGCTGCAATACACTTAAAAAACTCATCCTCGCTTGCTTCCAACGCTTTCCCGATGTTCTTATCGACGTTCTCAACGGATATGCCCATTGAATACAGCTTTTCTAAAGTATGCCCCACCATCACACAAAGGCGAAGGAATTGTCGGTACACCAATGGTTCAAGCAAATAAGTCCGGCCCCCTACTTGTGCGTAACGGGGCGTCTTATCTAAAATTTCGATCTTATCGTCTTTAGAAAACGTCTCTAGGTACCGTTTGACAATCCTATCCTGTTTTTTAAATTTAGCTTCTAATTTCCTTTTACGAAAATTTTTAACATATTTAAAAATATGGGCTAACAGAACTGCCGCAAACAGTATTCCTAAAGAAATATAAAGGATTAGGCTCATATCGAAGCGGTGTCAGTGATTACCGTAATGTAAAGGCTTCCGTGCGTGTCTTGGTTATCTATTGCCCGCATCGGATAGGTTGCATTGATCAGATCCGCCGCACTGCCGATGTTGCCAACCGAACCATTGAAAAAGGTCTTGTAGCTTTCAAAAGTGATTTGGTGGTTATAGATGGCAGTGATAGAGGGCCCAGAGAATACCGCTTTAATGTAAGTTGGAGTGTTATTTAGGAAGCGATCAAAAAGGCTATTGTCTACAAACCTTGCGCTAATCTCATACGTAATATCTTGCATGGATTCGGTGATAAGCGCCGCCCGTGCATTCCCTAAATCTCGATCCTCAATCAAGTTATTGGCGATGGATAACTGCCAAGACTTAACGGCAGTTGTGGTTGCAACTGAAATGGAATTACCGATAGATACTACCGCGTTCACAAAAGTATAAGGGTTGTAGGACAAGTAAGAAGCTGTCGAAATCGTGTTGGCATACACCCCATCAGCGCCGATAAAATCGGCGCTTACATTCAACAAATCCCCCGCATTAACGGCAAAGGTAATGTTGTTTAGCTTGCACCCGGTGTAGTTAACGGATGCGGATGTGTCCGCCGTATCCCGGCAAACTTGGAAAGATGCTGAATCGGCCAAGTTGGATAGTCGAGCTTTTACGCTATACTGATAAACTCCAACTGTTAAAGTCGTGGCTGCACTAATAGAGCCTACAAATTTCAAAAATTTCAAAGCCGAACTTGGGACCAATGGGAATTCTAAACTTCCCGAAACGGACTCATTCAAAGTCACACGCTTCGTATATTGCGCAGTTCCATGGATCGACTCGATGACTCGTTCTTCCTTGCTTTTCTGGAACGATTCCGAATTGAACTCAATAAAAGACGTTGGGGCGGCAAAGGTCCCTAAAGACGATTCCATACCCAATCCGACATATGTTTTAAAACCTATTTTAGTTCCCATGTTGACACCTCATGGGAACCTAGTATACCGGGTAGTGCAGAAAAATCTAGGCTTTTACAAAAGTATTTTTGCCCCAACATCTTTGCAAGTCCCCCAGCTCAGTTTGGGTCATTTGCACTTTTCGAGACGCATCATTAAATGGAAGCTGCACTGGTCCGCCATAGAACTTCAAAAAAGGAATGGTTAGAACTTTTTTACTATTATATGAGACCTGTACATATTGGCTCTTCTTTACAATAGGCTCTTCTTTTTTAGGCAGTGGCGTTTCTTCCGCTTTTTTAGTATCATTAGATAAAATGGGAGGCGAAACACTTACGCTCATTTCTCCATCGATATCTTCCAACTCATCTTTCAATTCCTCCAAAATATCATCCGTCATTCTTTCGCCTCCAAAAAAGTTAATTTCATTGGAATGGTAACAATCCCCGCCCCAGTTAAATTGTAAGTAAAACATTTACGACCGCGAAACAATTTATCGATCGCATCCACCAACCATTTTGCGCTAAATAATAGATTTTGGGAAGTGTAGACTAGTGCCCCGGTGAGATCTGGCACAACAGTATGAGCTTCGAGTATTCGCTTGTCTCGTCCGAAATCTCGATGAACTGGTGCAAAGCTTTCCATACCATAGTAACGACTTTTATATTGAAAACTGTAATCATACCCCAGTAAAAAGATGTGGCTAAAATTATAAATCAAAGCGTGGATCATATACAAGCAATTGCCTACGTTTACGGAAGCGGGAAGCAAGATCGCGTCCTGCTCAATATCAAGACGGTTGACATTGAAATACTTTTTAAATTCATGATGACTTTTAATTGTATCCTTGTTTAAAAAGATCGTGTATTTAATCCCATACTTGTTACAAAACAAAATCCAAGACGGGTCACTTGTGGCGCATATGAAAAAATGCGTAGTCTTCAAAGCCACCCCCGCAAATCCCTCGTCTACCCCATTTAGGCACTCATCTATCCGAATACGCGCATCAGCGGTTACAACTGTATGTGGGATGGTACTATACTTTAGAAGTCCGCCAAGCGCCTTGTCGACGCAGCCAACGTGGTTTGCGTAGTGTTCTTTAGTCTTTATCAAATTCTTTAGGTTGCTTTCAAAGCTGGGCCCAAAAGAAAATAAATAGCATTTTTCCGACTTCTTTTTATAGTCAAACTCATGCTTTCTAAAATTAGCCCGGTTTACTTTACAATTTGATTCCCAAAGTTCCCCCCATTTATCTAATGTCCGACGACTTTGGTTAACAGTTTCTTCTCTTGTGACTAGCCCCATATATTCCTCACTTTATTAGAACGGCAAAATTAATTTGCATTGACGCAGCACGATTGAATACGGAATCCTCGGCTGGTCCTATTACAACGTGTTTAAAATTAACACTTCCCGGAATCATCCACAAGACTTTTACTGTAGATGTTTCTGCAAATTGAGTGAATGAGATATTGTTTCGCACGTTTGCTTCAATATTTGCAACCAGCATTGCAAGTTGCGCTTCTGCATCTAAATTATTATTAGGATTTGTAGGTTTGTATGAATCGGCAATCGATACCACGTTTAAACTCATAAGAATGCGACGGCTGGCATTGGTTGCCCGCGCTTGTTCTAACACTTCATCCGATTTTCCACTTAACATAACGGAAATATATGGGAACTGACTTTTAGGCGGCCCAAATAAGTCTAAATCTCTGGGCTCAATTCTTTGTACTCTTGTTGAA
>Ga0075464_10001535_pt1 | contig 10403 bp, 11 predicted proteins | sample DEB19_08_DNA_5_FD_75068 | JGI IMG/M metagenome (GOLD analysis project Ga0075464, IMG submission 75068) | Aqueous microbial communities from the Delaware River and Bay under freshwater to marine salinity gradient to study organic matter... | ecosystem: Environmental > Aquatic > Marine > Coastal ...
ATGTTTCACCACTAGTTAAAGTACCGTGATAATGCACTTGAATGGTATCACCATTTTTTACTTGTTGCATATTGTATTTTTTAAATAAAGCACCTAGGGTGCAAAGGGCAAAAGTACATAATTCTGATTAACTTTACACCATGAATCAGTCACCAAGAATTGTATTTATGGGAACCCCCGCATTTGCGGTAGCGTCTTTAAAAGCTTTATTAGACGCTAAAATGAACGTAGTTGGCGTAGTCACCGCCCCAGATAAGCCAGGCGGCAGGGGTATGCAATTGCAACAAAGCGCTGTAAAACAATTTGCTATTGCAAATGACTTACCTCTTTTGCAACCTGAGAAGCTTAAATCCCCCGAATTTTTCGATGCTTTAGCAGCTTGGAAACCCGACTTGCAAGTGGTGGTGGCTTTTAGAATGCTGCCTGAGAAAATCTGGTCATTCCCCACCATGGGCACCTTAAATGTACATGGATCCTTATTGCCACAATACCGCGGTGCAGCTCCTATTAACTGGGCAATTATAAATGGAGAAAAAGAAACAGGAGTAACTACTTTTCAATTACAACATACAATAGACACAGGCGATATTTTACTACAGGACCGAATTCCAATTACCCAAAACATGACAGCAGGTGAACTGCATGATATTATGATGGAAGTAGGTGCCAAATTATTAGTAAAAACATTACAGGGCCTAGTAGATAAAACTATCAAAGCTATGCCTCAGAACGACGCTGCAGTTATCAAACACGCACCTAAAATATTCACAAAGGACTGTGAAATAAACTGGGAGTCGCCTGTAGAAGCGATACATAATATGGTCAGGGGACTAGCTCCCTTTCCGGGCGCTATCACTAAGGTAGACGGTAAAATTGTTAAACTATTTACCACTCGTATTCAAAAAGAAATTCCAGCTGAAACAGCAGGTACTTTTATAACAGACGGCAAGTCTGTTGCTAAATTTGCATGCAGTAATGGCTATTTATTATTGGAAGATATTCAATGGGAAGGCAAAAAAAGAATGCCAATTGTTGATTTCTTAAGAGGATACAGAAAGCCTAATTAGCCAATACCTTATTAAATTCAGCTTCTTCTACAATGCCAATTTTCCTCCATACTTCCTTGCCTTTTTTATAAATAATAAAAGTAGGTAAAGTTTCAAATTGTAAATGTTTCATTACATCTATATCTATTCCTCCGTCTACTGCCAAAAAATATAATTTAGAACCTTGTGCGTTTTTTATTTTCTCAATAGTTGGCAACATTTTTCTACAAGGAGGGCACCAGGTAGCACCAATATCAACCAACACTAAATCATGAGAGGCTATTACTTTATCAAAGTCTGCGACACGCATTTGCACTGCATTCGCATTGCCTTCTACTGGTAAACTATTCATTTTCCAATTGCTCATACCTCCTTCCAAATTAACCACTTTATAACCTTGTTCTATTAAAAAAGCTTGCGCAGCAGCACTTCTTCCACCAGCCTGGCAATACACATAAATAGTATTTTTTTTATCTAAATACTGTGTTCTGTCTTTGAATTCTTTTTGATCTGTCCAATTGGCTTGTAATGCATTTTGTATATGGCCACCTGCATATTCTCCAGCAGTTCTAACGTCTAAGATTTGTACACCTGGTTGTTGAATTGCCGCTTTAAAAGCAGCAGCAGACAAGGTTACCGCTTCGGTTTGTTGACTTTTATTATTACTTGTTGATTGAGCACAACTAACAAAGAACACCGCTAAACTTAAGAGTGAAGCAAAAAATTTACATTTCATAAATCCAATTAATAAGTTACAGAAATAGGGAAAGTCTTATTGGTAATGCCTAAGATGGCAGCAGCAGCGTCGTTTAGTCGATACTTAATATTAGCACTAACATCGGGTAATGCACTAATTACTTTAGCGCAAATACTTTTTAAATCTGGAGTGGTAATTCTTACTAAAGTACCAACCGGCAATTCATTGGTAAGTATGTAGAATTTTTTATCCTCCCAACCACTTACACTTTTAAATACTGCAGCGGTACCTTCTACAGTTTGAAAACTTGTAGCTTTTTTTTGACGGGAAAATAAAGTTGCGAAATAACCTTCCTCATCTTTGTTAGTATTCACAAAAACTAACTTATGTGCACTATCACTAGCTCTTTTTTTCTCCTGATTCTGAGCAATCATTTCTAATGGAGCAGCTCTATTTACTTTTTCAGCTACAGTTAGACTTGAACTAGTATGACCTTTTCTGCTTTTTCTATTTCTACTAATTCTGCTATTTTTTTTACTTCTACTATTTTTCTTTCCGGACTTTTTTGTCGATCCTTTCTTAGTTTGCTTCTTTGAATGTTTCGATGTGGAAGTCTTTTTACCAGCACTTTTGCGATGTGCCGTTTTTGTTTTTGAATGTGCAGCAGATTTGACTTGCTTCTTCTTTGCCGCAAACGCAACGTCTTGAGCAAACATACCCAATACACATAATAACATTAAAATCCATTTCTTAAACATGCTACAAAGTTACAAAAATCAAGTGCAAAGAAAACTTTAAAATTTACATTAATTTATTATGTAATATACAAGTACTAGTATTTCAGTATTCTCCACTCATTTGGATAGTAATTGTTAGACCTATTTGGCAATAATTTAACCCATCCAAGTCGTATATTTAGGTAAGTGAGCACCTGCCAACCCTTCCCTTCTGGTAAATGCAAGTCCGCTCTTCTTAAATACTGTAGGGCAGTTGTCAAGTCGACCTCTGTGCTTTGATAGGGCAAATTGCTCCAGTCACTCATGGCAAGCGCGTGGGCAGGTATTAAATCTTTCCCCTTTATTTCTCCAATTGCTAGCCCCATTTTTCTGACATATAAATGACTTAGTATAGTCTGAATGTCCTGTTTAAAATATGCCGGTATCGCTATAATTGTATTTTGATGTGTTAGATAAAAATAGTTGGTCGGCAATTCGAAAATCGATTGCATTGTAAGCAATTCATTTTTGGTTAAACTATTGAACTTGAAATCATCCACAGGATAAGCTGGAGACTCCGCTACTTGTTTTTGAAATACCGTTATAAAAAAACCTTCCCCTTTCACTTTATTTGGATATGCTCTAAAACCCTTAGCTTTTGCTTTATCACTATAACAAGCTTCTACGCCCCATTCCTTAGGCATTTCCAAAGGGATATTTACCATGCCCGGCAAAGCTGCAATATGATCCATTATTTTTTCGTCTTCGTCATAGGAATAAGAACATGTTGCATATATCAAGTAGCCCCCTTCTTTCAATGTCACTAAACTGTCTTCTAAAATTCTTGCTTGTCTCACACTACAATGTTGCACATTATCCAAGCTCCATTCCTCAATTGCAGAAGGATCTTTTCTGAATAAACCGCTGCCACTGCATGGTGCGTCAACAACCATCAGGTCGAAAAAATGAGGTAATGATTTAAAATGTGCTGGATCGTTTTGCGTAACCACCACGTGGTCCGCTCCCCATTTAGTAATATTCTCAACCAAAATATGGTTTCGAGATTTAATAGTTTCATTTGCCACTACTAAACCATCTTTAAAATAGTTAGCTAATAAAGTAGACTTGCCTCCAGGAGCAGCGCATAAGTCTAACACTTTATTATTTTTAGGACTAGGCGCAATTTGAGTTAGTATATAATGTAATAACATACTACTAGCTTCCTGCACATAATAAGCCCCCGCATGCCATAAAGGATCTAAAACAAAAGAGGGACGTTCTTTTAAATAGCTGGCACTTGAACACCAGGGAATGGCTTCTGTGTTTGCTAAAAAAGGATGTGAATGAATCTGAATAGGCTTGTATTCATTTAAACGCAATGAAGTGATTTGAGATCCTGCTTCATGGACTTGTTTAAATGCGACTTCCTCGAAACCAGGAAGCCCTTGTAATGATTGTATGAATATTTCAGGTAACAAATAATAAAATTAATAGCGGATAATAAAATGTTCTTTCTCTTTATTTTCCTTTCTGAAAAATACAAGTCCAATGTAAAATAAATCAATAGTTACGGTGACGCTGGGATGTGATTTAATTTGTTCCCAAGCTTTTTCCATCTCTTCACTCCAATGAATGTCGTCAAATATAAAAACACTTTCCTCATTTGACTTTGCTAATAAATCATGAAAATATTGAATCGTTGGTATGTATTTATGATTCCCGTCTATATAAGCTATTCCAACCTGTTCTAATTTTGATAAAACTGTTTCTAATGTTGTATCAAAATCGCCTTCTATAATTTGAATGTTTTTGATTCCTAATGTTTCGAATTGTTGTCTTGCAATAGCCGCTATTGTTGGCGCTCCTTCCATCGTAATTACCGGCTTGTTATGAATAGCAGATGCAAGATAACAAGTAGTGATACCTAGTGAAGTTCCCATCTCAATCACATTAGCTGGATTGAAATAAGCGACAATACGATGCAATAATTGCCCATACTTTTTGGGCTTCAAGGAACTGGATGCGATTTTTTGGATTGGTCTAAATTTTTTATCAATTTGTCTTGACCCCGCTCCTCTATCCCAAACCTCAATTTCATTTTTGTTACTAAGCAAGCTTGCTCTTGTTTGCTCAATTTCAATTGTAGCAGGATGTTCCTTTTTATTTAAAAGTACTTCTCGAATAAATTGATACACAAATGGTGAATGCACCCCGTGACCTTTACCATTTGAAGCTTTTGTATAATACTGTACGTATTTTTTTATAAGAGTTAACGTGCTGTACATATAATTATTTTCTTTCCCAGCATTCTATCTCAAATGGGAATGCATGCTTTTCGTCAGCTACATGAGATTCTGAATTAGTTTTAACCCAATCTTTATTGAGTGCTGGAAAATAAGTATCCCCTTCAATATTTGTATGAACTCTTGTTAAATAAATAGTGTTTGCAAAAGGCAAAGCCATCTCATATATTTGCCCCCCTCCTATTACCATCAATTCTTTATAATCTTGCTTTTCAGTTACCGCAATTGCTTCTTCCAAGCTATTAACTGCTGTTGCCCCATTTAAGGGAATATTGGATTGTCTACTTAGTATTAAATTAAGTCGTCCTGGCAATGTTTTACTTCCTAAAGATTCGAACGTTTTTCTGCCCATTAAAATGGGCATGCCCCAGGTGGTATTCTTGAAAAATCGCATGTCTTTTGGCAAATGCCAAAGCAATTGATTGTCTTTGCCAATAGCATTATTATCTGAAGCTGCAACTACTAAACTTATTTTCATGCTTTATTGTTTAAACAGCTACTGGTGCTTTAATACCAGGATGAGATTCGTAATTTTCCAAACTAAAGTCTTCAAACTTGAAAGAGAAAATATCTTTTACAGCTGGGTTAATTTTCATTGTTGGCAAATGAAAGGGCGTTCTTGATAATTGCAAATTTGCTTGATCAAAGTGATTGTTATATAAATGTACGTCGCCAAAACTATGTACAAAATCTCCGTACTCCAATCCACAAACCTGAGCCACCATCATGGTTAATAAAGCATAAGAAGCAATATTAAATGGTACTCCCAAAAACACGTCTGCACTTCTTTGATATAACTGACAACTTAATTTGCCGTCTGCAACATAAAACTGAAACATATTATGACAAGGCATTAACGCCATCTTAGACAAATCTCCTACATTCCATGCACTCACAATAAGTCTTCTACTGTCTGGTGTTTTTTTGATTTGCGCAATCAATTCGCTTATTTGATCAACCACTACTCCATTCGCGCCTTCCCAACTACGCCATTGTTTTCCATATACGGGACCTAGGTCTCCATTTTCGTCGGCCCACTCGTCCCATATACGAACCCCGTTGTCTTTAAGGTATTTGATATTAGTGTCCCCATTTAAAAACCATAATAGTTCATAAATGATACTTTTTAAATGTACTTTTTTGGTAGTCACTAAAGGGAAGCCCTCTTGTAAATTAAAACGCATTTGATACCCAAAACAACTTTTGGTACCTGTACCTGTTCTGTCGGTCTTTTGCGTCCCGTTATCTAAAACATGTTGTAATAAAGTCAAGTATTGTTGCATGCTGCAATTTACAACCATTAGGACTTATTGGTTCATTTTTTTTTGTCTTTTCTGCGCGCTAATTCCTTCCTAATTAAAACCAATTCTCTGTTAGTTTGGCCATTGACACTTGAATTCTCCTCGGCTCTTCTCATTAAATAAGGAATCACTTCCTTTATAGGGCCAAATGGCAAATACTTGCTCACATTAAAACCCTCCATAGCCATGTTGAAACTAATATGATCACTCATCCCAAACAATTGTGAAAAATGAATGTTTGAATGATTATTTGGCATGCCATTTTTTGACATTTCTGCCGCAATTTTTAAATTACTTTCCTCATTATGAGATGCCAGTATTAATGCAATCGTATCTATATGCAGAATACAGTATTGAGCAGCTGCATCATAATCTTTGTCTGTTGCGTTTTTGTCTACATGAATGGGGGAAGGATATCCGTTTTTTTGAGCACGCTCTCTTTCTTTTTCCATATAAGCCCCTCTAACCAATTTGGCCCCTAAAATAAAACCACCTTCCTTCGCTATACCATGTGAAAGTTGTAAAAAACGCAATCTATCATTTCTATATAGCTGATAGGTATTATATACTAATGCTTTCTCTTTGTTATAGACACCCATTAATTCTATCGCTAGTCTGTCAATTGGGTCTTGAATCCAGGTTTCCTCCGCGTCAATCAAAACACCAATACCTTTCTCATTTGCAATATCACAAATAGCATACATTCTTTCTCTAACCCTTTCCCATGCTGTATTTTCAGATTCACTGTCATGAATTCCACTCCTTAGTCTTGGTGCTTCATTTAGATGTTCTAATAATGCCATACTTGCTACCCCTGTAATTTTTACACTTACAAATGGCACATTGCTTTGGCTTGCAGCAAAGTCAATTGCTTCAATAATATTTTCAGTTACACTATCAAAATTATCATCTCCTTCTTTTGCTTCTACGCCATAATCTAAAATTACTTGAACTCCATAGGAACCTAATTGCTTAGTAACCCTTGCTGAATCTTCTAAAGTTTCACCGCCAACAAATTGCTTGAAAATGGTATTTCTAATTAAGCCATTAATTGGCAAACCAGAATTCATTAAAACAGGCGTCAGTTTGGTTGCTAGGGAAACAATTAAAGGACTTTGAATTACTGTAAATAAAAATCTGGCTTTTTTTAAATCAGCGGTAGACTTATACGCAAAAGCGGCTTGGGTGTTGTCAAAAGATAAATTCATGCTAACGTGGGTTCGTTTATCAAATATCGGTACAAAATATTGAAAACCAAAGGATCCTCGAGTATATTTATGCTACAAAATGGCCCCGCATGAAAATAATAAAGACAGAGATATTCTTATATAAAATTCCAATGGTTCCTTTTACAATTGCAACCGGCACTATGGAATTTGCACAAAACGTATTAATTAAAATACATACCGATACTAATATTATTGGATGGGGTGAATGTTCTGCATTTCCTATGATTGTTGGAGAAACACAATTGAGTTGTTATAATTTAGCTAAGGACTTTGCTGCTTTCTGGAAAGGTAAAAATCCATTAGAAATAGAAGCGCGACTTAAAGAGCTAGATTATATTATTGCCGGAAATTACACCGCCAAGGGTGCTTTTGACTTGGCCTTATATGACATTGCAGCAAAAGCGGCTAATAAGCCACTTTATGCTTATTTAGGAGGCAATGTAAAGCCCATTGAGTCCGATTTGACAATTGGAATTGACAGTCCCGAAAAAATGGCAACAGAAGCAATAGAATTTGTTGCAAAGGGAGTGAAAATGATAAAAGTAAAACTAGGTAAAACACCAAGTGAGGACATTGAAAGAATTAAACAAATAAGAACTGCCATTGGGGATGATATCATTTTAAGAATTGACGCGAATCAAGGTTGGGCTCCGGAAGACGCTTTGCCTGTTTTAACGTCCTTGTCAAAATATACTATTCAATTTTGCGAGCAACCAATGCACAAATACTACGACGACGCTTTACCCGCGCTTTGCGCCGCGTCACCTATTGCTATCATGGCAGACGAATCCGTATTTACACACCATGAAGCACGTAAATTGATGGCTCAAAAAGCATGTCATGCTATTAATATCAAATTTTCAAAAAGCGGGGGGATTAATGAAGCCATTAAAATTCATGCTATTGCAAAAGCCAATCAAATTCCTTGTATGATGGGCGGAATGCTAGAAAGCCGTTTAGCATTAAGTGCCAAAATGCATTTTGCAATGGCACATGATAACGTAAAATATTACGATATGGATACTTGTTTATTAGGCCATACCATTGACCCAGTAATTGGAGGTGTTCAATTTGACGGAATGCATTTATCAATAAGCGACGCTCCAGGAATTGGCGCAACCGTAGACCCAGCATACCTTTCCAAATTGGAATCCTGCGTTGTGTAACTATTTGTATCTTTAATTTACAAACCGAAACTATGGAAGCAAGAAAAGCGATTGATTCTTTTACTACAATGAATGAGTTAGTGTTACCCAATGACACTAATACCTTTGGAGATTTAATGGGTGGTAAATTAATGTACTGGATGGATATTGCAGCTTACTTATCTGCCTCCAAGCATTGCAATTCGGCTTGTATGACCGCGTCTGTAGACAATATAAGTTTCAAAACACCTATCAAACTTGGAAATGTAATTTGCATTGAAGCTATTGTTACAAGAGCATTTACTACGTCAATGGAAATACATTTGAAAGTATGGAATCAAAATATGATTGACCAAACCAGAGTGTTAAGTAATGAAGCATTCTTTACATTTGTTGCACTAGATGAACATAAGAAACCTAAAAAAGTTCCGGAAATTATACCTGAGTCTGATCAAGAAAAGAAAATATTTCTTACCGCATTAAGAAGAAGACAATTGAGATTGGTATTAGCTGGAAAAATGAAGCCAAATGACGCTACCGAATTGAAAGCACTATTTACGGAAGCTTAGCGGCAGCGGCTTCTACATGATGCCTACCCTTTAACATATACTCCTTACTTTGTTCAATAGCATTCATTATTTGATCTAAAATGACATCGACCGATGCTTCGTAATCAACTTCTAATGGCGCTTTAAATCTTACGGTTAGTGGTGTTCCAACTTTCTTAAAAGTAAGGCCCTGTTTTGTAAACGCTCTCCAGAAACCATTAATAACCACAGGTACCACAATTGGTTTATTATTTTTAATAATGTGCGCAGTCCCTTTTCTACCTGGAGCAAACGGCTTGGTAGTCCCCTGAGGAAAAGTAATTACCCAACTTTTTGCTAAAGCCGCATCTATTTTTTGTGTATCAAATTCGTCTCTTTGTCTTTGAACATCCTGTCCTTCCGCTCTCCATGTTCTCTTCACTGTCAAAGCACCTCCCAATTTAAATAAACGAGTCAACCAATTACTATTCATAGTTTCTTCTGCTGCTACAAAATAAACATTCGTAAATGGATTTAATAAGTAATAAGGAATTCCCAGCTTATTGTATTTACCCCATTTAACGGCACAGAAAATATGAACAAAGGCAATTACGTCACCAAAATAAGTTTGATGATTGCTGACAAATAAAACATTCTTTTTTGGTAAATTCTCCAAGTTCTCCGTACCCTCAATTACAATTCTATTAAATAAAGCAATGCCAGGATAAGAGAATAAGCCTACGATCCCATATATAATAGAACGAAAAATTTTAATTCGCTTTAGTCGATCCAGTAGACTCATTAGTATAATAGTTAGTTTCGGGTGCAATATAACACATAAATATGTATCAGAATGCCCCCTGTTTAACTAACTAATAGTATCTTTAGACAATGAAGAAATCTGCTGTAATTTTCGATATAGATGGCTTATTAATCAATAGTGAGCCTTTATGGAATAAAGCTGCAACTGAAATTTTCCGACAATACGGAATCCAACTCACCGAAGACCAATACGCAATCACTACTGGCTTAAGATCTAAAGAATTTGTGGCGCATTGGTTACATGCGAATCAAGTGCCGCATACTGAATTTGAAAGAGCTGAACAAAAAATAATAACGTTGGCATTAGACCTTATTGACAAGGATGCAACCTTAATGCCCGGAGTAGAACATATATTCCAATTTTTCTTACAAAGAGATTTTAAAATGGGATTAGCTACTTCTTCACCCGCTTTATTAATTGAATGGATAAAAGACAAATTGGGTATTAGGAGTTACATTCAATCAAGTTGTTCCGCTCAACATTTAGTTCACGCAAAACCACACCCTCAAGTGTATTTAGAATGTGCGGCGGGCTTACATGTAAACCCACTTGAATGCATCTGTTTTGAAGACTCATTCTACGGCATGATAGCAGCAAAATCTGCTAGAATGACCTG
>Ga0075464_10001537_pt1 | contig 10401 bp, 10 predicted proteins | sample DEB19_08_DNA_5_FD_75068 | JGI IMG/M metagenome (GOLD analysis project Ga0075464, IMG submission 75068) | Aqueous microbial communities from the Delaware River and Bay under freshwater to marine salinity gradient to study organic matter... | ecosystem: Environmental > Aquatic > Marine > Coastal ...
GATTTCAAGAGCTGCTTGCGCACGTATTCCAAGGTTTTGAAGCCTTTTTTTCATCACCATCACGTCTTGGTCCTTGCTCAGAAGCAGCGCACTGTGCTGCACGGCGGTGTCAATGAACTTTTGATCATCGGCGTCGCGGCAGGTCACGCTGGCTTTGGGGGCGGCCTCGACGATGCGGGTGTGCTGGTCAAATTTGGCGAGCACATCGCCAGCGACCCGTTTGTAAAACGCCAGTCGGGCGACGATTTTGGGATAGGCCAGCACTCGCGCCAGCTCGTCGCGCATGGGCTGCGTGGCCAGCCAGTCGAGTTGGTGGTTTGCCAGCGCCTGGCGCACAGGCTCAGCGGCCACGTCGTTGAAGACAAACACATCCAGGACGATATTGGTGTCCAAGACGACAACCGTGACTGTCACGGCGTTTTTTTATCCCGCGCTGACCCGGCCACCATGTCAAACCTGAACAGGCGGCATTCAATCGGGCCGTTCCACATCGGTACGCGACGCGACTCTTTCAGGCGCATTTTGCTCGGCAGCTTGAGGTCCGGTGTCAATACGTGGGCGGTCCAGCCCGCGTAGTTTTTCTTCCAGTGGGTGGCGAGTTTGGGGAAGAAGTCGCTGGCTTCTTCGCCGCTGTCCGTTTGCGCCTGTTCGCGGCCCGGGTTGGCACTGCGATCTCTCGTTGGAGCGCTTGCATTTTGTGTTGTGACGGGCAGGCCAAACTCGTCGATCGTCTGGCCCTGGAACTGCGCCCGTTTTTCAGCGCCAGACTTTGCCGTGATGCCCGCCGCGCCGGCCACGTCAATCCGCTCACCATACGGCGGGTTGACCAGCATCACGCCCGCAGCGACTGGCGGCATGCGTTCCAGCGCATCACCGCCCCTGAACTGCACCGCGTTGGCGACACCGGCTCGCTCGGCATTGCGCTCCGCAAAGTCCACCATCCTGAAAGACACATCGCTGCCAAACACCTCGGCGGTTGGCTCGGTGATGAGCACCTCTGCCTGGTCAAGCAAGCCCTCCCACACATGTGACTGGAATGGCAAATACTTTTGAAACGCAAACTTGCGGTTGATACCCGGTGCGATGTTGCAGGCAATTTGCGCGGCCTCAATCGCAATCGTGCCCGAGCCGCAGCACGGGTCATACAAGGCGACGCCCTGCTTGGCCAAAACGTCCCAGCCGCTGGCAGCGATCATGGCAGCGGCCAGCGTTTCTTTCAGCGGTGCGTCGCCGACGTCTTCGCGCCAGCCGCGTTTGAAAAGCGGCTCGCCTGATGTGTCGATGTACACCGTCACAGTGTCTACCGTCAGGTGAACATACACCCGCACATCGGGCCAGCGGGTGTCCACATCGGGGCGCACATCAAACTTGTCCCTGAAACGGTCGGCAATGGCGTCCTTGATTTTTAACGCCGCAAAGTTCAGGCTGGTCAGAGGGCTGTGCTGGGCGGTGATCTCTACCTTGAAGGTTTGCTTGGGTGTAAACCAGATTTCCCACGCCACCTGGGCTGCGGCGTTGTACAGGTCTTGCTCGCTGCGGTACTGGTTGTGGGCCAGTTCAATCAGCACGCGCTGTGCCAGGCGGCTGTGCAAGTTAAGTTGCAAGGCATCGCGCCATGAGCCCGCCAGCTGCACCCCGGCGCGCCAGGCCTTGGGCGCAGTGCCTGTGATGCGCTGGACTTCAGTGGCCAGCAGCGCCTCAACGCCCGCGGCGCAAGGTAAAAATAGTTGAAGTTGATTCATAACGCTTTACGTAGATTGGCTGGGGCAATGCGCAGCGCTTCCCGGTATTTGGCCACGGTACGGCGGGCGCATTCAATGCCTTGCTCTTTGAGCATTTCGGAAATCTGGTTGTCGCTGAGCGGTTTTTTCAGGTTCTCGACAGCAACAAACTGTTTGATCAGCGCCCGCACGGCGGTGCTCGATGCATTGCCGCCGGTTTCGGTGCCGAGTGCCGAGCCAAAAAAGTATTTCAGCTCGAAGGTCCCGAAGGGCGTGTTCATGTATTTGGCGGTCGTCACGCGGGAGATGGTGGACTCGTGCAGGCCCAGCTCGTCAGCAATCTCGCGCAACACCAGCGGCCGCATGGCGAGTTCGCCATGGCTGAAAAAGTTTTTTTGCCGCTCCACAATGGCAGTGCTGACGCGCAGGATGGTGTCAAACCGTTGCTGGATATTTTTGATAAACCAACGCGCCTCCTGCAGGCGCTGCTGCATGGCTTGCCCGCTGGCGCCTTTGTGCTGCTTCATGGCGTTGGCGTAAATGTCGTGCACCTTCAGGCGGGGCATCACGTTGCTGTTGAGTGTGACCTTGAAACCCCTGCCAGCCTTGACGACGATGACGTCGGGCACCACCACATTGCGCTCAACATTTACAAAGCGCCGGCCTGGTTTGGGGTCCAGTCGGCCAATCACACCAATGGCGCTTTTGATCACCGCATCGGCAAAGCCGCACAGCTGCGACAGGCGTTTGACATCGCGCTTGGCCAGCAACTCCATCGGCTGTTTGCACATCGCCATGGCTGCGCGCGTCTCTTCGCAATCTTTGCAGTCGAGCAGCTGCAGCCCCAGACATTCAGCCATGTTGCGTGCACCCACGCCCGCAGGCTCCATGTGGTGCAACAGCTTGAGCGCCATGGCGAAATGCTGCTCCAGCTCTTCGGTTTGCGCCAGGTCGCCGCCAGCCAGGCCAGCGGCCAGTGATGCTAAAGAGTCCTCCAGATAACCATCGTCATTGAGCGACTCGATCAGAAAATGCAGCGCCGCACGGTCGATATCCGACAACCGCAAACTCAGGGACTGGCGGTGCAGGTGCGCTTGCAACGTCTCATGCTCACCGGCCAGGTCCGACGCCTCCGTATCGCTGTCGTCAATGTTATTTTTGCGCGGTGCAGCATCGTTGCCCCATTCGCCGTCATCCGGTGCGGACTCGACGGTGCCATCGCCTTCCCAGCTTTCTTCCAGCTTGGGTTCGGTGGACTCGTCAGAGGCCTTTTCAGGTGTATTTTGGGTATCGTTTGATGCTGTAGCCGTTATTTCATGTGCGCCAGCAGCTATGAAATCAGGAGCGGCCTCGAATTCCTGCACCTCCTGGCTGACGGGTGCGTCAGGTTGCTCCAGGCCGAACTCTTCACGCGGCGCAGCGTCTTCGTTGACTTCCAGAAACGGGTTTTCGTCGAGCATCTGCTCGACCTCCTGGCTCAACTCCAACGTGGACAGTTGCAGCAAACGTATCGACTGCTGCAACTGCGGCGTGAGTGCCAGATGCTGCGAAACGCGTAACGAGAGACCCTGCTTCATGAGGGTGGTTACATTCGAAAGTGTTCGCCGAGATAGACACGTCTGACATCGGCATTGTTGACAATCTCGGACGGCGTGCCCTTGGCCAGCACGTGGCCGTCGCTGATGATGTAGGCGTGGTCGCAAATGCCCAGCGTTTCGCGCACATTGTGGTCCGTGATCAGGACGCCAATGCCGCGCGATTTTAAAAATCCGATGATGCGCTGGATCTCGATCACGGCAATCGGATCAATGCCGGCAAACGGCTCGTCCAGCAAAATAAAACGCGGCTGGGTGGCCAGCGCACGTGCAATCTCAACGCGGCGGCGCTCACCGCCAGACAGGGCCAGTGCGGGTGAGTCCCGCAGGTGGTCTACCCGCAGGTCCTTGAGCAGGGCGTCCAGGCGCTCTTCAATCGCGCTCTTGGACAACGGTTTGCCGGCGGTGTCCAGCTGTAGCTCCAGCACGGCGCGCACATTTTCTTCAACGTTGAGCTTGCGAAAAATCGAGGCTTCCTGGGGCAGATAGCTCAGGCCCAGGCGCGCGCGGCGATGGATCGGCATATGCTCCACAGAATTGCCATCAATGGTGATCTCGCCTGCATCTGCCCGCACCAGGCCCACAATCATGTAAAACGAGGTGGTCTTGCCCGCGCCATTCGGCCCCAGCAGGCCGACCACTTCGCCGCTTTCAACGCTCAGGGAGACGTCCCTGACCACCTTGCGACTGCCGTAAGATTTTTGCAGGCCTGTTGCGGCCAGCCGACTGGCAGGCGACGCCGGCGGCGGCGTCTGTGATTCAAGCCTGAACGGCTCCAGCGCAGCGTTGTTTTTCAGATCGCCCAGGTCCATAACGGCTATTTCTTGTCCACACCGATCGCCGGGCTGGGCCGCAACACGGCAGGCGGCGGCGCAGAAGCCGGGACAGGGCCGCCTGCAGCTGAGGCGGCAATACGCGGCGACAGCAGAGCCCGGACACGGCCTGTCGGGTTGGTGGCAGAGCGGTTCTGTGGTCCGCCATCGACAGTAAACACATCGGTCTTGTTGTCGTAGTTGATTTGCGAGCCCGTCGTTTCGTCGGCCAGTACCGCACCGTTATAGCGCCGCATGACCGCATTGCGGATGAACTTGACCACGTCCTGCTTGCTGTCGTACTCGATCCGCTCGGCCTCACCTTCAATGAACTCGTCCAGCCCGTCGCGCTTTTTGCGGTAGTAAGCCAGCTTGCCCGGCGCGGCAATCGACACCGCCTGCTGGTAGCCTTGAGGGTCCTGGTTCACGTCGACCCGCTCGCCACGGATGATGGTGCTGCCCTTGGTGATGACCACATTGCCGGTAAAGACGCTGGTTTGCTTCAAGTCGTCGTAGCGCAGGGCGTCTGCCTCGGCGTTCATGGGTTTGTCGCGGTCAGCGTTTTCAGCATGCGCAGGACCCACGCCAAACGACACGAAGGCGGTCAAGGCGACGATCAACAATAAAGGGGTTTTCATAAAGGCACGAATCTTGCTGCTTGGTTTAAAGGCATTGTAGCCATGCAAGTCGCGCGTTGCGGCTCGCTCCCGCACTTTTGCAGGAGATTTGCAAACAAAAACCGCCTGCGCCGCAGGCTTATTTGCTTTTGCGCGCCAGGCCGATAAGGTAGTCCGTCACCACCAGCGCGCGTTCCATGGTTTGTGCCACAGAACCCGACGTGTAGTACTTGCCCGCCACGCCCAGCGCAGGCACGCCATCGACTTTGTAGGAATCTTGCAGCAAGGTGGCTTTTCGGGTCTTGGTGGCAACCGGGAAAGAGTTGTACGCCTCGGTGAATTTGGCTTTGTCGATCCCCTGCTTTTCAGCCCAGGCCGTCACCAGTTCTGCCGTATTCAAGGGCTGGCGCTCCACGTGGATGGCATTGAACACCCTGTTGTGCAATTCTTCCACCTTGCCCATGGACTCCAGCACAAAGTACAGGCGCTGCTGCGGTTCAAAATCAGGCCGGAAGGCCACCGGCGCGCGACGCAAAACCACGTCCTTGGGCATTTTTTTGACCCACGCCTGCAGCTGGGGCTCAAACCGGTTGCAGTGCGGGCAGCTGTACCAGAAGAACTCCACCACCTCGATCTTGCCCGCGGCGGCTTCGGTGGGTGCGGGTTTGTCCAGCACCAGGAAGTCTGCGCCCTCTTGCGGTGGTGTGCCTTGGGCAAACGCTGTATTGGCGGCCAATGTGGCGGTAGTGGCCAAGGCGGCGGCGGTGATTGAAAACTCGCGTCGTTGCATTCGTCTTACTCCAGAAATGATGATTTGTTCATCCCGTTAGGCGGGCTGTGGGTCAAAAAGTTCAGCGCTGCACCCTGACCAGCGCTGTTTCTATCGAACTGCCATCCAGCTTTTCCTTGACTTTGTCAGCTTCGTCCTTTTTGTCGAAAGGCCCCAGGCGTACCCGGTACACCGTGCGGCCAGACTGCTCGCGCTCCGTCACTTTGGCCTGAAAGCCCAGCAGCGACAGCTTGGCGCGCTGCTGCTCGGCATCTTCTGGCGTTCTGAAGGCCCCCGCCTGAATAAAGTAACTGAACGGGTCAGCACCAGGCGTAGATGACGCAACATCGGGCTTGACGTCAGGCTTTGTGTCGGCTTTGCCTTCCGACTTGGCTTTGGCCAGGTCGCCCAACGGATCAGTGGAGGTTTTGGGGTTGATGGGCGCAGACGCGGCAGGTGCAGGTTTGACCGCATTTTTGCCGGCCAAAGGCACGTTCGGGTCCCAATCCTTGTTCTTTTTGGCCTCTGCGGCATCGGTCTCGGCACTGCGCGGTTGGTTTTTGTTCATAAAAGGCACGGGTACTTTGGTCACGTACACCGCCACGGCCAGTGCCCCGCCCAGGCCGATGAGCGCGCCAATGATCAAGCCCAGCAGGGTGCCGCCGCGCTGTTGTTTGCTTATAGACAAATTCATTTGCATCTCCGTTCGCACCCTTTACATTTTTCGCGGGGCACTGACACCCAGCACTGCCAAGCCATTGTGCAACACCTGCGCGGTGGCGGCCACCAGTGCCAGGCGCGCCAGCTTGACCGCCTCGTCATCGACCAGAATGCGCTCGGCATCGTAGTAGCTGTGGTAGCAAGCCGCCAGTTCGCGCAGGTAAAACGCCACGTCATGCGGTGCAAAGCCGCTGGCGGCATGGGTCAACATGTCGGGGTATTTGGCAATCAACAGCATCAGAGCCTGCGCCTGCGGGCTGACCAGTGGCGACAGATCGACGGTCTTGAGCATCGCCTCGTCACCGCCCCAGGCCGTGAGCACCGAGCAAATCCGCGCGTGCGCATACTGAACGTAGTACACCGGGTTTTCGTTGTTTTTGGCTAACGCCAGGTCAATGTCAAACATGTATTCGGTGTCTGGCTTGCGGCTGAGCAGAAAAAAGCGCACGGCATCTGCGCTGGTCCACTCAATCAAATCACGCAGCGTCACGTAGCTGCCTGCGCGTTTTGAAATCTTGACCTCTTCCCCGTTGCGCACGACCCGCACCATGGTGTGCAAGACGTAGTCGGGATAGCCTGCTGGCACACCCATGCCCGCAGCCTGCAAGCCGGCGCGCACTCTGGCAATGGTGCCGTGGTGGTCCATGCCCTGAATGTTGATGGCGCGACCAAAGCCGCGCTCCCATTTGGCCAGGTGGTAGGCCACGTCGGGCACAAAGTAGGTGTAGGTGCCGTCGCTTTTTTTCATCACGCGGTCTTTGTCATCGCCGTAGTCGGTGGACTTGAGCCACAGCGCGCCGTCAGCCTCAAAGGTTTTGCCCGCGTCTTTGAGTTTGGCTACAGCGGCATCCACCCGGCCCGAGCTGTACAGGCTGGACTCTAAATAGTAATTGTCAAAGCGCACCGAAAAGGCCTGCAAGTCGAGGTCTTGCTCGCGCCTCAAGTAAGCCACTGCGAACTGGCGAATCGACTCCAGGTCATCGATATTGCCTGACGCCGTGAATTCGCGGTCGTCAGACTTAACGGTTTTTTGGGCGATGAAGTCCGCCGCAATGTCGGCAATGTAGTCCCCGTTGTAGGCCAGCTCAGGCCACGCTGCATCGCCGGGCTGGAGGCCCTTGGCACGCGCCTGCGTACTGGTGGCCAGCGTGTGGATTTGCACGCCCGCATCGTTGTAATAAAACTCGCGGTACACCCGTACGCCCTGGGTCACGTACAAATTACAGATCGCATCGCCCAGCGCCGCCTGTCGCCCATGGCCCACATGCAGCGGCCCGGTCGGGTTGGCCGACACAAACTCAACCACCGTGGGCTGGTCTGTCCGTGGTGACTTAACGCCGTATTGCGTGCCTGCCAGCAACACGTCCCGAACGGTTTCCTGCTTGGCCTCGGGTTTGAGACGGATGTTGATAAACCCCGGCCCGGCGATTTCAATGTCCTGCACCCAGCGCTCAAAAGCGCTCTGTGTGAGCAAAATGGCGCGCAGGGCCTCTGCTACCTGGCGCGGGTTCTGTTTCAGTGCCTTTGCCAGTTGCATGGCCGCCGTGCAGGCAAAGTCGCCATGCGCCGCCACCTTGGGAGATTCAAATGCGGCTTTGTCACCCGCACCGGGGGAAAGTTGTTCAAGCCCGGCCGCCAGGGCGGCGAGCAAATCATTTTTAATCGAGAGCATGGCCTGATTTTACGTTCCCCGCGTCATGGCGCCATGTCATCGCGCTTGCCGCGTATGGCGTTGTGTGATGGAATCCAAAACGGGATTCACACGGCGCTTTTGCACTTCACCCAACCTAACTGGAGCTTTTATGAAAAAACTGATTTCCCTGATGGCCGTTGCATTCGCTTTTTCTTTCGGCATGACCGCGCACGCTGCTGACGGCGACGCCAAAACAGCACAGCAAACCAAAATGGGCACCTGCAACAAAAATGCTGAAGGCAAAAAAGGCGATGAGCGCAAAGCCTTCATGAAAGAGTGCCTGAGCGCCAACGCTGAACCCGCCACCCAGCAGAGCAAAATGAAAACTTGCAACGTCGATGCCAAAGACAAAAAAGGCGACGAGCGCAAGGCCTTCATGAAGGAATGCCTGAGCAAAAAACCGGCCTGATTTGCCTTACGACAACCTGGCCAGCGACCTGAGCTCTTCAGGCGTTGTGCCAGGCAGGCCAAAGAACTCCAGGTAAGCCGGAATCTGCTCAAACAGCATGTCGGTGCCCACCTGCACCGCGCAGCCGCGCGCACTGGCGGCTTGTAAAAATGCGGTCATCTCAGCCCTCATCACCACCTCACCGACAAAAGTACCGCTGGCAATGCGCGATACATCCATCGGCATCGCGTCGCCGTCGTTCATGCCCATTGGCGTGGCATTGACCACCACGTCGAAACCTGCCGGGTCGCAGCTAGCAGTGTTGACCCTCAAGGCCGGGTAATGGGTGGACAGCCTTGATGCAAGGCCCTGGCTGGATGCCGTGTTGATATCAAACAAACCCAGTTCAGCCACACCGCTGGCGGCCATTGACGCGGCAATGGCGCAACCCACGCCACCCGTGCCAACCACCAGCGCCTTTGAGCCCTTCAGGGCTACACCCTTGCGCAGCAGGCCGCGTACAAAGCCTTCGCCATCAAACATGTCCCCTTGCAACTGGCCCTGGTCATTCATACGCACCGCGTTGCAGGCACCCGCCACGGATGCGGTGGGTGACACCACATCCATCAAACCCATCGTCACGACTTTGTGCGGCATGGTGATGAGTGCGCCGCGCACATTGGCGAGCTTGAACACCGCCCGCAAAAAGTCAGTGTAGTCCGGGCTCTTGCACGCCATGGGCACCACAACGGCATTGACCCCGGCTTTTTCAAACCACGGGTTGTAGATCATTGGCGACTTGAACGAGTGTGTCGGGTAACCTATGTGCGCAATGATTTCTGTGTGGCCGTTGATCATCGTCAGGAAGCCTTGATGGCTGACACAGCCGCGCGCAAACCCAGCAGATAACTGTCCGCCCCAAAACCGCAAATCTGGCCCTTGGCAATTTCAGCCAACACCGACACATGCCTGAAAGCCTCACGCGCATGGATGTTGGACATGTGCACTTCAATGATGGGGCACTTCAAGATGGCCAGCGCATCACGTATGCCGTAGCTGTAGTGCGTCCACGCCCCGGCGTTGATGATGACCGCATGGGTGCCTTCTGCATGGGCCTGATGAATGCGCTCGGCCATCGCACCCTCAAAGTTGGTTTGAAAGGCTTCGACCTGCGCGCCCAGCTCTTTGCCCAGAGCGATCACGCGGGTGTTGATTTCATCCAGCGTGGTCGTGCCGTACTGCGCCGGGTCACGCTTGCCGAACATATTGAGGTTGATGCCGTGCAGGACGAGAATATTCATAAAAGTTACCGTTTGAAAAATGGAGCCGGGAAGCTTGAGATTATTTCGCCATTCCCGGCGGCGCTGGCTTACTTGCGCATCTTGGCCAGCTCAGCCGTCACTTCGTTGACCGTTGCCTCGCCCACACTGGCGCTGAATTGGGTGATCACTGGCTTCATCTTGTCGCGCAGTTTGGCCACTTCGGCGGGTGAGAACTGGGTCACGGTCATGCCGTTTTTCTTCAACAGTTCCAGATTGGCAGCAACTGCCGCTCTGGCTTCCTTGCGCTGGGTGAGGGTGGCTTCATCAGCGGCGTCATTGAGCAGTTTTTTCTCGGCAGCTGTCAGGGTGTCCCAGATTTTTTTGCTGAAAATCACCGACTGCGGGTTGTACTGGTGGTTGGTCAGGGCAATGTGTTTTTGCACTTCCCAGAACTTGTTGGATGAAATCACTGAGATTGGGTTTTCCTGGCCATCAATGGCTTTTTGTTCCAGGCCGCCGTACACCTCAGCAAACGGCATGGGCGTCGGGTTGGCACCGAGTGCTTTGACCCACGCCACATTGATCGGGTTGGGGATCACGCGCAGCTTTAATCCGTCGATGTCTTCGACCTTGTTCAGGGGGCGCTTGCTGTTGGTGATCTGGCGATAGCCCAGCTCCCAGTAGGACAGGCCAATGATGCCTTTTTCTTCCAGCTTGGCATGCAGGCGCTTGCCGACCGGGCCGTCCACCAGCGCGTCCGATTCTTTCTCGTTGGCGAACAGGAAGGGGAAGTCAAAAATCGCCAGTTCTTTGGCTTCGCTGGC
>Ga0075464_10001538_pt1 | contig 10400 bp, 10 predicted proteins | sample DEB19_08_DNA_5_FD_75068 | JGI IMG/M metagenome (GOLD analysis project Ga0075464, IMG submission 75068) | Aqueous microbial communities from the Delaware River and Bay under freshwater to marine salinity gradient to study organic matter... | ecosystem: Environmental > Aquatic > Marine > Coastal ...
AGGGATCTGCTTCAGTGATGTTTTATTTTTTATCTTCTCTTCTAATAAATTCATATAGTTAATTGTTTCTCCAGTAGATGATTTTATCAGTTCAACAAGATCTGTATTTTTAAATTTTGTATCTTTAATATCATCATATACATCTGGCAAATTCTCTTCCATATATCGTATTAACACTTTTTTTGATACATTACTGATGCTTGAACCACTATCTAATAGATTTTTCATTTTTGCATATAATGTTTCGTCTTCCGATGAATATACTTTCATTGGTGCTGGAACTGGTGCTGTGTTTAATACATCTTCATCTTCATTACTAATTAATATATCATTATATTGTGGTAACGGTTCATTAATAAGTTCTGGTTCTTGTTCGGGTTCTGATTGTCCTACAATATTAGTATAATTTAGATCTGATTCACCAAGTGGTTTTTTATAATATGATTCACCAGTAAATACATCAACATGTTTCGTATCATATGCATTATAATCATTATATGATGAAAAATCTACATCATATATAGGATCATTTTGATATGGATTTGTTATTTTTGGTTCAAATGACATATCTCCAAATGTTGTTTTTCCTGTAAATATTGTTTTTGCTATTGGTTCAGATGTATATCCGAAATTACCAAATTCACTTGTTTTGATTTTGATAGGTTCTGATTCAATCGGTGATATTTGAATAGGTGCATAATGTTTATATAACGGTTGAATATTATCAAGAATTGGATTATAGAAGGTAGTATCATCATCTTCAAATGGTTCGTCTGTTTGTGTGGCTATTGGTTCGGATCCAATTGGAGTTGTATTAAATGTCATTTCTCCAAATGTTGTTTTTCCTGTGAATATTGATTTTATTGGTTCAGATTTATATCCGAAATTACCAAATTCACTTGTTTTGATTTTGATAGGTTCTGATTCAATCGGTGCTATTTCAATTGGTTTTGATTCAATAGGTTTTGATTCAATTGGTGCTATTTCAATAGGTTTTGATTCAATTGGTTCTGATTTAATAGGTTCAATTTCAATAGGTTCTGATTCAATTGGTGCTGATTCAATCAGTTCATTTTGAATTGGTTCTGATTCAATTGGTTCATTTTGAATTGGTTCAATTTTGATTGGTTCTGTTTTTATTTGTGCCACAGGTTCTTTAATAATAGGTTCTTTAACAACAGCTTTAACAGCTTCTTTGACAGCTTCTTTGACAGCTTCTTTTAACAATTGACCTTGTGAAACTTTTGGCGCAACAACATTTGTTTTTGATTTGCCCTTTGATTTACCTCCAACAATAACATTAACAGTTTGAATAGATCCACCTTTATTTTTAATGGTTTGTGATCTATCTGCTCTAACTGTCTTTTGTTTTCTATCTTTTTTATCTTTTATCTGTTTTATCTTTTTATATCTCCATTTCATGACAATCTTACCATTCAATTTTACAATGATATTTTTTACATCGTCATAATTTTGTATAATTGATATGTATTTTTGCCCGATGTATTTTCTCAATTCATCACCGCTATTAAAAGCGCTATTGTCCTGCAACTCATATTTCTTTCCGTTGATTGTAGAAATAATAGTATTCATGCTATATATATTATAGCATGTCATATTATATAAAGCATGTCATATGAAATTATAGAGACAAAATTTATCAATCTAAACTCAAATAATGCAACATTGAATAACAGTAGTATGTTGTCGAATGTTCTTTTTCCATTTACAAATATTTTATCTGATGATTCAGATATACTATACGCGAAAGTTGGCATATTGAATGCTCAAATACCAGTATCGTGGTTATTAGTTAATGATAGTAATAATAAACTATATTATCGAGTATTTCCGTTAGGAACGAAGACAATTACAATGACAAATGGTAATTATTCGGGAACCAGTTTTATAGCAGAATTAACTCGCCTATTTTTAGTTGATGGATATATTTTTTCAATTTCATTAATAAATCATAATGGTACGATATCATTAGCAACATCGAATTCATTCACGTTATACGGTACATCTACTATTTTTAGTATAATGGGTTTCGCATTTGGCACTAATTATTTTAGTACAGCTAATTCATTAAATTCACCGTATGCATTGAATTTATTAGGAAATAAAAAGTTAAAGATAAATAGTTCTGCATTATCAACAGATACTCTCGATTCATCTACAATGGGTATGACAAACAATATTTGTACAATACCTATAAACGTCGCTAGTTGGGGTTTGATTGATTATGTGAATAATGGTTCGAATATGTTTTCGAAATTAAATGCGAAATCTATTACAATGATTGATATTCAAATAACAAATGAATATAATCAGTTGATAGATTTTGGTAATATTGGATGGTGTATTACAATTGAATTGGATATTACAAAAAAAAGACAACCAGAAATTTTAACATTATTTAATGATAACACTGTTCAACAGCCTGATACTAATGATCAAACTGATCAACAGCCTGATACTACTGATAATATTCAAACTACTGATAATATTCAAACTGATGATAATATTCAAACTGATGATAATATTCAAACTAATATAGAAAGTAATATAGATAATACCGATAATACCGATAATATAGATTCTCCAATTCAACAAGACGATTTAGAATATTTACAAATATAGAAATAAATAATATCTGCGGTATTATATACACACACACGAAATGAGTCAAGCACCAGTATTAAATATACCTGCGGATATACTATATACCAGCTCCAAACCAAAACTACCAGATGGATCAGATCATTATGATAATCAATTAGCTCCAACATCTGGATCAGGCACATATACAGCAGGTGATGTGTTCTATTTTGATTTACCATCAGCAAACTTTGCAAACTTTGAAGATTCGTTATATATTCGAGCAAAATTGAATTGGGTAAATGGTGGAGCATCAGGAACGGTCGCATGTAATGTAATAGGAACACCATTATATACATGGATTTCAAAACTAGAAACAATCATCAATTCAACAACATATGAATCTATTACAAATGTTGGAGCTGTTGCAAATATGTTTGTAAACAGTCAGTTGAATGTATCACAAAAAGCAGGTTCATATAACCTCGGATACAATCTCGCAAACGGGTATCAAAGTGCAGCGGTTGGATTTGGTTCAGCTCAATCCATACCTTTGTCAGGTCCAGTCCCTTGTTGTTTATCAGCATGTAATCAACTAGTACCAATGTTCGCATGTCCACTTGTTCGATTGCAATTTACAGTTGCACAACTTGTTGATGTATTCAGTTTAGGTTCAACAGCAACAGCAACACTTCCAACTTCTTTCACAGTAAGTGATATAAGATTGTGTTATAAATCGGTATCTTTCGGTCCTGTGGTTCAAAACTATGTACAATCTATGATGCCAAACATTATGATAAAAACACAAGTATTGCAAGTAATGACACAGCCAATCGCTCAATTCACAGGGCAACAAGATTTGACATTCAATATGCGAAATCAATCGATCAAATCATTATTTGGTTTGATATCAAATGGTTCGAATTGTGTTAATAGATTACAAGATGCTATTGATATTACAAATGGTGCTGGTACATATCAATTCTCAATTAATTCGAAATATTACCCGTCATTTCCATTGAACACTAGTGTTAATAAAGCACAATTTATGAGTGAGTTAAAGATGGCTGTATCTGCATCATCAGGACATGATATTCAAGCAGCAAACATGACAAATACATTTACCGAATTTAATCAATTAGGATCATCGACAACTACTGGTGCGATAATGGGTAAATTTTATGTCGGTGTCAATACCGAAAAACATATGAGTAATTCATACATGCTTTCAGGGGTATCAACAAGAGACGCACCAATTATATATTCGATTAATAGTTCAGGAACTACATCTTCCGCTGGTACTGTTATAATGATTGTGTTAGCTGATGCAATGTTAGAAATTGATGTAGTTGGAAAGAGTGCTAGATTGAGTTCTTAAATTTAAACCATTTGCAATATGCAATATGCAATATTATTTTATATTATTATCTCCACTAATTATATAAACAATACCAATATGTCAATTACGATAAAAAAGAACATATCACCAGATTTGAAAATATGTAAAATGACATGTGATAAACCACTTCATAAACGATTAGATAATTTTGAATTGACATCTCTTATGAATGGTACAGGTGAAACTAATTTGTTAATCGGACGACCAAGATCAGGTAAAACATCATTACTGTATTCATTATTCAAATCAAAAGAGCTATTTAAAAAGCTATATCATAACGTGTATCTATTTAGACCGCCAAGCTCTGGGTCTTCAATGGATGACGATATATTTGATACTTTACCAGAAGATCAAAAATTTAGTTCGGTTACTGAAGAATCGTTGAGAGAAGTCGAAGAACGGTTAAAACAACATAAATTAGATGACGAATATACAACAATTATATTTGATGATGTAACTGCTTCGTTAAAAGATTTGGATTTACAAAAGTCGTTACATCAATTAATATTTAATCGTAGACATGTAAATTGCACAATTTGGTTTCTGGTACAGTCATTCAAATCAATTCAAAAAGATTTACGTAATATGTTCAGTAACATATTTATTTTCAAAGTTTCGAAAGGTGAATTAACAAACATATTTGAAGAAGTTGTCGAAATAGATAAGAGACATGTAAATCCAATATCAAAAATATGTTATAGTAAAAGGGGAGATTTCTTATTCGTCAATGTTGATAATAAACGATTGTTCAAAGGATGGGACGAGATATTTATTAACGATGAAGACGATTAATTATTAATTAATATCTCTACTATTATATATAGAATGGGATTGTTTTCAAAGATAAAACACGTTTTTAAAAAGGCAGAATCTGCAGGTACTAAACTATTCACAAAGGGTCAAGTAGGAGGTGCGAAGATCTTCGGGAAAGGATCTATTGCTAGTAAAATTGTTTCAAAAACATCAAAAGGATTAAATCAGGTATCAGGTGTAACGAAACAAATCGGTGCAGAAGTTGGTAAGTTTGCAGAAGCATCAGCTCCAGTTTTATCAATGCTCGGACCGGTTGGTGAAGGTGTGTTAGGTGCCGCAACAGGTCTTAGTGCAGGTTTGAAGGGAGTCTCTGAAGTAGCTGGATTAGGTGCCGAAGCTACAAAACAAAAAGGATATAGTGGATCAGCTGGACAAGTTGCATCATCGATTTTAGAGAAAGGAAAGAATATTCATGATCAAGCTCAAACTGTACAATTTCATGGATAAATTTAATAACATAATATAACTATTTTAAAATCTCTCTGTATTGTATAATGTCATATAATACAGGTGTCACGAACGATCGTTCAATGAATGGAATAATAACAATATCTGATGGAAACGGTACTATTATCGAAAATGGTCAAATCACTTCTTCATATAGTAATATTAATTCATCAGATGTAACAAATTTAGCAATTGATACAAATTTAACATTGGATGGAACATTAACAACATCAACAAATGTAATTTCAAATCTATGGATATCTTATTTATACGGTTTGACAGATAATATTCAAACTCAAATATCAGCAATATCATCATCAATTATCAGTTCAAATAATGTGTGGACTGGTACTAATACATTCAATAATACTGCAACATTTAATAGTACTGTAAACGGTTTAACTAAAACAACAGTTGGACTTCCGAATGTTGATAATACATCTGATATCAATAAACCAGTTTCCACATCTCAACAAACTGCATTAAATTTGAAAGCGAATTTGGCATCACCAACCTTCACAGGAACAGTATCAGGAATAACATCTTCAATGGTTGGTTTGGGAAATGTTGATAATACATCTGATATCAATAAACCAGTTTCCACATCTCAACAAACTGCATTAAATTTGAAAGCGAATTTGGCATCACCAACCTTCACAGGAACAGTATCAGGTATCACAAAAACTATGGTTGGTTTGGGAAATGTTGATAATACATCTGATATCAATAAACCAGTTTCGACAGCTACTTCGACAGCATTGGCATTGAAAGCAGATTTATCAACACCATTAATAAATAATTGTAGAGTTGGTTATTCTGCATCACAACAAGCGTATGGAGGAGGTTCATGTGGTGGACTTGGTGGTAATCTATCCGGTGGTAATGTTGAATTGGATTTTGTAAATAGTGGTGTCAATTATGCAACACCAACTTCTTATGCATTTAATTGGTACATTTTAACATCATCAACAACAAAGACACTTTTGGCAGATATGAGGACGAATGGGAATTTTACAACAATCGGAACAATAACATCACCAACTATCACAACAATCAATTCAAATATAGCATTAAAACAAGATATAATTAATGCTTCAAATAGATTAGATGCAAGTTATATTGCTGATGGATCTGTAAATAATACTGAATTTCAATATATTAACTCTCTTTCATCAAATTGTCAAAATCAAATCAATACCGCAAATACAAATATTGCAACTAATACCGCGAGTATTGCAACTAATACCGCGAGTATTTTAACAAAACAAGATATAATTAATGCTTCAAATAGATTAGATGCAAGTTATATTGCTGATGGATCTGTAAATAATACGGAATTTCAATATATCAACTCATTAACATCAAACTGTCAAAATCAAATCAATACCACCAATACAAATATATCAACAATTAATACTACATTAACAGGATATGCAACTACATTTACAACATTAAATTTAATATATGAAAGAGCTGTAATAGGAACTGATAAAATTACATCTGGTAGTTCTAAAATATATACATATTTGACTATTCCATCTTTAACAATTCTTCAAACTAATTGTAATATACAACTTCCAGATTCAAGAACTTTAACAGAAGGTCAAATTTGGACAATATTTTTAATGGGTGGGTACTCCTCAACTATAACTGTAGCTGGAACGTGGGCGTTTGGTGTCGATTCTATGTGGTATTCTGGCGGTGGTCATACATCATTTGGGTTCTCAAATTCGAATAAAAAGAAAACGTTTTGTGTTATCGATTCTATGTGGGTTATTTTAGAAGATTAAGATTAATATCTATTGCTATTATATAAGACATGTCAAAAACATACACATTACTTTTAAATAGTGCAAATTCGGTAAATAGGATCGGGACATCAACTTCAGATTATTCATATTATATAAATTGGCAATCTCTTCTACCAAAATCTGTAAATAAATTTGATGTAAGTTTCTCATTGAAATCACAAATGACAATAACACAACAAACTAATATAGTTCTATTAGCGATCAATGTAGGTAATCAAACATGCTTCGATCAAAATAGTTCACAAACTCAAATATGTTGTGCGATAACACCGAAAAGCAACACAGCAACATATCCAGATGTTGTTTTTTATTATTATGAATCTACTGTTACAGATGAATCGGGGTTCATGTGTGGGTTTCCAGAAAATGATTATTTGAATATTAGAGTACTAAATCCAACACCAACATCTGGAGTTTATGCATTGGCATCGAACTTTCAACACTATATATTGCAGGTATCATTTACCGAAATAGATGAATAATTAATTCTCTATTGTAATGATATAGATGACTGAATCTTATAAACTGTTTTTGAATGCTGGAAATTCACGAAATTATGATGGAACAAATTATGTATTTTATGTAGATTGGCAATCAATATTACCGAAAAAACATTCAAAATATAAAGTCAACTTCTCATTCAAACGGGACCGAATACAAACAGGTTCTGTTTTTGGTTTTTTTCAAGTTAAAGTTACATTAGGAAGCGGAAATAAAACATCACAAGAAGATAAAGGAACTGATATTATTGGTATTTATACTGCTGGAACTTATGCAAGTGGTTCTACTATAGAATATAATGTTGCAGATACAACAACATATAATACAAAAACTTCTTCAACAGTAGCATTTCATGAGACAAACGGAAAAGATAATATTCCAATTACGATCAATTATCCTACCAATAATAATATTACAGTTACTGTAATCGATTCAACTATAAACACTTATCTAACATCGACATTATTATTATTTTTGACTTTCACACCAATAAAAGACAGTATAGTATAATTAATTATAATCTGTTGCTATGTTATAAACCATGGTAGAATTAGAAACCGACCTTATACCGTTGCATGTTGTGAAGCTTGTAAAGAAGAAAAATACCTTCAAACGGAATCAGAAAGTGAACCAAATAGTTCAATTTATTGTTGCAGATCTGAAAAAGAACAATAACGTAATAATCAAAAATGATTTGGGGGCTATAAAACGATGCTGTGAAATCATTGAAAATGCAGTAAAAAAGAAAGACAATATCGATAAATTTGATATAGTTGTTAAAGTGTTTCAAATCGTTTGTAATTACGCAATTGACGAGATTCCATTATTAAAAAACATAGTGCAAGAACTATTAGATTCAAGAGCAATTAAGAAAGTAAAAAATAGCTACAGATTTTACAATTACTGTAGACAGGTGATAATCTCTAATTTTTTTTTTGACGAATAATATAGTATCATCGAATGTAAAACAGTATACAATATTTGATAAGATTATTATCAAACACCTTATCAAATTAGGTCTGACAAAGAAAACAGTTTCTATCATAATGTTATTATTGTAAAAGCATTTTGAATAACACCATATATCATAATGAACGTGATAGATTACGAGATGAAATATTGATGTTGCGGTTTGGTAGATCACTTTCACCATTTAGAGGAAATGGCGGAAATGGCGGAAATGGAAACGGTAATAATTAAACTTGAAATCTAACAGAATATTCGAACCGTTTGTAATCATATTGAGTTGGGTATTCTAGTCTATTGAATCGTTGTTGTTCTAAATTGGCTATATTACTAGATATACGCTGTAAAATTTTTATGCAAATAATGGTTGGATTATTTCTATAGTACATCATACTAAAATATGTTGTATATTCATAGAGATATATATCAATCTGTTCATTAATCAAATCAAAATAGAAATGGTAATACAGCAATCTCTGTTTCGATGTGTTTAGTAGATTTCGAACGGCACTAATTAATTTACTCATTATATATTATCTCTATATAATATATAATGAAATTTAAACAAGTTATTATCGAACAATTGAAACAGAACAGACCAAATTTATCTGTATCTAGTTTGAATACATACGCTTCATCGTTGGCTAATTTACCAAAAAAGATAAATGCATCAGAAACGATCGAATCTTTTAATATCGACAAGCAATTATATATTAATTATATAAATTCAATAGATTTAAATAGTCAAACACCTAAGTCATTATATAGTGCATTGTATATTATTACAATGGATGAAGACTATCGAAATGCAATGATCACATCGGCAAAAATTATTAATGACAATTACACAATGCAAATCAAAACAGAAAAGCAAATTGAAAACACTATATCTATCGATGAAATTAAAAACAAGGTTGATTATTTGAAAAAGATGTTAAAATTAGATCCATCAATAATTAATTACCAAAACTACTTTTTATTAGCATTAATGAGTGGTCAAATTGATGGCATTGAACCACGCCGTAACGAATGGGGAAGTGTCAAAGTTTCCAAAAATATTGACACCGAAATTGATAATTATCTTAAAAAAAACAACGTGGTGTTCAACACATACAAAACAGCAAAGTCGAAAGGTAAACAGATTGTTCATTTGCCAAAATCATTTATGATCTTATTAAATCGATATATGAAAATTTCCAAATCAGATTACCTATTTTACAACGATAAATCTGAGGGATTGTCTTCATCGGCTGTATGCAAACGGTTGAACAAAATATTCGATGGTAAAAATATATCATGTGACATACTTCGTAGTACCTATTTAACTGATCTATATAAGGATATGCCATCTTTGATTGATATGCAACAAATTGCCGAACAAATGGGACATACTGTTTCGACCGCATTGCATTGTTATGTTAAAAAGTAAAATATATGATTTGGTGGTATGTTTTGCATATTTCTAAAATAATTTAAAATAATTCTAATAGGGCTTAAGAAACTTTGCAAAGTGGGTTAAAGACTTGGTATTACAATATATTAATCAAAAAGGAATGTCAGCAATTTACGAAGATTCTGAGTGTGTGCAATGCGAGATAAATGAGTATGATAACAGTATTGTTTACAAGATAGTTTGCAATGATCAAGATGTCAAAGAGATATATGTCGGAAGCACTAAATCACCAGCAACTAGGTTTAATGAACATACAAGTGATTGTCATAATCCAAAAAGAAAACATTACAATTACAACGTATATAAGTTTTTTCGAGATCACGGAGGCATTGCAAATTGGCATGAAGTAATAATAGAATACGTCGAATGTTCTAACAAAGGCGAATTACATATGAGGGAAAGGTATTGG
>Ga0075464_10001540_pt1 | contig 10398 bp, 15 predicted proteins | sample DEB19_08_DNA_5_FD_75068 | JGI IMG/M metagenome (GOLD analysis project Ga0075464, IMG submission 75068) | Aqueous microbial communities from the Delaware River and Bay under freshwater to marine salinity gradient to study organic matter... | ecosystem: Environmental > Aquatic > Marine > Coastal ...
ACAGACCGTGATAAGGGTTAAGATTAAAGTAAGAGCCAAATGCGTCGCCAAATGCCCCTAAAGTTCCAACGCTGACAGAACCATTGTAATTAACTTTAAAGACCGTGCTTCCGGCAATTTTAAAATCGAAGATATTCCCCACAAACCCCGTAGCCGCATTCCCCCCGATCAACGTCCCAGACGTTGCCCAGTTCGTTGCCGCAGTCGCCCCAGTTGGTTGAATCAACAAATGCGGAAAATTCGTCGTGCCTGTGCCGCCCGTCAAGATGGCCCCGGTCAGGCTCAGCGCCGCCTTACTGGCCGCGCCTGCAATCTTCACATTGGCATGAGTGGACCAATCCAACACATCCGCCTCAGAATCATTTTGCAGCAGGCGACTTCCCCAATCCACCGCCTGATTGATCCCGGAATACAGCAGCCGGGAATTCCAATTGACCGTTGTCACTCCGGCATCACTGACCAGCAGGCGATTATACCAATTCACCGAAGAGGCAGGAGTCCCCGCGTTGTCGGAGAGAATGCCCGTGGTTGGCAATCCGCTGGGTTTAAGGGCTGCAATAAAGGCAGACATGGTGAGAAGAAGAAAAGGGTGGAAAGGGAAAGGGAATTAAAGGGTATCGATGATCCGAATCACGGTCTCATCCCCACTGGCACAGGTGAAATACAGTTGCTCGCCCGGGGACGTTTCGCGTTCGCAGAGGATCAGTGTGGCATCCACTCCGCCCGGCAGGCGGATTCCCCGCGCGGCGATCTGGGACATGGTTCCCACCTCATTGGAAAAATAAGCATCTGAGGTCCCCGTGTTTTGGATCACGCGGCGTTTCACATTCAGCACCGCCGCCACCGTGGTCACGGCTGCACTAGAGATTTCGATTTGATTCATAAAATTGTCAGTGAGTGAGTGAGTAGAATAAAATTAAGTTTCCCAGCTGCCCAGGAAGGCGATTCGCAGGCCCGTCCAGTTCGTGCCGTAGAGCACATAACCATCCAGCACCTGCACCTCCAGACGGTCCCCGGCATCCAGCGGCTCCAGATCGATGTCCGCCGCCAGCAGCAACTGCGTGGTGTCTGACAGTGTGATGCCGCCCGGCGTGGAGAAGATGGAAACGCCCGCCTTCAGAATATCGATCACGCAGTCCTCGCTGCTCATGGTATTGACCGAGATGCGCAGATCCTGCGGCACAAAGCGCCGGGGAACATTGCCCACCCAGCGCGTCACTTCCACCAGCTCCTCTTCAGGGCCAAAGGCTTCGATCTCGTAAACGTCGTTATACGATCCTGCCGCTACGGCTGTTGGTGGTGTGGTGATACTGGGGCCCATGGGAGATGTCGAGGGTCTAGGGTCGAGAGTCGAGGGATTAGACGGTGTATTTTGTCCAGGTGAGTTGGTATTGCGCGCCGCTGGCTCCGTTGTGGACGGCATAGACGGCCAGCCGTGGCGCGCCGCCATTTCCCACGGTGGAATTCACCGTGTAGGCACCACCGCCGCGCTTCAGTTTGATGCCGGCCGTTTCTGATCCAGAGACGGAAACTTGACCGCCCTGCAGCACAAAGATGTCCACGCCTTCATTGTTGTTTTGCAGCACCAGACTGGTGGCGTCCAACAGACTGGAGGCGGGGATGACGGGCGTGCTTCCCGTGGTGGTGACAGTGGCGTTTGGCATGGTGATTAGGCAACGAGTTTCGCCCGGAGCGTTTGCCCGGACTGATTGGAAAGGATGTTGATTTTAAGAAACAGCTGGTCGTCTCTCTGGGATCTGGCCAGCTGAGCGGTTTGGGGTTGTCCCTCGTCATCTCTAGCCGCAGCCAGTGCTCCATAGATGACCATTTGCTGGAGTTCTCGCAGGACGGGGACTCGCTCCCAGACATCGGCATCCGTGCCGGGGACAGTTCCCTCATCAGCAACCAGGCAGCGATAACAATGCCCGTCAGTGGGGAAATAAATACGTTCTTCAGCCGCATAGGATTTCGTCGCTTCCCAGACGGTGCTGGTAAACGTGGGGGCTTGGGGTCGGAACACCACGTAAGCCGTTTGGGTGTCATTCACTCCCGCCGTCCGCACAATGCTGAACAGGTTGGTGGTGAATGTGTTGATGATTTGATCCGCCCCATTGGCCACCGCCGTGAAGGTCAGCGTCAACCCGCCGGAATCATACGCCACAGTGTAGAGCGCGGTGAAGGCCGTGCTGGCCAGCAGGGCATCCCGCAGCTTTTCCAGCAAGTCTTCTGCATCCGTGCCGGTCTGCGTCACAGAGGGAACCGTGCTGTTCTTGAAAGTAATCGTCGCCGTGCCACCAGAACCGCCGTTCTCATACGTCAGCACTTCCACCGCCTTGCTTCCCAGCGTGGTCGGCAGCACACTGGCACAGTCACACAGATAAATTCCCGCTGGTCCCACGGCAAAGTTCACCTTGCTGGCAGACGAACTGCACAGCAGGGGATGCGCGGACCAAATGGACTTGACCATGCCCAGCGTTTCCTTGGCGGATTCGCTCCATGGCAGCAATCCCGCCGTCGCTGTCCGGGCCTCGATCACCATGGCCTCTGGCCACGGAAACGCATCCCAGCAGAATTCATACGCTTCATTGATGTGGACCGTCAGCGCCCGCGCTTGGCTGTCCTGGAGCTGCGTTTGCGGATCCAGCCCCAGCTTGGTCGCCAGACCATGCAGGACATCCTTAAACGAGCAAATGCGGGGAGTCGGATTCATCGGCGGGAGTTGAAATCAAACTGCATCCCTGGGTGAATAATCGTGGTTTTCCGCGCCACGTTCTTCACGCGTGCGGCTTCGTTATCCCGTGCGAATTCGCGCCGGAATTCTTCATCCTCCCAGCACTCATAACCGAGCTGCTGCCCCCAATAGTGGTAGATGTCAGGATCGATCGACAACTGCAATTCCCCAATCCCCTCAATCGCCGCCCGCTCCAGTCGCGCATTGGCTTGGGCAATGCGATTCTGCCGCAGGCGGCTCGCCAGCTTCTTGTATTCCCAGCCAGCATGGAGTTCCTGAATCGCCCCCATGGCATTGTCCGCACCGAACGTGCTGGCAATGCTGTCGAAGTCGATTGGGATCACCGTCTGGTCTGCAAAGGCTGACATGAGAGAGGTTATTGAAGAGGTTTTGCAGTTCCCACGGTTTCACCGGCAACGGCGAACTCACCATGGATGCGCCAATCCACAGCCAGACAATCAGCACTCGACGGATTCCATCCGTGAATTGAATTATCAGGCTTCACCAACGCAAATTGATTTTGGTAAGTGATCCGTCCACCGCGTTGCACCAAAACGTCTTTTACCGCTTGCGGCAAACTGGTCATTTTGGGAATGATTTCAGCAGGAACTTCAGAGGGAACTTGGCGGAAGACAAACATGCCGCTTCCATTCCAACCTTCACGGCTGGCAATTTTACCTTGTTCCAGGGCGGTAATGACTTGTCCGAATGTTTGATTTTCAATCATACGTAATTTGGTTTATCCGGTCTCTGCGGCGCTCGCTGGGGTGGTTTTGGGAATCGGGGCGGACTGGCTTCCTAATTCAGTCCGCCCCTCTCACATCCCCTGTTGTGCGTTGCGTCGCGTTCTCCGAACAGAGTTGGTTTAGTCGTCGCCAGAATCTGACAACGGCGGTAAATGGCGGGATCCCGTTCGTTCTTTCGCAGGACGGCCAGACGCTGGATGATCTGCGGACTATAGGTTTCCGTCCACGTAAGCGGCTCGATTTCTGGGCGGATCGGATTTACCCCGATGGCGTAGTGATGCGCCGCCGTTTGAAACGCGAATTGGAACACAGCAACAGACGTGGCAGAAACGGATTTCCCCATTTCCTGAACACCAGGAGGCGCTGCCGGTTTGATGGTGGTGGCGTGCGACTGCTGCGCCAGGCAAAGCGCAACGCCAAGAATGCAAAGAAGAGTCCAAAGGCTGAATAATGGTTTCATGGTGTGTGGTTAGGTAGGTATTTGCTAACTGTAGCACCGCCAAAGCCCGACTGTTTCCAGTCGGGCGATGGGGTGAAATATCCAATTCAGGGTTTAGTCCGCATCATAGACTTTCCCGTGGGCCCCGGGATTGTCACAGCACAGAGCAAAGATGGTGTCCGCGTAACCGGATTCCCCGCCGCCGTTGTTTGGCAGCTTGGCAGTTTGCACGTTTTGGGCCATGCCGATGCTGGCCATGTCCATGTCCACCATGAGACCGTGTATCTTGGTATAGAGCCAGTCATGGACAATCAGCGTCACGGTGCCGAAGTCACCCACGTAGATCTGGACATCCAGCGTGATCTTCCCGGCATCGCCTGCTTGATTGAATCGGCGCAGTGGCAGGGCGGTGTCTGATTGCGTCCCGGTCAGGGTGAAATCAGAGAACACCTGCTTGAGCGTGGAAGTGCAGAAGAGTTTCCAGTTGCCGTTGCGCTTGCGCTTGTCGCGGACCGCTTTACACATCGCCCGGATGTTGGCCTCAGTGAAGAGGTCAGCCGTTTCGATGTCCACAATCGCCCCGGCAGCCGTGCGGTAGCCAGAAGCAGGGGCCGTGGCAGTATCGGCAAACGAACCACCGCTGGCAACACACCAGCCCGCCAGACCCCGCGTGGCGTAAGCCGTGCCGCTGGTGCTGGTTTGTTCGTCGGATTCCTGGGAGCCCAAGCAAATGTATTCCATGTCCCCCTTCAGCTCCACCAACGCATCCGCCAGATTTTCCGCGTAGTTGTTGGTTTTGCCGCCGCCTTCAGGATATTGATTCCCCAGCGTTTGGGCAATCTTGCCCACCTTCACCCCGCGCCGTGCCCATTGGATCCGGCCTTTCAGCATCGTCTTGTTCGACTGGTTGTTTTGCAACTCGCCGGATTGCACATCCGTGCCGTCGCGCAGTGGGGAGTTTTGCGGTGCGTTGAACGTTTTCAGCGGCCACTCAATGAGGCTGCTGTTCGGAACAGGGCGTTTCTTCGCCATGGCCGTGAACGGGTAATCCCGCGCCTGGACAACAGTGAAGGTTTTGGAGACATCGCGGACTCGGAAGTCTGCGCCAATTTGGTGGTCGAGTAATTCAGCCATGGCTAAAAGAAGTTAGAAGTGTTTGAAATGAGGTTGATTGATTGGCTTGCTTGCTTGGCGCGCCGCCTCTCACACTCCCGCTTCCATCCGTAGCAACTGACGGGCAGCGTCTTCATCCCCTGCGTTGGCACGGGCTTCCAGGGCTGCAATGTCCTGCGTGGATGTTCCCCCGCTCACAGGCTGCACACGTGGTGCGGTCTTGGCTGGGGCTGGTGGGAGTTTGGTCGGCTTCGCTTTGATCCCAGCTTTCGCGGGGACATCCGTTTCTCCCTCACCGGTTGCTCCCTTGGCGGATTTCGCCGCTTTGGAGTCCATTTTGACGTAGCGAACCCCGCGCGTCTCTTCCACTGCCATCTTCAATCCGCGAATGTAGTGGCCCATAAAGGCCTCATAATCCGGCATGAGAACCAACTGCGGCACTGACTTCAAGATCGTTTGGGCCACGCCGTATTCTGGCGTCCCCTTCTTGAACAGTTCCGGGTAGGTTTGTTTGGCATAAGCGTGCGCGCCTTGATGCGTGGCCAGCCATTCCTTGCGGTCTGGCGCGGTCTCGATCACGGCTTCCGCCCAGTCCAGGCGGCTTTGCACTTCTTCCTCTGACAGTTCCACCGATTTCCCATCTGCCTGCTCGAACGTTCCCCCGTGGGGGTTCTTCCGTGCCCAGGACTTCCATTCTTTCGCCATGGAAATCCGGGACTCCAGCTCCTCCGGCGTGCGAATGTCCGTCAGCGGATTTGCCCGCGTGGGAACCAATGGCACTGGAGTGGCTTGCAGTTCAGCAATGAGGGCCTCCTTCTCCGCAATCGCAGCGCGTTGTTCCTTGTCCCGTGCAAACAACGTTTTCACGCGCTTGCGCAGGCCCTTGGGCAACTGCTCCAATCCGTCGAAGGTCTCTTCTTCCTCCCCGTCCTTCGCCTTCGGATCCTCTTTCGAGTCGTCCTTCAGCTTGTCCGCGGTGGAATCGTCGTCTTCCTCATCTTCTTCATCGGTGGCTCCATCGTCATCACCCGATCCATCTTCTGCATCGGTGGTGGAGGTGGAATCCTCGTCTTCGTTGTCCTCATCGTCATCCGTGGTCACGGGTGAAGAATTGGCGGTTGCACCCGTTCCGTCTTCTGTCCCGTAACCAAGTTCGGCCATGAGTTCCGTTTCGAAATCAAGCTCCGTTTCCGTGGATGAGACAACGCTGGAATCCCCGCCGCTGGGTGCGGATGTGGGGGAACTCTGCGCAGGCGTGGCAGACGCCAATTGTGAATTTACAGCCATAGGCCAGCACTAAATCCCGCAACCCCAACGATTGCGAGACTCAGCGCCCCCACTTCCGCACACTTCCGCACAGTTTAGCCCACTTCCGCTCAACTATGCACCAGCGTGGCATGGGCGTCCCGCCCATAAGCCATTTCAATACCCCTCCGCCTCCAACGCCGTCGCATTCCCTGACAGCGCCGCCAGCAGTTCCTCCAACAGCGTTTGCAGCACCGCAGCGCCGCCCAGTTCCAGCGTCGCCTCCCGCTCCGTTGCCAGCGGCATCGATGCCGTTTGGATGCACACCGCCCGCTTCCGGCGGATCATCCCCGCCAGCAGCCGGACCTGCTCAGATGTCCCCTGGCCACCAAGGCCCTTCACCAATTCCGCCGCCTTCGGGAAACTGCCGCCAACATCCCCGGCTAGCAGCAGCGCGTTCTTCAGGGTTCTCTCTTCAATTTTTGTCATAGGTCAGTCAGTTAATGGTTGTGGTTGTGGTCGTTCTCGTTCTCCTCCAATGCACGGCGGGCAGTCTCGCCCATGAATTGCCAGTCATCGTAGGTGTCGCTTCCATCGGTATATCGCTCCTCAATGGCTGACAGTGCGGTGCGCAATTGTTCAATTTTGGCAACCATGCGCCGTTCCTTGTCTTGCAGCTTCCTAACCTGATCAAACAGGTCCACGTTAATTTTTTCTTGTGTCATGCTCATAACATTTTCAACAGGTTACGCCGCCGCAGGCGTCAGCGGATCTTGTTTCGCCATCGTGTCCAGCGCCGGTTGCGTCCGGCCCCGTCCGATGTTTGCATTCTCCGCCTGGTCCAGTTGGAACTGATACGTTTGCACCCGACGCTCCAGCACCGCGCGCACCTGTTCATCCGCTTGCAGCAGCTGCTGCAACCGGGGCGACTTCGCCACCGCGTCCTGGATCACCTGCAACCGCAGCGCGGGATTAATCCCCTGCTCCTTCAGTGGTGCCTCCAGTCCTGTCACCGTCATGGAAATGGCCATCATTTCATCATTCACTTCCGCCTGTGACACCGCCCCCTGATCCCGCACCAAACGCCGCGCCATCGCAGGGTCAAGCGATTGGAACCCAAGGCGTACCAGCTCATGCCGGTCGATGCTGCCGTCCGAATCCATCGGCAGCAGCAGCTTGGCAATCCACGTCAGTTTCTTCTCCATGAACTCCAGAGACAGATCCCCCGCGTCGAAGTTAAACGTAATGTCCGGATCTCCCTCCAGATCCTTCTTCGTGGCCTTCACACTGACCGGAGACCCTGCAATCTGCGTTGCGTTGATGTCGCTGGTGAACTGTTGGATCATGCTCCACGTCTTCACCGTAATCTGTTTCCACACCTGTAAATAACGCGCCGCCAAGTCCGTCCACGCCAGCCGCTTGATGTCTGGATCCACATTTCCCCCACGGAAGAAATACCCATCCATGCGATTCCGCGCCGCGTTCTCGATCTCCACGCTGCTGCCCACATCGCTGGGCCACACGATTGGTGTAATGCCGCCGATCCCGCCCACGCGCCGCGTGGGAATCTGCCGGCCTGGGCGGATGTCAATGTTTCCGCCGCTCATCAGTGGCGGCACTTCCAGCGGTGGGTTCGTCTTCAGCGCGGAGTTATCCGTGCGGGTGTCCACCTGCGTTTTCATTTCGCTCTGATTCGTCGCCGCCAGTTCCCCAATCCCCCGCGCCGCCGCAAACAACGGGCTCACAAACTCCCGGCTTGCCCCCACATAAGGATGCCCCAGATGATCATACGGTGAACACTCATGCAGCCCGATTTCCTCCGCTGCTGGGTGAAACACTGTCCGATACCATGCTGACACTCCGCTCTTGCTCATGCCCTGGTGCCACAGCGTAACGATTTGATAGCTGCTGGAACTCTGGCCAATGCCGTTCGTCACCTGATCCACTGCCAGCGACATCGAAATATCAATCCCGCTCAGCAGCCACGTGGGCGCATTCTCCACCGTGAACGCCATGCCCTTCCCGTGCTCCTTCACCTGTTCCACAAACTTCTCGCTCCATCCATCCTCCTTCGCCGCCAGTTCCAAAGACAGCGCGGAATGCCATTCGATCTCTGCAATCCATGGCGCATCGTCCAACGTGCGGCAACTCACGGGGAAAAACACATTCACCCACGGAACCAACGCCTGCACGCGCGGACGTTCTTCCGCCAGCACCACGCCGAAGTAATCCGCCGTCAGCCCTTTCTTCAGTTGTGGCGCCACGCGCAGCGCCTCCGCTTCCGTCAAATCATCCCGGCTCGCAATGATCAACTGCACCAACTCCGCCTTGCGGTCCGGATTCGTCAGCATGTCCGTGAACTCCCTCACTGCCGAGTCCTGCACCTGCTGCTCCAGTTCCGGCGTCATGTCCTGCTCCCCATTCGGCAACTGCGCCAGCGCCTGCTGAATCGCAATGTCCACCGCAGTCGTCACCACATCCTGCACGCTGATTGTCTTGGGCACCAACCGATGCCGCCGATGCCACCACGTTTTCACCACGGCATAACCAAATTCATTCATCAGATTGGACAGGATTTCCCCCTCCCGCAGAATGTCCCCTTCCATCAGCCCCGTGTAGTAGGCCAGCACCCCGCGCCACTGGGAACTTTTCGCCACGTCGTTCTCATCCCCATTCGCCGGGCCGATCAGCAGCTCGCCCTTCCGCAGCGCCGCCATTTGCACCAACACACATTCCCGGATGACCTCATCCGCTGAACGAATTCGCGCATCGCTCGCCCCAGGGAACGGCCCGGGGAAATTCTTGTCCGGCAAATCCTGATAACACTCCGGCCACTTCCGCCCATCGCTGCTCTGGCCCTCCCAGAACGCTTTCCGCGTGTTGTGCGCCTGCTCGAACTTTTCATAAATGCCCATCCGCGCCCCTTCTCCAAGGGCATCGGACAGCATCGCCTTCAGTTCAGAGGCGGCGGGAATCGAAGAAGGCTCTAGCAATCCTTCGCGAATATCATTGGTTGGTTTCTTCATGGGTCTGGGTCTGGTCTGGTTGATTTTGTGATGGTGGTGGTTCGGCTAGAAGAGTTTCTGTTGGTGGCTGGGAAAGGATTTGAATCGCCCGCTTCAGGTAAATCGCATTGTCCAGCGTTTCCTGATAGGCATGGTTCAGCCACTCCACCAACGGCAGCGGATTCTCCGCCACCGTCGTGCCGTATTTGTCCCGGCCAAACTGCTGGCGGCGCGCAATGTCCGCGCACACGTCCGCCTCTGTGCCGGTCGGTGGTGGCGTTTCAAAGTCTCTTGGTTGCCAATGCAACCGCCGCCCTATAGAATCATCGCATTCGATCGGAATTAACTTGGTCGTATTCATGCAGCAGTAGGTTGAATGTTGGTAGTCGGTTTCGCCGTGGCGTCAGTGGTCGTGGTCAATCCTTTTTCCAGCAGGGCAATCAGCGGCTCCCGTGGCCACTTGTTCCGCCCTGGGATGTCTGCTGCCTTGTAGAGCTTCGCGTCCACCATAGACCGGAACGCCGATTTTGTCACCCCGAACAAATCCGCCATCTCTATCGCCTGACTCCAGGCCAACAAGGGCTTGAAATTCTGCCGGGCCGTTTCTGGTATGTTGGTTTGGCTCATAGGATTATTCGATGTATTTAACGCAGTCCTTTGTTTCGCAGGAAACGCGAGCGTGACCATTGCAGCCAGCGATGCCGACGTGCAGTTTTCCTTTGCAGATTGGGCACTCAATGATGCCTGACCATGATTCACCTTTGTGCTGTTTCTTGATGCCGTGAACGACATTGGCAACGGTGATAGTACGCTGAATGGTGGCTTCTACCTTCTTTTCATAGGCGGCAATTTCTTCGTCGGTTGGCTCGCAATAGTGGGGACAGGTGCCGCGCTGTTCTTGGGCGGCTTTGTCTCGCATGGTGCCTTTTGACCAAACTTCTGGGCCACGGCAGGCTTCACGAAAGGCGCTGCCTGGATCATCTGGGCGAAGGGTGACGGAACGATAGGGGATGCCGAGGGCGCAGGTGTCTCGATGGCGGCTTGTAGCGTGCTTGCAGCAGTGTTTTTGCATGTTGTTCGGATGTGTTGATGTGATGTAATGTAGTTAGTAGTTAGGAA
>Ga0075464_10001541_pt1 | contig 10393 bp, 7 predicted proteins | sample DEB19_08_DNA_5_FD_75068 | JGI IMG/M metagenome (GOLD analysis project Ga0075464, IMG submission 75068) | Aqueous microbial communities from the Delaware River and Bay under freshwater to marine salinity gradient to study organic matter... | ecosystem: Environmental > Aquatic > Marine > Coastal ...
CGTTCGTAGCGCTGTTGGATGTCAGTCACCATTTGCGCTGCATCGCTGCAGTCCAGCGCGTGAACCAAGATGTAGCGGCCCTCTTCGTCAATGCTGGAGGACACCGTCCCGGGCGTGGTGGTGATGATGCTGGCCAGCAGCGAAATCGCTGTCGGGTGTTGGAGTTGCAAGGGCACTCGAATCCAGGCCGGTTGTGGCCGCGACATGGGGCCGAGCACCAGCTTGGCCACGGTGATATTCGACGTCACGATGTCGCCCAGCACCACCAGCGCCAGACGCAGCGCTGGCAGCATGCGAATCGTCGGCGCAGGCGGCAGCAACTGGTGCAGCATGCGCGGCACGATCAAGCCAATCAGCACGGCAGACAGCAGGTGGACGGGGGCCAATGTGTGTTGCAGCAGCAACCAACTCACCGCCAGCAGGGCCGACAGCCACGGGTGCGCGAGCCAAGGGGTTTTCTTCATGGCTTGTCTCCTGATCCTGATCCCGCATTAGGCAAGATGACTTCGCCTTCACCGCCGCGGTAAGGGCGTGTGGTTTCCGCTGCGGCGCCGCCCAGCGGTCCGAGCACGGCGTCGGCGTAAGCCGACGTATCGGCCAGTTGTGCGGCAGCCGCATCGGTGTAGCGTTTCATGGGCGACGCGCCGACCGCCAGCATCAGGCCCAGCGCCAGCAGGCCGAGGGTTGCGGCCATCGTGCGCGTGTTGAAACTAGGCGAGTCAGGTGAACTAGCCGCAGTCGGTGAGGGCGGCGCAGGCAAGACGTTCCAAAAAACCATGCTACCGGCCCGGGCCAGCCCGATCAGCGTCAAAAAGCCAGCGCCCAACACAACAGACCAGACCCAGATGTGCGCCGAGCTGCTGCTGGCACTTTGCAAGATCATCAGCTTGCCCAAGAAGCCGGGCAGCGGTGGCAAGCCAGCCACCGACGCGGCTGCGAGCAAGGTCATCAGGCCGAGCGTGATCGGCTGTGCGACGGGAATGGCGGGCAGCAGTTTGTCTTTGGCATCGCCACGTTGCGACGCAATGAGCTCGACCAGCAAAAAGAGCGCAGCCACCACCAGCGTGCTGTGGACCATGTAATACAGCGCAGCTGACAGGGCGGCGGTGGTGAACAAGCCCACGCTGGCCAGCACCAAGCCGACCGAGGCGACGGTCAGGTAAGCCGCCAGCCGGGCCAAGCTGTGGGCCGCCAAGGCGCCTAGCACACCCATCACGCTGGTGACCAGCGCCACCGGCAACAGCCAGGGTTCCACGACCAGCGCCGCATGACCAGCACCTTCACCAAAAATCCCGACGTGAACACGGATGATGCTGTAGACACCGACCTTGGTCATGATGGCGAACAGCGCCGCCACTGGCGCACTGGCCACGGCGTAGGCACCCGGCAGCCACATGTACAAGGGCACGATGGCAGCTTTCAAGCCAAAGACCACCAGCAAGACCATCGCGCCGATCTTCAGCAGCACCGCTTCTTCGGCGTCGAGTTTGGCGACCCGCAAGGCCAAGTCAGCCATGTTCAGCGTGCCGGTCAGGCCGTAAATAATGGCTAGACCTATCAGGAACAAGGCCGATGCCGCCAGATTCAGCACCACGTAATGCACGCCAGCCTTGAAGCGTTCAGCCCCATGGCCATGCACCAACAGCACGTAAGACGCGATCAGCAAGATCTCGAAAAACACAAACAAGTTGAACAGATCGCCCGTGATGAAGGCGCCCGACAAGCCCATCAGCTGAAAGTGAAACAGCGCATGAAAGTGCCTGCCGCGTCCGTCCCAGTGGGCCGTGGCGTACCAGAGCACGGGCACGGCGATGGTCCAGGTCAGGGCCAGCATCATGGCGCTCAGTCGGTCGACCACCAGCACGATGCCAAACGGCGCTTGCCAGCCGCCCAAGGGGTAAACCGTCAAGGCGCCAGCGTCCGCGTCGGTCATCAGTCGCCAGGCAAAAACAGCGCCCAGCACGACCGACGCCATGCTGAGCAGACGTTGTTTGGTCGGCCTGACCTGTTGGTGGCTGTCTGCCGCGCTAGCGCCATCGCCCATCAACAGCAGCACCACGGCGGTGAACAGAGGCAGCAGGACCGGCAACACTGGCAGGTGAGCTGAGAAAAATGTGGAGAGAAACTCGGTGATCATGCGCGGTCCCGCGTTTCTGGTGTCTTGCCAGCTTCTTGTCCATCGACGTGGTCAGTGCCGGTTTCGTGGCGACTGCGCAAAGCCATTTCGATGACGAAGCCGGTAGTCGCAAAACCGATGACGATGGCTGTCAAGACCAGCGCTTGCGGCAAGGGGTCGGCAACGCGGCCGCCAGCCGAAAGAATGGGCGCGGCGTCTTGCCAAAGGCGGCCCATGGCGAAGATGAAAACATTGACGGCGTAGCCCAGCAAGCTGAGACCCAACACCACCGGCCAAGTGCGGCCACGCAAGATCAAATAAATGCCGGTGGCACTGACGAAGCCGATGCCACTGGCAACCAAAAACTCAAGGCTCATCATGACTGTTTCTCCTTGAGATCAGAAGCTAGCGCAGGTTCGCGTGTGACGGCACCCAGCGTCGACAGCGTCAGCAAGGTCGCGCCGACCACGGTGATGTAAACGCCCAAATCAAACAGTGCGGCGGTGGCCAGCGGCAACGAACCCAGAAATGGAATGGTGGGATGGCTGTGCGCACTTGTCAGGAAGGGCTGACCGAAGAAGAAAGCACCGACACCGGTGAGTCCGGCAATGCCCAAGCCAATGCCGATCCAGCGCACAAAGCGGCGACCGCCATCGGCGCGCAGCAAGGCTTCTGCACGCGACTGGCCGTTGGCCATGTATTGCAGCACCAGCGTGACCGCCGTGATCAGCCCTGCGATGAAACCGCCGCCCGGCTGGTTGTGGCCACGCATGAAGATGTAAAGCGTGACGACCAGCGCGATCGGTAGCAGGAGGCGAGCGGCGACGCGCAGCATCAGCGGCTGGCTGGCAAACGTCCAGCCGAAGCCAGCAGCGTCTGCCGCTGGCCGGCGTGTGTGCATGCCGTCCATGAGGGCCAGCACGCCAATGGCAGCGATGCCCAGCACGGTGATTTCGCCGAAGGTGTCATAGCCCCTGAAGTCCACCAGAATCACATTGACAGCGTTGGTGCCGCCGCCTGCGACGGCGGCATGGTTCAGGAAGTACCAAGAGATCGAGTCGTGGTCGCGCGTCAGCATGACCCAGGCCAGCCACGCAATGCTCGCGCCGATGGCCAAGGCCAGCGCCCCGTCTCGCAGCTTGCGCGGCACAGACGATTCGTGCGGTGTTTGCCGCGGCAGCAGCGCCAGGCCCATCAGCAGCAGCACGGTGGCAACGACATCGACCGTCAGTTGCGTCATGGCCAGATCGGGCGCTGAGAAACTGACGAAGCTCAGCGAGGCGACCAGACCGATGGCGCTGGCCACCACCACCGACTGAAAGCGTTCGTGGTGGCGCAGCGCCAGCCACAGGCAAGACACCAGCAACAGCACCCAAATGACCACGGCAGGCAGCGAGATCGGCAGCAGCGTGCGCGTACCTGTGCCTGGAACTTGGCCCCACAGCATGGCGGCACCGGTGGCCAGTGCGGCCATGAACATCCAGGCCAGGTAGCGTTGCAATGATGCATTTTCTAGTTTTTGCGTGACCAAGGCTGCACCGGCAAACAGCCGTTCGATGCCGCGTGTGAACAGGTTCAGCCCGGTCAGTCGGCCAAACCAGTCTTCGGAATTCAGACGGTGCAGTCGGCCACCTTTGGCCAGCAAGGCGTACAGGGCCAAGCCGCCACCTAAGGCCAACATGCTGAGCAGCAGCGGTAAGTTCAGGCCGTGCCACAGCGCGAGTTTGAATTCAGGCGCAGGTTGACCGATCATGGCGCTGCTGGCGGCGCGCACCAAGGGCTCCAACGTCAACGCCGGCAACACGCCGACCAACAGGCAGATGCCGGCCAGCAAGGCCACCGGGGCTTTCATGCCGAAGGGCGGCTCGTGCGGATGCATGTTGGGCATGTCACGCGCAGGACCGTTGAAAAACACGTCGTGCACCAGCCGCACTGAATAGGCCACGCTGAACAGCGCGGCGAGCGTCGCCACCAAAGGCACCAGCCAGCGCCAGCCGCCGACCTGCACAAAGGCGACGGCTTCGGTCAGGAACATTTCCTTCGACAAGAAACCGTTGAAGAGTGGCACGCCGGCCATGGACGCAGCCGCCACCATGGCGAAGGTGGCCGTCCACGGCATCAGGTGCGCCAGCCCGCCTAACTTGCGCATGTCGCGGGTGCCCGTTTCATGGTCGACGATGCCCGCCGTCATAAACAGCGCCGCCTTGAAACTGGCGTGGTTCAGGATGTGGAAGATCGCGGCCACGGCCGCCAGCGGTGAACCCAGTCCGATCAGGAAGGTGATCAAGCCAAGGTGGCTGATGGTGGAGTACGCCAGCAAGCCTTTCAGGTCGTGCTTGAACAGCGCCACGAAGGCGGCAAACGCCAAGGTGATGAGACCGGTGGTCATGACGATACCCATGAACAGCTCGGTGCCGCCGATGACGGGTGTCAGGCGCGCCAGCAAAAACAGGCCAGCCTTGACCATGGTTGCAGAGTGCAGATAAGCCGACACGGGTGTGGGTGCAGACATGGCCTGCGGCAGCCAAAAGTGGAACGGGAACTGCGCACTTTTGGTGAAGCAGCCGATCAGGATCAAGATCAAGGCAGCCGGGTAGCGCGGGTCGGCCTGAATCTGCGCGACCTGATCAAGCATCTGACTGAGCTCGAAGGTGCCGGCGATCTGACCCAACAGAACAAAGCCGCCCAACATGGCCAAGCCGCCACCGCCCGTGATGGCCAGCGACATGCGGGCGCCTGCCCGAGCGTCAGACCGGTGGTTCCAGTAACCAATCAGTAAAAACGAAGACAGGCTTGTCAGTTCCCAAAAGACGACCAGCAGCAGCAGGTTGTCCGACAGCACGATGCCTAGCATCGCTGCCATGAACAGCATCATGGTGCTGAAGAACTTGCCCGCCGGATCGTCTTTGCCGAGGTAGCTGTGTGCGTACAAAATGATCAGCAGGCCGATGCCGGTGATCAGCAGCCCGAACATCAGCGACAGGGCGTCCAGCTTGAAGCCGAGGTTCAAGCCGATTTCGGGGACCCAGGGCGTGAAGGTTTGGTAAGCCTCGCCGGCCAAGACGCCAGGGGCTTGATACAGCAGTAACCCCAGGCTGGAGGCGGTCACAGCTGCAGCCAGCCAAGCTGTCCGACTTCTGTGCCCCGGCGTCCGGTGGTAGCCAGACCATGCGGTCAGGAGGGTGCCCGCAAGCAGGGGGAGAAGAACTATGAGTAGGAGCAATGGCGTAGAAGAAGTTAATTCAAAGGTTAACAATCTTCCATTCTATGGTCCAAGGCCATCGCCACCGCCATGCAAGGTCTCAGTGCTCGCCTTCGCTGCGCACCATCAGTTTGTCGGTCATTGCAATCGCCAGGGCGCTGAGCAAGAAGACAACGTGAATGATGGTTTGCCACATCAAGACCTTGAGGTCGTAATTGGCGGCATTGATGAAGGTTTTCAGCAAATGGATCGAACTGATGCCAATGATGGCGGTGGCCAGCTTGACCTTCAGAACGGACGCGTTGACATGGTTCAACCATTCGGGCTGATCGGGGTGGTCGTCTAGCCGCATGCGGCTGACGAAAGTCTCGTAACCACCGATGATGACCATGATCAGCAGGTTGGAGATCATGACAACGTCAATCAAGCCCAACACCACGAGCATGATGACGGTTTCATTCAGTGAGGTCAGTGCCACATCGGTTTTGTAGCCTATGCTGCTGATGAGAGCCTGCAAGGCCGTCGGGCTGCCGAAAACAGCCTCGACCAAGTGTTTGAGCTCGACCAAGAAGTGAAAGACATAAACCACTTGCGCCGCAATCAGGCCGACATAAAGTGGCAACTGAAGCCAGCGGCTGGCAAAGATAAAGCTTGGAATCGGTCGGAGCGGAGCGGAGCGTGAGGACTTGGTGTCTGACATGGAAGCCTTGATGATTAGGCCGAAATTGTAGGGGCTTGGCTTCGGCCCTGACGAACGTCGGGATTTGTAAGATGGGTGACAGTCAGTGGCTTGTAAGTGGCTGACGCGACATTCAGCAACTGTTTGTATTTAAAAAAGTTAGATAAAAGGAGACAGCTCATGAGTTCAACAAAATCTGCCATCGAGTCCACCTTGGTTGAGAACCGGTTTTTCAACCCTGATCCGGCGCTGGCCAAAACCGCCAGCATTTCGAGCATGGCCGCTTACGAAGCCCTGTGCAAAGAAGCAGAGACGGATTACGAAGGTTTTTGGGCGCGTCTGGCCCGTGAAAACCTGAGCTGGAAAAAACCCTTCACCCAAACCCTCGACGAGTCTAATGCGCCGTTCTATAAATGGTTTGCCGATGGCCAACTGAACGCATCCTACAACTGCCTAGACCGTCACCTCGGCACGCCAACTGAAAATCAAAAAGCCATCATCTTTGAAAGCGATGACGGCAAGGTCACCAACGTCACCTACAAAGAATTGCACGTCAAGGTCTGCCAGTTTGCCAACGCCTTGAAGGGCATGGGCATCCAAAAAGGGGATCGCGTCGTCATTTACATGCCGATGACGGTTGAGGGCGTTGTGGCCATGCAGGCGTGTGCCCGCATCGGTGCAACCCACTCGGTGGTGTTCGGCGGTTTCTCTGCCAAAAGTCTGCAAGAGCGCATTCAGGACGCTGGCGCTGTGGCCGTCATCACCGCCAATTACCAACTGCGCGGCGGCAAAGAATTGCCCCTCAAAGCCATCGTCGATGAAGGCATGGCCATGGGCGGTTGTGAGTCGATCAAAAACATCATCGTTTTCCAGCGCACGCCGACCGCCTGCAACATGGTGGCCGGTCGCGACAGCCTGATGCATGAAGTCATGGCGAACCAATCACCCGTGTGCGAGCCTGAGTTCGTCAGTGCTGAACACCCGCTTTTCATCCTCTACACCTCGGGTTCCACCGGCAAGCCAAAGGGCGTGCAGCACAGCACCGGCGGCTACTTGCTGTGGGCCAAGCTGACGATGGACTGGACCTTTGACATCAAGCCCAGTGATGTGTTTTGGTGCACGGCCGACATCGGCTGGATCACCGGCCACACCTACGTGGCTTATGGCCCGTTGGCCGCAGGCGCCACGCAGATTATTTTTGAAGGCATTCCGACGTTCCCGAACGCCGGCCGCTTCTGGCAAATGATCGAGCGCCACAAAGTCACTGTGTTCTACACCGCACCTACCGCGATCCGCTCGCTCATCAAGGCCGCCGAAGCTGACGAAAAAGTCCACCCGCGCAGCTCCGACTTGAGCAGCTTGCGCATCTTGGGTTCGGTCGGTGAGCCGATCAACCCTGAAGCCTGGATGTGGTACTACAAAAACGTCGGCGGCGAGCGTTGCCCGATTGTCGACACCTTCTGGCAAACCGAAACCGGTGGCCATGTGATCACACCGTTGCCAGGCGCCACGCCGCTGGTGCCCGGTAGCTGCACGCTGCCACTGCCTGGCATCATGGCAGCCATCGTCGACGAAGTGGGTGGTGATGTGCCGAATGGTTCGGGTGGCTTGCTGGTCATCAAGCGCCCTTGGCCGTCGATGATTCGCACCATCTGGAACGACCCCGAGCGCTTCAAGAAAAGCTATTTCCCACCAGAAATGGGCGGCACGTATTACTTAGCGGGCGACGGCGCTGTGCGCAGCGAAGACCGCGGCTATTTTCGCATCACCGGCCGCATCGATGACGTGCTGAACGTCTCGGGCCACCGCATGGGCACGATGGAAATCGAGTCTGCACTGGTCAGCCATTCGGCACTGGTGGCCGAAGCTGCCGTGGTGGGTCGCCCTGATGACGTGACCGGTGAAGCCATCGTCGCCTTTGTCGTGCTCAAACGCTCACGCCCAACCGGCGACGAAGCCAAAGCCATTGCCAAAGAACTGCGCGACTGGGTTGGCAAGGAAATTGGTCCTATCGCCAAGCCGAAGGAAATCCGATTCGGCGACAACCTGCCAAAAACGCGCAGCGGAAAGATCATGCGGCGCTTGTTGCGCGGTATCGCCAAAGGCGAAACCATCCCGCAAGACACCTCGACGCTGGAGAACCCGGCGATTCTGGATCAGCTCGCAGAAAAAAGCTGATCTGGTTTGGGCGCCCGCGTTAAGCGGGCGTAAAAAAGCCCGCTGACTCCAATGGGAGCCAGCGGGCTTTTTATCGAGCGCGAGAAACTTACTTTGTCGCCAGAATCCAAGTGGCCAACTTCTTGGCTTCATCTGTTGACACCTGCGCATTGGCCGGCATCGGCACCGGGCCCCAGACGCCGGAGCCGCCTTTGATGATTTTGACGGCCAATTTGTCTACGGCGTCTTTTTGACCGGCGTATTTCTCAGCGACGGCTTTGAATGACGGGCCGACCAGCTTGACGGCAGCAGCGTGGCAAGCCATGCAGTTTTTAGAAGTGGCTAATTGCATGTCAGCCAATGCGGGTGCGGAAGCAAGCAAGCCGGCGAGCAGTGTAGGGATGAGTAAGAAAGAATGTTTCATGGTGTTATTTCTGGTTTTAATGAAGCTCATTTTAATGGCTTTGGCTTCAACGTGTGTCGGGCCGGGCATTGACCTCAATAGTCGTCCAGAACCGCACCTTTGCTGGCGCTGGAAGCGTTGAAAGCAAACTTGGCCTGCACGCCGCGGGTGTAGCGCGGCAACGGGGCTTTCCAGCCGACTTTGCGTGCGGCCAGTGCTTCGTCACTGATGTTGAGTTGCAGCAGCAGCTGTTTAGCGTCGATGGTGATGGAGTCGTTTTCTTGTATGAAGGCGATATTGCCGCCCGCAGCCGCTTCAGGCGCCACGTGGCCCACGACCATGCCCCAAGTGCCGCCGGAGAAGCGGCCATCGGTGATGAGGCCGACGCTTTCGCCCAAGCCAGCACCCACCAAGGCGCCGGTGGGGGCCAGCATTTCGGGCATGCCGGGACCGCCTTTGGGGCCGAGGTAACGCAGCACCATGACGTCGCCAGCTTTGATCTTGCCGGCGAGGATGGCGGTCAAGGCCGATTGCTCGTCGTCAAAGACGCGGGCCGGGCCGGTCATGACCGGGTTTTTCAGGCCGGTAATTTTGGCAACGCAGCCTTCTGGCGACAAGTTGCCTTTGAGCACGGCTAAGTGACCTTGGGCGTAGATCGGGTTGTTGATCGGACGAATCACGTCTTGGTCGGCGCGCGGCACAGCCGGCACGTCTTTCAAGACCTCGGCGATGGTTTGACCGGTGATGGTGATGCATTCGCCGTTCAGCAGTCCGGCTGCCAGCAGCGTTTTCATGACTTGTGGAATACCGCCCGCTTTGTGCAGGTCAACCGCGAGGTACTGACCGCTCGGCTTCAGGTCGCAGAGCACGGGTGTTTTTTGGCGGATGCGTTCGAAGTCGTCAATCGACCACTCGACGCCGGCGGTGTGGGCAATCGCCAAAAAGTGCAGCACGGCGTTGGTCGAGCCGCCGGTGGCCATGATCACTGCCACGGCGTTTTCGATGGCTTCTTTGGTGACGATGTCGCGGGGCTTGAGGTTCTTCTTGACGGCTTCGATCAGCACCTTCGCCGACTCTTTGGCCGAGTTGGTTTTCTCGTCGTGCGGATTGGCCATGGTCGACGAATAAGGCAGGGAGATACCCAGCGCTTCGAAGGCGCTGGACATCGTGTTGGCCGTGTACATGCCGCCACAGCTGCCAGGGCCGGGAACGGCACGGCGCTCGATTTGCAGCAAATCTTCGTCGCTCATGCGGCCGGCTGAGTGCTCGCCAACGGCTTCAAAGACGCTGACGATGTTCAGGTCTTTGCCTTTGTAGTGGCCCGGCAAAATCGTCCCGCCATAGACATAAATAGACGGCACGTTGGCGCGCAACATGCCCATCAAGCCGCCGGGCATGTTCTTGTCGCAACCGCCGATGACCAGCACGCCGTCCATCCATTGGCCTTGCACGCATGTTTCGATGCAGTCTGAAATCACCTCGCGGCTGACCAGCGAGTACTTCATGCCTTCGGTGCCCATCGCCATACCGTCAGAAATCGTCGGTGTGCCAAACACTTGCGCGTTGCCGCCGGCTTCTTCAATCGCATTGATTGCGGCGTCGGCCAGTTTTTGCAGACCACTGTTGCAAGGGGTGATGGTGCTGTGACCATTGGCCACGCCGATCATCGGTTTTTTGAAGTCTTCCGCTTCGTAACCCATGGCGTAGTACATTGAGCGATTCGGCGCGCGCGCGGTGCCTTCAGTGATGTTGCGGCTGCGGCGATTGATTGCGTCGCCTTCGGGCATCTTGTCTTGCGTCATGGGGTCTCTTTGTAGGGGTTGGTTGCAGATGTTC
>Ga0075464_10001545_pt1 | contig 10382 bp, 12 predicted proteins | sample DEB19_08_DNA_5_FD_75068 | JGI IMG/M metagenome (GOLD analysis project Ga0075464, IMG submission 75068) | Aqueous microbial communities from the Delaware River and Bay under freshwater to marine salinity gradient to study organic matter... | ecosystem: Environmental > Aquatic > Marine > Coastal ...
TATACCTTTAAAAAAGGTATAGCCAAATTATATACCTTTATAAAAATATTTGACTCCATCTTTTACACCTTTTAACATTTCAAACGCCGATTATTTATAAGACGTTTTATATAAATAATAACTCATTTGACTTTTGGTACCTATTTTCTGGTCTTTAGCACTCTTAAAAATATTTTCATATTTTTCTGGTCTTCTTTCATAAATATCCTTAAATATATTTTCATATTTTTCTTTAGGCATTTCACTTATTATTTCTTTATTAATTAAATTATTTGTAAAGTATTTTTTTATTTCATCTTCATATTTATCTACAAATGTTTTAGTTGTATCTGGTTTTGACATTATTATAATATAAATTATAATTATAATAATTTTAAATCAATTTTTTTATAAATAATCGGCGTTTGAAATGTTAAAAGGTGTAAAAGATGGATTTTTATAAAGGTATATATATATAATGTCGGCAGGTTCAGCAGCTTCGAATTTAGGTTATTCTAATATTACACCTAATAGTAATATTAACGGTAATTTTATAAATAAAGATAATTCTCATTATCCAGGAGGATTTGGTAGCAATCAAATACCTGGGCTTCCTGGTTTAGCAGGGGCAAAATATAATGTTGATGCGGCAGCCGCGCGTGTTCCAGGAATATGTATGTCTGGTGGAGGAAAAAAAAGAAAAATAAAAAGGAAAATAAAAAATATCACTAAAAGATATAAGATGACGAAGAAAAGTTTGAAAAGAAAAGCTTCTACTATGAAAAGAAGAATTAAAGCTACTTTATCTAGGGCTCTTGGTAGAACAAGAGCTGTGAGTTTAGCACGAACAAGAAGTTTAGCCGGAGGAAAAAAATCAAGAAGAAGAAGAGGTGGTAATCCATTTATGGCTTTAAGAATTGGTAGAAAATTATTTGGTAAAAAAGATGAATCGTCAGAAAATACAATACAAGAAGGTGGGTATTCTCAATATCAAAATAATATGCCAATGACACAAACTTATTCTACTGGAGGAGTTTTGAGTGCGGCTAATTTAGGCTTAGCTAATCCAGTGCCATATAAAGTGCTAAGTAATGAAAGTAATTGCGTTGATAATTATAATCATTTTAAAAATTCTGGTTTTCCTAGCAGAGGACATTAAGGATAGATTTTTATATAATTAAGTAAATTATATAAAAATAATAAGATAATAAAATAATATGGAAGAATTATGAAATTTGGGTTTATGATAAAAAAGGAAACAAGATAGTTCATTATTAGATTTCTATTTTTTTATTTTTATGAAACATTTTCCAACAAAATTTTTATTATTTTCTTCTTTTTCATCATCATCATCTGATTTTTCTGTATTTAGTTGAATATTTTTTTTACATCCAGGTTTAAATATAATATTCCATTTTGTAGCATCTAAATCATATTCATAACTATCAGTCCCAATTATTTTATAATTTTGTTTTTTATAATATGATTTACGTTTTAACCACTGTCTCTGAAATACATCGTGTGAATCAATAAAATCATATATAATTGGATTTTGTGTTGCGTGTTTAGCTCTTAATATTCTTCCAACGCATTGTACAATATCTGTTTTTGGAGTTATTAAGAATTCAGCATTCAATGTAGGTATATCTAACCCCTCAGAGCATAGACTATAACTTGCTAGAACAATCTGCTGTTTATCTGAGCGCTTAAGTTCGGATTCTGACATTCCTCCAATATAATATCCAACACTTGCTAAATTTTTACACACAATTTTTTTATAAATATAGTGTAATATATTTAAATTTTGAGCCATTACGATTGTATGTGTTTGGTTTAGAGGTTTAACATAAGGATTTTCAATATAATATTGTTCGTATTTTAATACTTTTTTACAATTAGGACACTTAGGTCTTTCTTTTGATGATTTTTTTTCGCCATCTGGTCCAATAAAATATTTAATATTTGTTTCTGCGGTTGATTCAATATTATTTAGACAAGGCATACAATATTTAACTATATTACAACACGTATTTTTTAACAAATAATTATTATTTTTACTACATATTTGACAACAAGGATTTGCATTATCCATATTTAATTTATGTTGTTTAATAATTTCTTTATCAACGTTTTCTACACAAATAAAATTATTTAACACTTTAATTACAAATTCTGTTCTACGATTATATTCACAAAGTTTTGAAATCATTGAACTATTTTGTGGTTGACCTTTATAATCTAGTATTGTATCATTAAAATCATCATCATTTACTTTATATGTAACAGCTCTAACTTCTACTTCTACTTCATCTTTTCTCTCTACTTTGTGAATTACTTCCCCTAAAAACATTTTAAATACCTTGGTTGTTCCATCTTTTCTATTCATTGTTGCGGAGAGCCCTAACATATATTTTGTTACAACTTTAAAAAGTGAATTTGAAAAAGTTTGACTTGAAATATGATGTACTTCATCTATAATTGTTAAACCAAATTCACTAAATAGGGATTCTGAATAATTTTTATTAATTAAACTTTGTAACATACATAGAACAATATCCTTATTTTCAACATCAATTATGTTTCCTTGGATTTTTCCAATGCGAGCTTTAGGTAAAAATTGTTGTATTCTTTCAATCCATTGATTCATTAAAAATTCTTTATGCACGATAACTATTGTTTTTTTCTTAAGACGACTTAAAATATTTAATGAACCTGAAGTTTTCCCCCAAGCACACGGAAGTTCAAGCAATCCACCACCATAATTTACTTTTTCTATATGTTTAATATATTTTTCTATAACAGGTATTTGATAATCTCTAAGTTGTCCATTAAAGTCTAAATTAATATCAGTTCCTTCGCTAATCTTTATTTCTTTTGGAGGTCCAAATTGTTCTACACCATAATAATGTGGAACATATAACTTATTTGACGATTCTCTATAAACTGGAAATGTTATGTCACCACCGTTTCCTGGCGCACCAGGTGTATAAGGTCTGACCATTAAATCTTTTTTAATTTGATTTTGTTTTTCAATACTTATTTCATTTTTAGGTATAGTATATCCTTTTTGACCTAAATATGTATTAATTTTTGAGTTTTCCATTTTGGTTATATTATTTAGTAATATCTTTCTATATTCTTTTCAACTTTTTTTTAACCTTTAGAAAAGGTTGAGCCAAATATGGGTAAATACATTTAGAAATACTGAATTAAAGTAAATATATTCAAGAAAGTTTAGAAAAATAATTAATTTTGGCTCAACTTTTTTTGAAACTTTGTAAACAAAGTTGAATTTTTATAAAAGTAGATATATATAATAATGGAAGATTTTTCTGGATTATTCAAAAAAGAACAAATGAGTCAACTGTTGTTAATAATTTTATTTATAATATATTTGATTATGGGATATAAAACTCCTGAACCAATAGCTAATATAGTTGATACTTTAATAGGAAAAATTATTATATTTATTATGGTAATTATGTTATTTATGCACGCAAATCCTATTTTAGCTGTTCTATCTTTATTTGTTGCGTTTGATTTGATTCGCAGGTCATCTTCAGTAACTGGTATTGATGCTTTAAAAAAATATCTTCCAACTGAAGAAAAAAAAAGCTCTCAATTTACTGCTTTTAATCAATATCCATATACTTTAGAACAAGAAGTTGTAAAAAAAATGGCACCTATAGTTCAAAGTGGTTCTAGTTTATCAAAAGCATCTTATATGCCATTATTAGAAAATTTACACGATGCTTCTGTAATTAATTAAGTAACTATATAATTATTAATACACTAATTAGTAATTATATTTATAAACTACGTAGTTTTTTTTGGTTGGATTCCTTTAAAACTAGGCATTTTTATTTGAGTGTCAGTTAATTTACTAAAAGCAAATGCTAATCCAGCAAAAACTATAATAAATAAAATACAACCTACCACTATTTTCATAATAAGTTTTAAGGTTGACTTATCTATATCTATTCCTGAATCTGTAGTATTTTTAGTATTAGTTATATCTATTTGTTCTTCTGATGAACCAGTTGGTTGACAAGAAATGTATATACCTCCATCAACAGGACCGCCTGAGTTAGGACCTTTAGCATTAAAAAATAAATTATCACCTATCATTGGCAAATTAAAAGGTTTGATAATTGAACCTAAAGCAGTTAAAACTTTTTCATTTAAAGGAATAGCAAAATTTTTTCCAAATACAATAAAATCTGAAGTTGAATCACCGTATGTCCCAGAATAACTAAAAAAAGGTTTTTTAGGAACTATTTCATCTAATGTAAATCCAGATAAATTTAAATTTGTTGTTTCATTTGCTGCTGGAGCATTAGAAGCAGTTCCGGCTATTACTTGTGTTAGTAATGTTGAACCTGTTGTGGTATTAGTTGAGTTAATAATTGGGACACATACAAGTAAATTTTGTCCACCAGACTCAGGAGTATGGGCAATAATTATTTCAGCATCTATCTTGTTTTCATTAAATAAATGTAATGAAGGAGAAAATAACATTATTTTAGATACATTGTATTTTACTTCATTATATAATACTGGTGGAACATTACTATTATCATATGTTAAAGAAATATTAACTCCATTATTTTTTACAGTTAAATTACTTTCTTTATATTTAAAATTGTATGCACATTTTAAATCACATTTTCCATAAATATTTTTTGGTGATATGTTTATTGCCTTTTTTGTTAAGTTATTACTCATTAATATAACTATATAAATAAAAATATAAATTTATTTATATAGAAATGAAATTAACTAAAGGTAAATTATCAAAATTATTTAAAAAAAATAAACAAAGTCATAAAAAAAGAAACAATAAAAAAAAACATCACAAAAGAAATACATTTAGAAATAATAAAAAGATTAACTTAGCTAACAAAACATTAAAAAATCTTAAAATTGGAGGAACAAATCCAGATGAACCAGAGGTTACTTCATTAAGTCCTTCTGAAGAAGTCAATAATGTAATTGATACTAATTCTGATATACCAGTAGCACCTCTTATTAAAGAAGATACTTCTAACCAAGATACTTCTAACCAAGAAAATGCTGGCGAAATAGAACTTACTTCGTTAGCTGCTCCTGAAGAAATAAATAATGTGGTTGATACTAATTCTGATATACCAGTAGCTCCTCCTATAGAAGAAAATGTTGAAGAAAATAATGATAATGTTGAAGCTAATTCGTTAACCGAAGAAAACGCAAGTGAACCTATTCAAAATCCTAATGAAGAAAATGATATTAAAATTCCTACAACAGTTATTGATGAATCAGATTATACAGAACCTTCAATACCTGGGGCATCTGTTGAAGAGACTATTGTTACTCCTGAACCTAATAGTATTAATAATAATTCAGAAAATCCAGAATTATTAAAATCATTTGATATTGTTCTTGATTATTTAGCAAAAAAAAATTATTGATAAATTACCAAATAATTCTAATAATCCTAATACAAGAGATTTACAAAATGGGTTTAATGCTATTAAGGAGTTATCAAATACTATGGGTAGGTCTGCTTCAGCTCAAAATGCCCAAGAAGTTATTAACTCAGAAGAAATAGCGCAAATTCAAGAAAATGCTGATGCTGAAAAAGAAAAATTATTAAAAGAACAAGAAGAGGCCGAAGCCGCAAGATTAGAACAAGAAAAAGCTGATGCTGCGCAAAAAGAAGAAGAAGAAGAAGCCGCAAGATTAGAAAAAGAACATGAAGAGGCTGAAGCAGAAAAAGCATTACAACAACAACAAGCTGATGCTGAAGCCGCAAAATTAGAACAAGAGCAACAAGAAGCTGATGCTGAAAACGCAAGATTAGAACAACAGCAACAAGAATTAGCAGCAGCTCAAGAAACACAAAAAAATGCTGCTGCTGAAGCTGAAAGAATAATAGCTGAACAACAAGCTGATAATGCCTCTGCGGAATTAGCTTTAAAAGAAAAAGAAGAAGAAATAGCTAGACAACAGGCTCAAGAATTATTGAACAATGAGGCCTCAAAAGAAGCTGAGGAAGAACTACCATCAGTAGTGCCACAAGAAGTGCCACAAGAAGTGCCATCAGAATTAGAAGAAGTAACACCACAAGTAACACCACAAGTAACACCAGAATTAGAAGAAGTAATGGAGTTAAATGATTCTGATACTATAAAACGAAGAAATCGCAGAAAAACGTTAAAAAAATCAAAAGCAGAAAAAAATTTAAATGTTTCAAAAGGGGGAACACGAAAAAAAAGAAAATCTAAAAAAAGAAAATCTAAAAAAAGAAAATCTAAATAAAAGGTAAATATTTTATTACATCATTTTCATAAATAGTAGTTTTGTAAGCTTCATTTGCTCCTTCAACATAAACAATATCACCACCATATATTTTATTAACACCATATTCGTTAGATGCGTTTTTTCCTTTAACTTTTATAGGTAATTTAACATTATTATGTTGATTACTTATACAATAATATTGCCACATATCTCGATTTGAAAAAACAGGCCTTCCCATAAGAGGTAATACATTATCTTTACTTGTTCCTTTTGATGGTGTTAAAATACCAACCTGTCTATAACTGGTATCAACAGCTCCAACATTTGTAGAAATATTAATTGGAACTCTTCCAGGAGGTATAAAATTTGTTTGAGGAATTAAATATCTTTCATCTCTTAAAGGTGCTGCGTATGGGTCTAATAATACATCACTTGCTAAATTATTATATGGATAATTTGGCATTCCAAACCAATTACCAAATCCGTATCCAGAATTTTCTTTAACAACAATTTTTTCAGTTGAATGTGTGTTATTATTTATTTCTATTTTTTGTTTAAATAAACTAGAATAAATAACATAACACACTAATATTATAGCAATTATTAAAAAAAACATTGTTAAGTTTTCAATACAGATTACACCATTCGGACATTTTTTCATATTATATAAATATAATTATAATATAAAATATTATTTATTATTTTTTAGAACCAGCAGTAAAACCCTTGGCTAAATCAGCTATATTATTTCCACCAGAACCCATAAGTCCTTTTGCTTGGTCAATCATAGGTCCAACAGACTGCATTAAAGGTCCCATTTGTTCTACTAAAGGACCCATGCTTTTCATAGCTTCGGCAAGTTGAAGTTGTTGTTTCATTAAGTTTTGAGTATCCCCAGTTAATTTTTTTATACCATCTCCACCAATTATTTTATTTAATTCGTCATATGCGTCTTCAATAGTTGAGGCATAATCAATATCATATTTTCCTTTTTTATTTCGACCTACTTCAAAAGATTCTTCCATTAATTTATTATTACTATTGTTAGATGTATTATTATTATCATCAACAGGAGTGATAGGTAATCCTTGTTTTGTAGATGCTTTTTCATTTATTTTACTAATTGTATTTTGTAATGTATTGTTACTTGCGTCTTGACTAGAGTTTTGATTATTAGTATTTGAATCATTATTATCAGAAGATTTAGGATTTTCCATTCCTTCTTTAGCGGTTTTACCCATTACAAATAAATTTACAACAAATAAAGGAATACCAAGAATTAATATCATATTTCTGCTAAAGTATTTTACTAATCCAGCTACTAATAAAAAAAATATAATAGCATTAAAATTACCATAAACTAAGTATCCTATAATGTTAAAAAATGATAATATAAAAATAACCCTTAATAATATACTACTTGATAGTATCTTAGAAATATTAGCTTTCAAATTCATTGTATATATAATATTTTAGATTATAATTTATTTTCATTTGTTTCATTTGTTTCATTTGTTTCATTTGTTTCATTTGTTTCATTTGTTTCATTTGTTTCATTTGTTTCATTTGTTTCATTTAATTTATTATTATAACCAAGTTTTAATTCTTGATTAACATCTAAATTTTTCCATATAATATTTATTAAAAATGGGGTTAAAGTTATTTGTCGTTGTTGTACAAAATTATATGTGTCAGATTTTTTATAATTTTTAATTTTTTTAAAAGTAGAATATTTTTGTGTTAAATTAAATTGGGTTTTTATTGATTCTAAAGTTCCTTCATAATTATTTAATAAATTTTCATAATTTATTAAGACATAATTCTTAACTTTAGTTGGCATAATATTCATTAAATAATCATTTTTTAATTTTCTTAACTCAAATATATTTTTATATGCCTTGTTTGTTATGTAATTTAAATCTTTAGTCATTGTAGTATATCTATAAATTTTTTTAGGTTTATTATTAAATAACACAGTTTGTAACTTTGGAGCAATTTCAATTTCATCGTTTACAGAATAAAATTTATTAAATAAAAAATTTTTTAAATTTTTTCTATTAATTTCAGGAACGTGATGTAATTCTTTTGAAAAACTATTTATCCAATATATTGGATTTCTTATTATTCCTATATAAAGAGTGTCATCAAAATTTCTTTTATTATAATCATTAAAACAAAAAAAATGTTTAGACCCATGTTCCCATGAAATTTCTACGTTAAAATTTTCTAAAATCACATTCTCTAAAAAATTTGTGCCACTACATCTTTCGCCGTATATAATTACTTTTTTAATATTTATCATATAAATATAAATATAAATATTAAAATAAATTTAATAAATTTAATAAACCTATAAGTATTTTTTAGTTTTATTTTTTCTTCTGTTGCTAAATGAATTTTTAGATTTTTTTCTAGAAGAAGATGTGCTGTATATGTATCCTCCTTTATATTTTTTTTTAGTTTTTTTAGTTTTTTTCCCCTTTTTATATCTTTTATATCTCTTACTACCACCAGAACTGCTTTGAATACCTTGTAATGTATTACTAATACGTTGTATTTGAGATGTTGTAGATTGAAATTTTTTTACTAATTCGGCTTTATCTACTTCTCTTTTTTCTGTTCTCATTTTGTTCAATAATTCCATCGATTCATTAATTACGTTAGTAGCAGCAACTATTCTATCAATAAAATCTTGATTTTCTGCTCGTAAAGCAACTAGTTCTTGTTCTTTTCTGTCTTTTTCTGTGTTTACTTCAGTTAAATTTCTTTCAAGCTCTTGAATTCTTGTTTGGTTATTAGCATTTTGCTCAGTTAATTCACGAACTTGTGTTTCTTTTGTCTCAACAGCAGTTGTTAGTTCTTGAATTTGTGCTAATTTTGCTTGAACCTCACTTGTTAAATCTTGTATTTGTTTGTCTTTATCTGCGATTCCTGTTATTATTTTATCTTTTTCTTCATGTTGTGTTGTTAATTCAGCTACTCGTGCTTCTAATTCTGTTTTTTGTTGAGTTAATTCTTCAATTTGACGTTTTAATGGTTCTATTTGTGCTGTTAATTCTCGTATAGTTAATTCGTGTTGGTCAATTTGGCTTTGTCTATTATCTAATTCTGCCTTGCTACTTTGCTTAAGTGCTTCTAATTCTTCTTGAATTGCTAATTTAGTTGTAGAGAATTGCTCTAATTCTTTCTCACACTCATTAATTTTTCTTTGTTGTTCAGCGCTTAATTCTTTGCACGCTTGTAGTTCTCCTCTAAGTTCTTGAAATTTATTTGCTACTGATTCAGATACCTCTTGTAATGCGGTAACCTGACCATCAATAGTTGAAATATTTTCTGTAATTAATGCCATTAGTTGATTATTATTTGTTTGTCTTTCTTGAACCAATTGTTGAATTTTACCAATACTAGAATTAAATTGAGTAATAAATTCTTTTTCAGCCATTTTATATTATATATTTATATTTTTGTATAATAAATATATTAAAATTAAATATCATTATTAACAATATCATTATTAACAATATCATTATTAACAATATTATTACTTTGAATTACTTCATCTAAATTATATTTTATTGATTTTAATTCTTTAATGATTTTTTTTTGTTCGTGTCTTGCGTCTTTTACATTTTGCTTACTTAATTTACCAGAAATAGATAAATCTTTTACATAATTATGTAATATTTCTAAAGCTTGAATTTGTTGTTGTTTTTGTTTTGTTATATAATTAGAATAATTAGAATAATCATTTTTAATTTCTTCTAAGAAACGATTTTGCTTTGATATTTTTTTATATTTAATTTGTTTTTCCAATAATATTTTTCTTTTTAAATCAATTAGTTGTTGTAGTTGAATAAATTTTTCATCTTTGGATGCTAAATTCATTTGAATTGGTAATATTATTTCCATTCTTATTTTAAACAATTATTTTATTATTAAAAAATGTATTTATTATTAAAAATGAATTTAAAATCTTCCCTATATATTATTTAGGATGTCTACGAAAGTTATTGAACCTTTACTTGCTGCTGACGATAATAGATTTGTTATGTTTCCGATAAAGCATAATGACATATGGGAAATGTATAAGAAGCAAATTGATTGTTTTTGGCGCGCGGAGGAAA
>Ga0075464_10001546_pt1 | contig 10380 bp, 12 predicted proteins | sample DEB19_08_DNA_5_FD_75068 | JGI IMG/M metagenome (GOLD analysis project Ga0075464, IMG submission 75068) | Aqueous microbial communities from the Delaware River and Bay under freshwater to marine salinity gradient to study organic matter... | ecosystem: Environmental > Aquatic > Marine > Coastal ...
GCACGATGAACCGGCAAGCCAAGGAGCGGCGCATGGCTGAGTTTTTCAAACTTCGGCTGCAGCTTGAAGCGCGTCCTTACGCCTCCCGCACCTGGGGTTATTTGTCGCCGGTGTTGGCGCTGTTGATCACCGTGGTGATTGGTGTGTTGTTGTTCATCGCACTGGGCAAAAATCCGCTGCAAGGTTTGCAGGTTTTTTTCTGGGAACCGATCCGCAGCGCCTATGCGTTGGGTGAACTGCTGGTCAAAGCCACGCCGCTGTTGATCATCGCGCTGGGGCTGGCGGTGTGTTTTCGCTCCAACGTCTGGAACATCGGCGCCGAAGGACAGTTCGTCATTGGCGCGGTGACCGCTGGCGGTGTGGCGATGTTGGCCGACAAGTCGACGGGTGCTTGGATTGTCCCGGCGATTGTGCTGGCCGGTGCGCTGGGCGGCATGCTCTGGGCCGGCATCACGGCGCTGCTGCGTGACCGTTTCAACGCCAACGAAATTCTGGTCAGCCTGATGCTGGTGTATGTGGCCGACATGGTGCTGAGCTACCTCGTGTATGGCCCCTGGAAAGACCCGGCGGGCTATAACTTTCCGCAAACCAAAACCTTCGATTCGGTCACGCAAATTCCCAAGCTGATAGCGGGCTCGCGGGCCAACATCGGCATCTTGCTGGCCTTGGCCGGCGCTGCCGCGCTGTGGCTGTATTTGTACCGCACCTACGCTGGCTTTGCCCAGCAGGTGGGTGGGCTGGCACCGGCCGCTGCGCGTTACGCCGGGTTTTCGTCGCGCCAGGCGTTGTGGGTAGCGCTGCTGGTGTCGGGCGCTGCGGCCGGTGTGGCGGGTGCGTTGGAAGTCGCCGGCCCGATTGGCCAGCTCTCGCCGTATGTGCCTGCGGGCTACGGCTTTGCCGCCATCATCGTGGCCTTTGTCGGACGCTTGCACCCGGTTGGCATCATCTTCTCGGCGCTGCTCATGAGCATGTTTTACATTGGCGGCGAATTGGCACAGTCGCGTTTGGGTCTGCCCAAATCACTCACCGGCGTGTTCCAAGGCTTGCTGCTGTTCAGCCTGCTGGCCTGCGACACCTTGATCGCTTACCGCATCAAAATCATTTTGGGGGCTCGCTGATGGACTCCACGGCCTTGCTGCTCGCAGCCACCCTGAGCGCCGGCACTGTGCTGGCGATTGCAGCCCTAGGGCTGCTCATCAACGAAAAATCCGGCATCGTCAATTTGGGCGCAGAAGGCATGATGCTGTGCGCCGCGCTGGCCGGTTTTGCCACCGTCGTGCACACCGGTAACAGCTGGCTGGGCTTTGGTGCGGGCATGTTGGCGGGCGCGTTGTTGGCGGGCTTGTTTGGTGTGCTGGTGATTTGGCTCAACACCAACCAGTACGCCACCGGTTTGGCGCTGAGCTTGTTTGGAGCGGGTTTTTCCGCCTTTGCCGGCACGCGTTATGTGCAAGAAAAACTGCCCGAACAAAGCCATTTCGCGATTCCTTTTTTGGCTGATCTGCCATTCGTCGGCCCGGCGTTTTTTCGCCAGCACCCGATGGTGTACCTGACCATCGCCCTGATGTTCGGCTTGGTCTGGTTTCTGTACCGCACCCGCGCTGGACTGGTGTTGCGCTCGGTCGGTGAAAGCCCGGAGTCTGCCCATGCGCTGGGTTACCCGGTGCGGCGCATCCGGTTGGCGGCGGTGATGGTCGGTGGCTCGCTGTGTGGTTTGGCGGGCGCTTATGTGTCGGTGGTCTACACGCCCTTGTGGGTTGAGGGCATGATCGCCGGCAAGGGCTGGATTGCGCTGGCGCTCACCACCTTCGCCACCTGGCGCCCGGCACGTGTTTTGCTAGGTGCTTATCTGTTCGGCGGCGTGACCATGCTGCAGTTTCATTTGCAGGGCATGGGCGTCGATATCCCGAGCCAGTTCCTGACGATGTTGCCGTATCTGTCGACCATCGTGGTGCTGGTGCTAATCTCGCGCAACCCGCAATGGATTCGCCTGAACATGCCTTCGTCGATCGGCAAGCCCTTCCATCCGGGGTCGTGACTTGGATGATTTGTTTTTTCCTGGGCCCTTCACGGGGCTCATTTTTCGTAACCGTCGCTACTGGAGTCGACATGACTGATTTGCAAAAACGTTCCTTGCTCAAGTTCGCTGCAATTTCTGCAGTGGCTGCCGCAGCCCTGGTGGGTTGCGGTAAAAAAGAAGAGCCGCCAGCAACTGCACCGGTGGCTGCACCGGCCAAGGCGGAACCGCTCAAAATTGCGTTTGCCTACGTCGGCCCGGTTGGCGACGGCGGCTGGACCTTTGCCCACGACAACGGCCGAAAAGCGGTTGAAGCTGCCTACGGCGACAAGGTCGTCACCAGCTTTGTTGAAAAAGTGCCTGAGTCTGCCGACGCCGAGCGCGTGCTGCGCGACATGGCCGGCCAAGGCAACAAGCTGATTTTTGGCACGACCTTTGGCTACATGGAGCCGATGTTGAAAGTCGCCGCTGAGTTCAAAGACGTCAAGTTTGAACATGCCACCGGCTACAAAACCGCCGACAACATGCGCACCTATGACAGCCGCACCTACGAAGGCGCGTATCTGGCGGGCGTGATTGCCGGCAAGATGAGCAAGACCGGCACGCTGGGCGTGGTCGGTTCGGTGCCGATTCCTGAAGTCGTGCGCAACATCAACAGCTTCACGCTGGGCGCGCAGTCGGTCAATCCGAAAGTCAAAACCAAAGTCGTCTGGGTCAACGAGTGGTTCAATCCACCGAAAGAAACCGAAGCCGCTACCGCGCTGATCAATGGCGGCGCTGACGTGCTGTTCCAGAACACCGACTCGTCTGCCGTGCTGCAAACCGCCGAAAAAATGGGCAAGCGCGCCTTTGGTTGGGATTCCGACATGACCGCCTACGGCCCCAAAGCTCACTTGGGTTCGGCGATCATCAACTGGGGCCCGTACTACGTCAAAGCCGTCGGCGAAGCACTTGAAGGCAAGTGGTCCACCGGGCAAGCTTGGTGGGGCGTGAAAGAAGGCGCAATCGACATGGTGTCTATCGCTGCTGACGTGCCGGACGAGACGAAAAAGCGCATCGACGAAGTCAAGGCCGGTCTGAAGGATGGCAGCTTCGCCATCTGGAAGGGCCCGATCATGGACAACACCGGCAAGGTCTTGATCGCCAAAGATGTCGTTGCCGACGACAAATTCTTGGGCGGCCTGAAGTCTTACGTCAAGGGCGTTGAAGGCAAGGTGCCGGGTAACTGATCCAGCCTCTGCTGAACTTTTAAAACAGCTGCCTTTGGGCAGCTGTTTTTGTTTGAGTTTTAAGCGTTGAAATGTAGAGGGTGTAAATCTCCAGCCTCTCGTCATGGCGAGCGTAGCGCGGCCATCCATCGTGGAGGTGCGCGGTGATGGACTGCCGCGCTTCGCTCGCAGTGACGGAAATTTTTACGCTCGCGGCGACGATATTTTTGCGCTCCTCGTAACGGGAATTTATCTCGCAGTGACAGACCTTTTGTTTTGCGCCGACACTCTGAAGTCTTTGAAAGCCCACCATGACCTTGATCCGACCTGTTGCCGCCGACCGCTTGCCCGAACTGCTTCGAGCCATGCCAAAGGCAGAGTTGCACATTCACATTGAAGGCTCGCTGGAGCCGGAGCTGATCTTTGCACTGGCCCAGCGCAATGGTGTGAGCCTGCCTTACGCCAACGTGGAGGCGCTGCGCAGTGCTTACGCCTTCACCAACCTGCAAAGCTTTCTGGATATTTATTACGCCGGTGCCAGCGTGCTGTTGACCGAGCAAGACTTCTACGACATGGCGCGCGCCTACTTCGTCAAAGCTGCCGAAGACCACGTGTTGCACGCTGAGTTGTTCTTTGATCCGCAGACCCACACCGCGCGCGGCGTGGCGATGGAAACCGTGGTCAAAGGGTTGCACCGCGCTTGTGTCGACGCCAAGGCCGAGTTGGGTGTGAGCGGTTTGTTGATCATGTGTTTCTTGCGGCATCTGAGCGAAGAAGACGCCTTTGCCACGCTGGAGCAGGCGCTGCCGTTTAGTGACCGCATCGTCGGCATCGGTCTTGATTCAGGCGAAGTCGGCAATCCGCCTGAAAAATTTGCGCGGGTTTTTGCGCGCTGTCGGCAGCTTGGCTTCAGGCTGGTGGCGCATGCCGGCGAAGAAGGTCCGCCAGCGTATGTGTGGACAGCGCTGGACCTGCTCAAGGTTGAGCGCATTGACCACGGCGTGCAGTCGACCCACGACGCGGCCTTGATGCAGCGGCTGGCGAAAGACCGCATTGCGTTGACGGTGTGTCCGTTGTCGAACCTGAAGCTGTGCGTGTTCCCTGATCTGGCCAGCCACACGCTGGGCCAGCTGTTGGCTGCGGGCATTGCCGCCACCGTCAATTCGGACGACCCGGCTTACTTTGGCGGCTACATGAACGACAACTTCACCCAGACTTTTGCCGCGCTGCCACTGGGCGCAACCGACGCCTACACACTGGCGCGCAACAGTTTTGAAGCCAGCTTCATCGAGCCGTCGGCAAAGCAGGCGTTCATCAACCAGCTCGACGACACCTTTGCGACCTTTCGCTAAGCCCTGGACCATCGCGCTGGCGGGCATGGTCTCGCTGGGCGTGGCCATGGGCATTGGCCGCTTTGCCTTCACGCCCTTGCTGCCGATGATGTTGAACGATGGCGTGATAGACCTGCCGGCGGCCAGTTGGCTGGCCAGTGCCAACTACCTCGGTTATTTGGTGGGTGCGCTGCTGTGCATGGTGCAGCCGTGGTTGTGGGCGCGCTTTGCGCGGCTACCGTCTTGGGCCTTCACGCAGTTGATTCGCGGCGGTTTGCTGACGACGGCGGTGCTGACGCTGGCGATGGTTGGGTCAGGCCCGTCTGCGTGGCCGCTGCTGCGTTTTCTGGCGGGCGTCACCAGCGGCGTGGTGTTTGTCTTCACCTCGGGTTGGTGCTTGTCGCAGTTGGCCCGACTTGGCTTTCCCAGCATGGGTGGCTACATCTACATGGGGCCGGGGGCCGGCATTGTGCTCAGCGGGCTGTTGGCCGGTGGCATGGTCGCTTGGCAATGGACGGCGGCCACCGGTTGGTTGATTTTTGGATTGCTGGCGTTTGCGCTGACGGCGCTGGTTTGGCGCAGACTTGACGGCAGCGACGAACGCCTGCTGCCGTTGGCAGCGCAGGTTCAAAAAGAGGCTGACGAACCGTCCACCTTGGCGAGCGTCGGTCATGGTTCGTTTGAAATGGTCTTGCTCACGATGGCTTACGGCATCGCCGGTTTTGGCTACATCATCACCGCGACTTTTTTGCCGGTGATCGCGCGCTCGGCCTTGCCGGGATCGCCCTGGCTCGACTTGTTTTGGCCGATCTTTGGCGCGGGTGTGATGAGCGGTGCTTGGTTGGCCACGCGCGTCCGGCCTGGCGGCGACTTCCGCGTTTTTTTACTGGGCGGTTACCTGATGCAGGCGCTCAGCATCGGCATCAGTCTGTGGAGCCCGAGCTTGCTCGGTTTCGCCTTGGGCAGTTTGTTGCTCGGTCTGCCTTTCACAGCGAACACGTTTTTTGCGCTGCAAGAAGTGCGTCGCCTGCGGCCTGCGGCGGCGGCCAGTTTCATGGGTTTGATGACCGCCACTTACAGCCTGGGGCAGGTCTTGGGCCCGCCGTTGGTGGCAGGCTTGATGCACGGTGAACGCACATCTGGCGAGACCTTCACTTTGTCACTGCAGATCGCTGCAAGCACTTTGCTGTTGGGTGCAGCTATCTTCGGTTGGATGGCTCGGGTCTATCCGGTAAAGCGGCCCGTTTGACCCCCTGCCATTAGAATACAACTCCCCTTGGCGGCGTCCCGGCGCTGAGGAATTTCACATCACCGGGGCCATGTAGAGGACTACCATGTACAAAAACCTCACGGCTCAGGCGCTCATCTGGAGCGCCGCATGAGCTATCAGGTCAAAGAAATTTTCTACACCTTGCAAGGTGAAGGCGCCAATGCAGGTCGCCCGGCTGTGTTTTGTCGCTTTGCCGGCTGCAACCTTTGGACGGGGCGCGAGCAAGACCGCTCCAACGCGGTTTGCCAGTTTTGCGACACCGACTTTGTTGGCACCGATGGCACGCTCGGCGGCAAGTTTTCGACCGCCGATGCGCTGGCCGACCAGATCCAACTGCAATGGCCGACTGGGGACACAACGCACCGCTTTGTGGTGCTGACCGGCGGTGAGCCTTTGCTGCAAGTCGATGACGCACTGATTACCGCGCTGCACGCGCGGGGCTTCCAGATCGCCGTTGAAACCAATGGCACGCTGGCCGCTCCCGCCGGTATCGACTGGATTTGCGTCAGTCCCAAGGCTGGCGCTGCTTGGTTGCAGCGCGAAGGCCATGAACTCAAAGTCGTCTGGCCACAGCCGTTGTTGGACCTGTCGGAACTTGAAGCCGCGCATTTCACACACCGTTATTTGCAACCCATGGACAACGTCCTGCGCGAGCACAACCTGCAAGACTGCATTGCGCTGTGCAAGCAACGGCCGGCTTGGCGGCTGAGTTTGCAAACCCACAAGATCACGGGAATCCGATGAACTACGTCCACTTCGAGATCAGTCAAAAGTTTTTCTTTGACGCGGCCCACACGCTGAACCGCGAGATCGAAGCCGACAGCAGCCGCCGGATTCACGGCCACACTTATTACGCCGAAGCCACGGTGTCGGGCCAGCCCGACCCGTTGACCGGCATGGTGGTCGACCTCGGTTTTGTGCGCTTGGCGATTGAGCAGCTGCGACCGCAACTGGACCACCGCATGCTGGACGATGTGGCCGGCTTGGGCCCCGCCACGCTGGAAAATTTATGCGCCTTTATTTGGCGCGCTTTGCTGCCAAGCCTGCCGCAGCTGTCGTCGGTGCGGGTTTGGCGCGACTCGATAGGTGACAGCTGCACTTTGCGTGCAAGGCCTGTTTCATCTGTTGTGACTGCGGCGCTGAAATAGTCTTTATGCTTCGCCCGGTATGCGCTGGCCGTGTTGCTGCGTTACGCTACTTGCATGAAAGCTTACCGCGCCGCCATTCTTCGTTTTGCCGCTGACCACTCTGCTGTCTATGAGACAGACGGTTTGCTGGTCGTGGCCGCTGATGCCAGCGGCCGGCAACGGGTCCAGGCGGTGGGTCCCTGGCGCGAGTTAGAGCCGCTTTATGCGCACCTGAACATTGAGCATTGGCCCGGCCGCATCATCGCGCCGGGCTTTGTCGACATGCACATCCATTACCCGCAGGTCGACGTCATCGATTCACCTGCGGATGGCTTGTTGCCTTGGCTGGAGAACTACACCTTTCCGCAGGAAAGCCGCTTCAGTGACCCAGTGCATGCGGCTGAGGTGGCGCGTTTTTTCATCGACGAACTGCTGAGAAATGGCGTCACCACCGCGCTGACCTTTGCCACCTCGCACCCGAGTTCGGTCAACGCCTTGTTCGACGAGGCACAACAACGGCAGCTGCGGCTGATCACCGGCAAGTGCCTGATGGATCGGAACTCGCCCGACGGCGTGCGCGACGAGACCGAACAAAGCTTGATCGACACCGAGGCGCTGATCCAGCGCTGGCACGGCCAAGACCGGCTGGGCTATGCGATCACCCCGCGCTTTGCGCCGAGTTGCAGCGATGCGCAGTTGCGTGGCGCGGGTGCGCTGGCCGCCAAATACCCAGATGTTTGGGTGCAGTCGCATGTGGCTGAAAACCGCGAAGAAATTGCGTGGGTGCGGTCGCTGTACCCGGCGGCGCGCAGCTACTTGGCGGTGTATGAGCATTTTGGTTTGCTGCGCCCGCGCAGCGTTTACGCGCACTGCATTCACTTTGACGACGACGACCGCGCGCTGATGCGCAGCAGCGGTGCGGCGGCGGCCATCAGCCCGACCAGCAACCTGTTTCTGGGCAGCGGATTTTTTGACTACGCCAGTGCCGACCGCATCGGCTTTGAATACGGCTTGGCCAGCGATGTGGGCGGCGGCACCAGCTTCAGCCCGTTTCACACCATGCTGGCGGCTTATTACGTGGGCCGCGAAGGGCAGACCAAGACCGGTTTGTCGCTCAAGCCACAGCAGCTGTGGTGGCAGCACACGGCGGGTGCCGCTCAAGCGCTCGGGCTGGCCGGTGTGGTGGGTAATTTACAACCTGGCTGCGAGGCTGACTTCGTCGTCCTCAACCCAAACGCCACACCGTTGCTGGCACGCAAAACAACGCAAGCCAACAGCCTGGACGAACTTCTGTTTGCGATGATCGTGCTGGGCGACGACCGGCTGGTTGAGAAAACGGTGATCTCGCAGGCTTGCCAAGTGGCTTGACGGTTTCGGTTGCCTACAATGTCGGCTCATCAACGATCTTCCGACGTGAGCACCCCACCATGAGCATCAAGAGCGACAAATGGATACGCCGTATGGCCGAGACCACCGGCATGATCGAGCCGTTCGAGCCCGGTCAAATTCGGCAGGCCGCCGACGGCCAGAAGATCATCAGCTACGGCACCAGCAGCTACGGCTACGACATTCGCTGTGCGCCCGAGTTCAAGGTGTTCACCAACATCCATAGCACGGTGGTGGACCCGAAAAACTTCGATGAAAAAAGCTTTGTCGATTTTCACGGCGACAGCTGCATCATCCCGCCCAACAGTTTTGCGTTGGCCCGCACGCTGGAGTATTTCCGCATCCCGCGTAACGTGCTGACGATTTGCCTCGGCAAAAGCACTTACGCGCGTTGCGGCATCATCGTTAACGTGACGCCTTTCGAGCCCGAGTGGGAAGGTTATGTGACGCTGGAGTTCTCCAACACCACGCCGCTGCCAGCGCGCATTTATGCCGGCGAAGGCTGTGCGCAGGTCTTGTTCTTTGAGAGCGACCCGGACGACGTTTGCGAAGTCTCTTACAAAGACCGCGGCGGCAAGTACCAAGGCCAGACCGGCGTCACGCTGCCCAAAGCCTGAGCGTCAATTCCTACAGCACGGCGCGCTGGCGGCTGAAGGCGCTGGCGAGCCGGCCGCCTACTATGGCTAGATGCTGTATTTGTTCAATCCTGCCAACGCATCGACCGGTGCACGACAGTTGCATTATTGGCCTTGCGAGTTGTTGCACGCCTTCACGCTGGAGATGGCGGCGCACGGCATCTGCGTGCATGAAGCCATGATGCTGGGTGACGCCGACTACGCACACCAAAAACTCTCACAAGCCAGCGCGTTGCATGACCCGACCGTCGATCAACTGGTGGTCAATATGCGGAATTATTTCGAGTGCCTTGACCCAGTCGGCTAGCGCGTTCAGCGGTTTACTGGGGGATCACCTCTCCCGTGTCAGCCTTGAAGCGAATCACCTGAACGCGGCCATTGGCACCTGGAAAACCTTCAAAAACCGCTCGCACTAAATAAGGCACCACCGTTGGCAGCGGGCTTGGGTTGCCTTCGTGCGTGGCGTTGGATTGAAAGACGGTGCGCGGTGAACTGCCGGCAGGGCCTTGCGTGTCAAGCAAACGCAGCCGCAGGTGGCTGACCTGAATGGTCTGCATGAGTTGTTGGTTGCCGACGTAGCGAGGGCCAAACGGGTCGGGCATCCAATAGCCGGGGTAAATCCGGCCGGCGGCATCTCGGAAACCCGGGCGAAAGACGTACTGGTCTTGGTAGACCGGCCTTGAATAACTGCGGTTTTCGAGTTGGCTGCTGACGCTCATGTCGACCAGCATGCGCGCCGGCTGGCCGCTGGCTGCTGGTTGCAGGCCTTGTTTGGCGAGCTCGACGGCCACAAGACTCGCGTAAGAGGCCTGCTCCAACTCCCGGGTATGGTCGGCCGGCGCTAAAAATCCAAAACTGCTACCAAGCGCATCAGCCGGCCATTGCTGGAAGCTGCTGACCCGCGCGGTGATGGGCGAGGCGCAGCCGGCCAACAGTGCCAGCGAGACCAGTAGGCCGCAGACAAGCCGGGCGCGGCTGAGGCGAAAAAATGAATGTGTGTGCAGCGCAATAAGCATAATTATTAGGACATTCTGCCCGCTCAGAAGGTTCCTGTCGCAGAGCCAAAAATAGGCCTTCTGGCCGGGCACAGGGCATCGCGCGCCAGAATGAGACAATAGGTACAAATATGACGTCCTCTTTTTCCAATCTCAATCTGGCTGAACCACTGGCGCGTGCCGTGGCCGAAATGGGCTACGAGTCCATGACTCCCATCCAGGAACAAGCTATTCCTGTTGTTTTGCAAGGCAAAGATGTCATGGGCGCGGCCCAGACCGGCACCGGCAAAACAGCTGCTTTTTCATTGCCGCTGCTGCAGCGCATGATGGCGCACGAAAACGCTTCTACCTCGCCTGCCCGACATCCGGTCCGCGCTTTGGTGCTGTTGCCCACACGTGAACTCGCTGACC
>Ga0075464_10001549_pt1 | contig 10370 bp, 6 predicted proteins | sample DEB19_08_DNA_5_FD_75068 | JGI IMG/M metagenome (GOLD analysis project Ga0075464, IMG submission 75068) | Aqueous microbial communities from the Delaware River and Bay under freshwater to marine salinity gradient to study organic matter... | ecosystem: Environmental > Aquatic > Marine > Coastal ...
CCGATGTTCCAAGCTCGTTGCCTTGGTGAGTTTCCAACGCAGGATAGCAATACACTTATTCCACTAAACTACGTCGAACTTGCCGCCGAAAAAGAGACACGCGAACGCCTATGGGTAGACGATGCCGACTTGGTACTGGGCGTCGACGTTGCACGTTATGGCGATGACGAAACTGTCATTACTCCGATGTATGGCAAGGTTATACCAGAGCAAAAAGTTAGCCGTAAGGAAGATACTGCACAAACTGCCGGACGCGTTAAATTGTTTGGCTCACCACGACCAAAGTTTATTGGCGTGGACGCCGACGGTGTCGGTGCTGGTGTTGCCGACATACTCCGAAGCGACAAGATAGATTATGTTTTCGATGTGCATAACGGTAGTCGAGCTATTGCTGATAATACCGGATTGACGTTCGCTAACTTTATCTCACAATTATGGTGGCATGTTGGCGAGCTTATTAAAGCCGGTGAGTTAGCCATTCCTGACGACGAAGAATTAAAAAGCCAGCTATCTAGCCGTCGCTACAAAGTTACGCGCCAAGGCATAGCTATCGAAACTAAAGAGGAGTACAAAAAACGTATGAACGGCAAAAGTCCAGACCGCGCAGATTCACTGATGTACTGTTTTGCACGCATTAAAAGCCAAAACGACAGAGTAAAACCGACTGTAGGTAAAAATACTTCTGAGCGCTATAATGAGGCTAGAAATTCATTTGAGGGCAAAAGATAATGCAAATCAACTTAGGGCGCTTCGGCAAAGTAAACTTCGCAAAAAGACCAGCTCCAAAGGTAGAGGCTGAACAAGGTTCAGTTGGCGATAACCGAGTAGGTAGCCTGTTTAACGGCGAAGTCATCAATACCCAAGATATTAAGATCAAAGATTTGGTGCAGATGCGCAAAAACGACGGTACGGCACGCGCACTGTATAGCATTTTAACTGAGCCAATTAAGGGTTGCCCTTGGGATTACAAGCCTGGCGACGATAGTGCCGAAGCCAAAAAGCAAGCCGACATGATTAAGGATTGGCTAACTAAGCCACCATACGAGGGCGGTATGTCAACACCGTTCGACCTCGTTATTGCCGATATGCTTCGTGCTGTATTAGAGGGATTCCGTTTGTTCGAAAAAGTACGCACCATAAGCCCCGATGGTTACTTTGTTTATAGCAAGATTGCTCGACGTGAAAACACCACTGTAATACTAAAAGAAGACCCTCGTGGTGGATTCGACGGCGCTACACAGTACGCTTATATCAATGGTGAGTTCAAAAAGGTAACTATCGCCAAGGAAGACTGCTTTTTATACACATTCGGCAAGGAGTTCGATAACCTTTATGGCGAGAGTGCATTCTTGGCAGGGTATTATCACTATGATAAAAAGCACCGTTTGTATTACGGCGCTCACCAAGCCGTACAATATGGCGCTATTCCACCAAAAACTGTTGAGGGTAAAGAGAATGGCACACAGGAAGACTTGGACACCGTTGTTGATGCCGTCGACCAGCTAGGCTTTAATAGCACCGTTGGCGTGCCTAACGGTTATAAAGTTGCACCATACGAAGCTAGCAAAGGTCGTATTGACCCACAGCCACTAATCGACCACCACAACGCAGAAATGGCACGTTCAATTTTGGCGCAATTTATGATGCTTGGCACAGGCGAAAGCTCGTCTGGCAGCTGGGCGCTCAGCAAAGACCAGTCCGACATGTTCATCTTGGCACTTGAGGGTGTAATACGTTCATTAGAGCAACACATTACAACATTCCTAACTGCAGAATTGCACGAATACAACTTTGAAAATCCAATCTACGGCAAGTTTGAATTTGGCAAACTAACAGATAGCAAGGTTGAATTACTAAAAGAGATGGTACTTAAAATCTTCGACAAGCGACCGGAAGCAATACCTGATTACATGATTACAGAAACGCTAGAAAAGATTGCCACACAGCTCGAAGTTGAAGTGCCAAAAGACAAAGAACCTGTTAAGCCAATGCCAACTGCCGGCGACCCCACTAAGCCAGTCGTTACTCAAAGCAGGACGGGCAAACATTTTTTAGCTAACGGCGCTAGCTGGCGTCGAGAACTGACACCAGCCGAGAGCAAGGTTAATCTCGTTGCATTATCGAAGAAGATGGACACATTAGAGGGTCAATTCAAGACTGCCGTAAAACCGGTATTCGATAAGCTACGCGCCGACACCAATAAAAGATTAGAGAAGTTACTGGACGCCAAAGACTTCACCGGCATTAGTGCGTTTAAGCTCAACTTCGGTACAGAATACACCTCTGTTATCAGTGGTCAAATGCTCGAAGCCTACACCTATGCTAAGGTTGGTGCTGCCGATGAACTGGGTGTAGGCGCACCAGCTACAAAAGCCACTAGTAAATCACTCATCAAGCAGACTTCACAATCTATAGCCGATAAGCAATTATCTGACCTCGAATTTGCCATTAAGAACATCGTAACCGAAGCCCAGCGCAAGAACCAGTTAGCTAAAACACAGCTTTCTGTTGGTGACGTACTTTCTGCCGTTGCCGGAACAATTACTGGATTCTACACCGACAAGATAGAGCCAACATCGACCATTGCCGTAAGTAAAGGTGTGAACATGGGGCGCGATGATGTGTTTACCACCTACAAAAATAAAATCACTTTATACCAGTACTCAGCCATACTCGACAATGTTACTTGCCCAGTTTGTGAGGATCTGGACGGGACTGTTGTTGACGAGGCTGAGTACCGAAGTACGCAATGGATGCCGCCAATTCACTCTGGTTGCCGTTGCATTTGGGTAGCTATTTTACAAGACGAAGAAGACCAACCGGACATTACCGGCTTTCCTGATAATCCGGGTGGCGATAGTGGACCACGATTAGATGGTGTGCCAACTGGCGCTGTCAAGACTCAGCCACTAAAAAACTTCAAAGACGACAACCTAGAAACAATTGCGCAGACTGATATTGCTGGACGACCAAATGCAGAAGTCAACACTAAGATAGAGGACTTGCTAAAATCTTCCGACCCAGCAGCAAAGCGTGACGCGATTCGTATTGCAATAACGTTGCCTAAAGATGATGTTCCGGCAATGCTTGATTCTATTACCCTGCCAGATAGTAGCACCGTTGGTAGCTACTTCTACACCGCTAAATTGTCACCGCAAGGCAAAATCGTAAAAGTGCTTAAAGACAAGGCAGTTGACCCGACCAAATTGACTGTCGATGAAATAGCTAAAATCATTGGTCTAGCAAAAGGCAAAGCACCTATGTCGCGCACTCCTAGCCCAGAAGATGTAGAGTTTGCCGAACGTACTATCGGTCAGGCGCTAGACAACCTACTGGACAAGGCTGGTGACGATGAACGCAAATGAAGCTAAATTACAATTACTACTTGAGAAAGCCAGCAAAAAGGGTACTGCCCAGCTAGCAAAAGAGCTTTCAAAGCAGATACTTAGTGGCTTAAAAACCAACAACAAAGAACTTTACGGTATATTCGCAGAATTAGCTGTCGAGATTGCGGCATTGTCACGTCGCATGGACGACGCGCATAGCGAGCCTGTAACAGACTTTGACGCTTCAATAGCAAGATTATCCGAGACAATGGACAAAGGCGTTGTGGCGAGCCTGAGTGATGAACAGGTGGTCACATTAGCTCAACGCATAGGCGAAACTTTGAGCAACGTCGTTAGCGCAATCAACTTAGAGATTACTCAGCGCGACCTTGCCGGCACTGTCGAAGTAAAGGGCTTGGACAAAATGCTGACTAAGTTGGTCGATAAGATACCGAGCAAGATAGATGGCACAGTAAAACTAGCTTACAACAAAGCAGCAGCAAAAGATTATGTTAATGTTCGCCTCACTAATGGTGAAGTGTTTATTGACGCACTTGCAAATGCAGCTAGTCGTGGTGTAGGTTTGCCACTCATAAAGACATCGACCGATGTTATGGCATTGCCGGTAGTAAACCCTGACGGTACGTTTATAGGTGGTGGCAGTACGGCACTTAATGACGACCTTGTGCTTATGGAATACCACACCGGCAATGACAATATAATTTACGTTGGTACAGCCAGCAATGGCAGTGACATATTGGACGGGGTCTGGAGTATACTTAAAATGGATTTAACAAATCTACTAGCTGTTACTTACGCGCCAAACTATTTAACTAGTGGGGACGCGTGGGGCGACAGAGAAAGTCTGTTTAGCTAAACATGGCATACCGACACTACGCATATCAAACTAGCGAACCTCTACCTAATGGCAGGGCTGCTTTTACTGTTATTGATACTACTTACGAAGATGAACCCCAGGACTATATAGATAAGTTCCCTATCACCATCGCTGAACGTAAGTTTATAGATGAGAACCGAGCTGATATGAAAATTATCAATGGTGAGTTAGTGCTCGAAGAAATAGCACCTTTCGATATTATGCTCGCTGCGAACTGGGGTAATCAGTAATGGCTACCTTTGTAAATGTTGGTAACGTAAACCTAGATTCATTTGCTAGTCCTACTGGTGGTGATACCTACACTAACAACGGTGGTACTATCACGATTGATGGTCACACTGACTTCGATAAGAACCGCTCGGCTGGTGCAACTATTGGTACGTTTACCAACTCTGCAACTCTAGGCGGAACTGTTAAGATTCGAGGCAATGCGACAAGACTGCTTGCTTATAACACTGGCTCAGGAGTTGTACCAGCTATTGGAACAACCATCTCGCAAGGTAGTGCCTCCGGCATACTCGTCGCCGTATATAATGCTTCCAATGCTGCTGGTCTTAACGTAGCACCAACCGCTGCTGCTGCTGCAATGCCAGCAACAGGCTACATTCTTGTTAAACAGTGGAACTCAGTCGCTTACACTTCGGGAGCCTTAACAGGGATAAGTGCCAGTGTAATTACCGACCCAGACTTTGGTGGCTATGGTCGTGATGGCTGGGTTGAAGTACGTTTTGACGAAGCAAAGAACATGACTATTAACCGATTGAATAACCAGTCTGACGATATTACCCTCGGTGCTGGTATGTACATCGGCATAACAACAGGCACACGTTCAACAACTTATCAGATACCATCAAACGGACACGCTCAATATATTGCGGGAGTAGAAGTTGAGACTTCCCCTGGCTCTGGCGTATATGAATGGTATGCAACTACCTCGTCAGCTATGACTTCCTACAATATCCGCACTACAGGTGAGGCTTCCAAACATTGTTACTTAGACCCAGCAACAGCGAAGATACGGTTTGGACACGATGGAACCAACTCAACAGGTGGACAATGCCCTGCTTCTGGCTGTAAGGTTCGTATACGAAATATCATTATGCAAAACGCTGCCGTTGCTTCTCGCACACAAAATAGCTTCCCAGCGGTCGGTTCACGCTACTACATCTATCCTCTTGGTGCAGGACGTTACCGCTTTAATGATGTATCGAGTGCCCTGCGTGTCAACGTCATACAGACCGCATACGAGGTTTACTTACGAAACAGCTCGTTCTGTGCACCATTGTCGATAACCTCTAATGCTACCCCATTCGATATTGATAATATCTGTATTGGTACACCAGTCGATGATACTGCTACCGCTAACATACCGTTTTCTTTATTAACATCCACTGTCGGCGGTTCATTCACTAACTCAGTTGTTTCAGCAGGAAACAATGCAGCCTCAAACAGGAACATATTTACTCTTAGTAACTCAGTAGATTGCACGATTGATAATGTGCGTATCACTGGTACTGGTATGCCGATTACTCCTATCGCTTTCTATACCAACATCTGTGACAGAATAACGGTGACAAACTGCTCATTCACATCAGGTACTATAAGCTTTGCTCAAAGTTCATTTGTATCTGTAACTGATAGCACAGAAGTAGCAATGACCCCTGGCGACCCTTACGAGAACGCAAGTAACCTGAACTTCATAACCATGAACAACAAGTGCTCAGATATTTTCTTAGATAACTGGACATTCCCTCACAGCGAGTGTCTTTCAAAAGGTATCTTTGTTTACAGCACCGCGTCATGTAGCAACGTAAAAGTACGCAACATGGGTACTTACGGAAGTATGGTGAGTGCTCAAGGCTCAGTACGAACGGCTACATTTAACCGTGTAGGAACAGTGGCGACATGGACAGATACGGCACATGGCTACCGAAGTGGTGACTATGTTTATATATCTGATACGCTTACAAACAACGTATCTGGGTTTAAGGCTGTCACGGTTACTGATGCCAACCACTTTACGACCGTTGCGTTAAACTCTGGGGCTGCATCAGGTTCGGGAGAACTGTATCGAACGTTTTGTTCTACTGTTGTTAGTTTTGGAGCAAGTGGCTATAACCACGAGTATAACAATATATTCGTGACTGGAGCGTATTCCAACTCGATTGCTACTACTGCCTCTGCCTCATTAGCGAAGTTCTACAATGTCGGTACGAATGTTCCAAGCACTCCATCTTTCGCTGCTTCTGACCTGGTAGCTAGAGGAGTCAGTACATTTGTATCAAGCCCAGGAGCTACATCTGCTCAATACGGTCATACATTCCACGATGGCTCTCAACTAGACTTAGCAGCTAACACTGGCAACTTTGCATTTACTAAGTCAAGCTCAACGATGACAATCCCAATTACTGCTCACAAGTTCGATGGCTCAAACCCTGTTGTTCGTATAATGAGTTGTAGCGACCCAGCCGTGAAAGCAGATGCCTGGACTGCTGTAAACGCTATCGATAAGGACACATTTACCCTCACTGTTTCAGCTTCAGGTGCAACATCGGGTACGGTAGATGTCAGGGCAGCAACAGATGTCCTTAGCATATACATGAATGAACAGAGTGATATAACGTCACTCTACACAATTCTTGCAGGAACGCCAGCGTTCACTGGTGCTGGTACACTTTCAATGACAAACGTAGGTGATAAGATTGTTTTTGAAGTACCAGACTTCTTGATTAACTACACAGGGTTCAGCCGTCTGCCAATCAGGACAACCCTAAGTGAAACTATCACTACCCTCGGAGCGTTCTTGTTTACCTATGACATTGCCAAAGATGGCGGTGCGTACACAGGTACACCAAAAACGCTTCTACGAGTATTAAGCGGTGGTACTGGGGGTACTGGTTCAGCCGTTATCACAGGGCTTTCAAGCACCGCTAACCTGTCTGCTGGGATGTACGTCTGGGGTAACGGCATAGCGTATGGTACGAAGATTCTCACTGTTGATAGCTCAACTCAAATAACCTTAGATACTACCCCTGTAAATACTTTATCAAGCGTTATTATGTTCGGTCAGTTGCCAGGTGAAACATTCACTTCTACCTTCAAGTTAAAGGTGTACATCGAAACGCTATCAGCAAATACAAACGCACTTACTTACGTTAACGTCCACCTCAAGTCCGACGCTACAAGCCGAGCACAGGTGTACCCACCATCTGTAGAGTTGCTTAATCAAGAAGTTCGATTAGGAGGGCTACAGGCTAACTATCGTGTATATATAAAAGACGAAACATCGAACACTGTTCTTGTAAATGAGCTTGCTACAGGAACATCATTTACTTGGACTGACCCTGCTGCTTATGTCGCAAACAGACAAATACGACTCAGAATATCCTATGTAGATGGTGACCAGGCGATTGTATTCACTGACCGTATAATTGGTACTGCTGATAACACCGATACAGGTAGGATTGTCGGCTACACACTCACCCCTGAAGATGACCCTGTTTACAACGCCAACGCTATCGACGGAACAGCGGTAACAACTGTTGTGTTTGACGAGGGGGCAAACAGAATTGAATTAGATGGTTCCACCCAGGTTATCGACGGCGAGACTGTTTCTGTGAACGATGTTAAAGATATTTATGCTGCACAGGTTGCCTGGCTCTATACTGAGGACGGTATTGCGGGCTATGGTCAGCGCATACGCGCAGTTGACCAGGCCAACTATATTGGCACCAGCACTAAGTTTAAGAATGTTTCCACCCATCCAGGGTACATCGATGGTGGCTGGGTTCGAAACTCTACAAGCGATAACGCAATGACTTTAATTGACTTCACCGTAACTTATCCAATCAGCTTCGGTCCACCGCATGTCGTGAACAACTCGATAACAACTCCTGTTGTAACTGGTGATGTAGGCGATATTATAGCTGCCGTACCGACAGCAAGCGACAATGCGCTTGCCGTGGCTGCCGAACTGGTTGATGACTTTGCCGCCCTGCCTACTGCCGCCGAAGCTGCTACTGCTGTTCAGTCGATACTAAACGACGATTTTGCTGCCGTAGCAACACTTATAAACGCACTCCCTACAGCTAGTGAGAATGCCAGCGCCACATGGTCGCATAGCAAAGCTAAGGCGCTCAACGCATTTGTATTGAAGATTTTAGTAAAAGTAGGGTTATAATGGGCTTATGAGCGACAAGCGTGTAACACTATTCCAAGATAATACTGCCGGCACATTGCAAGGTACTATCTACCGCAAGCAAATTGTTCGGTTCGGTAATTGGGTAGACCCTTTCGACCCACAAGACACGATGGTATTGGACGAAGACTTAGCTAAGAAGTTCCAAAAAAACTTCATAGGTAAAGTGATTGACCGCGTACCTGTACCGCTGAACCATACTGATGATGTTAGCGCCAACACTGGCGAGCTGGTAAAACTAGAAATAGCAAGCGACGGGATTTATGGCTACTTAGATATTCGAGACGAAGATACTGTTCAGGACATCGAAAAAGGCTTAGTGTTCGATGTTAGTATCAGCTTTGACTGGGATTATGTAGATACTGAAACCGGCAAGCACTGGGGTCCGACGCTCCTGCATGTTGCGCTGGTAAATAACCCCTACTTGGTGCATATGAAAGGCTTTGAAAAAGTATCAGATGCAGCAGGTAGTTTTGCTAACCAAATTAAAACGGCTCTGGGGCTTGCACAAAATCGCAACACCAGTGCTATAATGTTGTCAGAATCCAAAGTAAAGGAGTTAAGAGCAATGAAATTATCAAAGGTAAGAAACGACAGAGAGTTCGAAGTCACCATTAAAGTCAAAGGCGACGACGGCGTAGAAGTTGACAAACTGCTAAAAGTTGGTGAGGAAGTCGAAATCCCAGAAGACCAGCTCGAAGCTGTAAAGGCGCAAATCACCGACGCTGTTGACCCTAACGCAGAAGACGACAAGGGTGGCGACGACCAAGAGGAAGACCAAGAAGACAAAGGCGGTGAAGACAAAGACGCCGATGTTAAAAAAGAACTTTCTCGCGCACAAGCCAAGCTCGCTGAATACGAAACCGAAAAGCTCTACTCCACTCTACTCAGCAAAGGCAAAATTACTCCTGCTCAAAAAGACCGCTTTATGGCTCTCGCTAACGCAAATGCCGGTGCTAAAGTAACTTCACTGTCTAAGGACGGCAAAAAAGTCACTGTTAGCCTTGCAAAAGCAGTAGCTAGTGTTCTTAACGCAGGTCCAGTAATTGCTAACTTGAACAACGAAGCCGGTTCAGGTAAGGGTGATGATAACAAGGGTGAGGGCGACAACAACGGCGCTGATAAGAAGCCGTCTGAGAATTTGAGTGATAGCGAATCTAAGGGATTGCAAGCCGTAGGCGCTTCACCAGCAAGGCTAGATGAACTTTCTGAGAAATACCCAGAAATGAAATCTACATTAAATAAGTTAGATGAAAGCAAGGGAGATAAGTAATGGCAGTTAGTCCAATTACAGAACGTCTTGACGTTCGTCGACAGCCGGGTGAGGTTCTACCTTACAAGATGTCGAATGTCAAAATCTACGAGGGTGCGCTCGTTAGCGTAAACTCATCTGGCTATCTTGTTAACGCAACTGACGCCTCTGGCGACATTTTCGTTGGCACAGCTGATGAAACCGTAGACAACTCTGGTGGTAGCGCCGGAGACAAAGAGTGTAAAGTGCGAATCGGTGGCGTTATTAACGTCGATAGCCAATTCAGCGCTGCTCAAACCAACGTAACCGACTTGGTATACGCATACGACAACCACACAGTTGGCGATGCAAGTACCATGACAAATGATGTTTTGGTCGGACGTGTTGTCGAAGTATTAAGTGCGAGTAAATTAAGGGTTGCCCTCGTAATCCCTGGACGGGCATAAGGTAAGGAATCATGGACACAGTTTTAGCTAAAGGACTGCTTACCAACTTCTACGAGGGTTGGGACTCAGTCACACCACAAGTTGACCGTATCGCAATGCGCGTGCCTAGCACCGCTCGGTCAGAAACATACGCATGGCTAGGTAGCCTACCACGTATGCGAAAAATGCGTGGCGAGCGTATTCCTGCTAAGCTAAAGGCTTACAGCTATACACTTGTTAACGAAGAATACGAAAGCTCAATCGAAGTTAA
>Ga0075464_10001552_pt1 | contig 10362 bp, 13 predicted proteins | sample DEB19_08_DNA_5_FD_75068 | JGI IMG/M metagenome (GOLD analysis project Ga0075464, IMG submission 75068) | Aqueous microbial communities from the Delaware River and Bay under freshwater to marine salinity gradient to study organic matter... | ecosystem: Environmental > Aquatic > Marine > Coastal ...
TGCGCCCGCATCGAGCAAGCAGTAGGCCAAGGCAAGTTATTCGCGCCAGAGCCCGTCAAGCAAGAGCAAGGGGCGCTGATATGAAATGCGCCCATTGCATCAACCTAGACACGACCACGCACGAACGCCACGCAGCACTAGGTTTCGGCCGGTGCAAGGTCGCGCCGATAGCCACGTTCGTGAGCCTGACGCGGGACATGGAGTGCAGCAAGTTCGAGCAAGCCATCGATTCGGTCATCGAGTCAAGGCGGGCAGATTGGAAGAAACGGAAGCAAGCGCAAACGTCCGGCGCTTAACGGGCGAATCAAAGGAAATGAAAATGGAAAACAACGCAATCGAAAAAGAAATCCAAGCCAAGGGACTGACTGCACCAAGGGTTACGCCGGCTGACATCGAGGCGAACATCGAAAGCGAGCACTACTTCACCGCATCTGATGGTGTGGCTGGCAGCGCTCCCGGCGCTCGGCCATGGTCGGTGAAAACGGGGCCGCTCTCGCTGCTGACCTTCTGCGTACTGGTCCTGCGTAACGGCTTCACCGTGACCGGTGAGTCTGCCTGCGCCAGCCCGGAGAACTTCAACGCCGAGATCGGTAACAAGATCGCACGTCAGAACGCGGTGGCGAAGATTTGGCCGCTGATGGGCTACGAACTGCGCAGCCAACTCAATCAAGTGGAAGTCTTCCCATGAAACTCAACCGCATAGAAGCCGAAATCCTCGCCTACCTGCAAGCCTCAGCCGGTCAGCGATTCGAGACGCAACAGATTGCTACCCATTTCGGCGTATCGCTCCGCAGCATACGTGGAACGCTGCATTCGCTCGAAAGCAAAGAGCGCATCCACTCGCACCAACCATCACGCGCAGCGGTGCAATGGTACGCAGAGGGCAAGCGGGACGGCAGCCCGATAGTCGAGCCGAGGGAGGTATTCAAGCGCGGGCAGGAGTTGCGGCCTGATCCGCTGTTCATTGAGCGCGTGGCTGATGCTAGAGCGCATCGGGCAGCGTTCCCGAGCAAGTTTAACTAGCCATGACACACGAAGATCGCCTATTTGCCGAACTAGCCCGCATCGGCAAGCCAAGGGACAGGGCGATGGAATGGAAGTACTACCGTGACCCAAGTCTGCACATCAAATTTGAACGCGAACAGGGAGGTCGAATGCAGCGAGACATAGACGCGACGGAAGCTGTTTTACTCAGGTGGGCAGACTGGATGCGGCGCTCGGAGGGCATATCCGAAGGATACCCGGCCAAAGCGTCGGGCAACTTCATTGCTTCCTGGCGCAAGGACAGCGAGGACGAGCAGGAAGCCGCTGACGGGTACGAGATGGGCAAGGCCAATGCAGCGGTCGATAGCCTAGTTCAAGCCCACCAGCGCATGATCTACAAGCGGTTCAACCTTGGCTACACTGTATGGCGCTTCGAGAACGAGGATGCGCTATACACTGCGGCCAAGGTGAGCTTCGGCAGGAAGTATTTTTCGCGGTGAAAATAACGCTTGCAAGGTGCGATTCTTTCATCTACTCTGGTTTCTGTCCACCTTGCACGTCTATACGAAACGTAAGCCACCCTAACCGGTGGCTTTTTGCGTTTACGTCTCAACAAACACGATATGTCGGGTTGAACCATCCGGAAATGCCGGAGAGTTATCAGGAAAGGCGATTGAGTCCAGACCGCAATGCTGGATGGGGCGATGAAGCGCGGACATTCTAGAACGTGCCGCGATAAGCCGCCGAGAAACCAGTCGCCTTCCTTGATAGCCACATTAACCGCGCATCACGCGCTGTAACGCAGCATCTATAACCGCCCCGCCTCCTTAACCGGACAGCGGGGCTTTTGCATTTCTGAGTACCTCACTCCTGCCAAGAGATGAAAAAACCACAAAAGCCACTCAAAAGCGAACGCACCAAACGCACCTATGTTGTCGGCAAAGGATGGGAGCCGTCCGAAGCCGAAAAGAAATGGAACGCCAGAGTAAAGCGCATTGATGATGTGCGCCGAGAGATTGCCAATAACAAGGATGACCGGATCGCCAGGAAGTTACGGGCAGAGGGCTACTTAGAGAAAGCATTCGCTTGGCATAAGCGCAAGTCAGAGCCAGCGAAGGACTTCTACCAGTCAGAGGCATGGCTAAAGACGCGATACGCCGCGCTGATTAAGTACGATGGCCGGTGCGCCTGTTGTGGCGCGAGTTCCGCAGATGGGATCAAACTGCACGTTGACCACATCAAGCCGAGGTCAAAGTTTCCAGAGTTGGCGACGGACTTGGGCAACATGCAGGTTCTTTGTGAATATTGCAACATATCAAAATCAAACATAGACAGCACCGATTGGCGCAAGACGCCGCTTAGTTCGCTCGACTTCAAAAGCATGGCTGGCGAGTATTCGGACACAAACCTATCCGCTTTTCTGAGCAGCCTCTAATTACTCTGGCAGGAGTATCGTCTGGCTCCGGACGCTAAATGGGCATCAAATCTCATCCCTCCCCTGGGACTTGCCCGCCCGTTCACAAGACGCGGCGGGCTTTTTTATTGCGTACCGACTTCCAGCGGCTTCTGGATGCAACCAACTTCCGCTAGACGGATGCGAAATCATGGATGAGCCAAGCAACGAGCCTAAAGTAGGCGTAAATACCGGCAACGCAGGCAAAGGCAGGCCGAAGGGCGCGAGCAACAAGGTCAACCGCGAAGTCAAGCAGATGATCCTTGACGCGCTAGAGCTTGCTGGTGGCGTTGAATACCTTGTAGACCAAGCCAAAGAGAAGCCAGTCGCATTCCTGGCGCTTGTCGGCAAAGTGCTGCCGCTGCAAATCAATGGCGCAGGCGAGGACGGCGAACACCTGCACCGCGTTGAGAAGATCGTGCGCACCGTAGTTGATCCAGCAGCATGAAGTATTGCAAGCGGTGCGAGCAGTCGAAAGATGTGGATTGCTTCGCCAAGAACGGAAAGATGGGGCGGCATCCTGTCTGCAAGCTGTGCCGCGCTGAGATTGAACGCGAACGCAGGCTGGCCGATCCAGAAGCAATAAGGGCGCTAGAGCGTGCACGTCATGCTGCGAACCCGGCCATCAAAAAGGCGGCTATTCGTCGCTATTACGAGGCCAACCGCGATGCACTTATTGCTAAGACCAAGGCAGCATCGCTATTGCGGCGCGAGGAAATAGCAGCATCAAAGGCTGTTTATCGCGCAGCAAACAAAGACCGAATCAGGGAGTGGAACGGTACTCGCCGCGCACAGCATCGCCAGGCTATGCCAGTTTGGGCTGACCGAAAGGCTATCGCCGCGATATACAAGCAGGCTTCAGAAGCGTGGAAGCAAACCGGCATAGCGCACCACGTTGACCACATTGTTCCGCTGTCGCACAAGTATGTTTGCGGGCTTCACGTTCCAGCCAATTTGCAGGTTCTAACTGGCAAAGAGAACATGGAGAAGCGCAACAAGTTTGCCGTATGAACGAGATTGAGATCGAAACGCCGCGATGGTTTGTTCCATTGCTGGACGATGCCCGATACAAGGGCGTTTATGGTGGGCGGGGTAGCGGCAAGTCGCACGCAATGGCCGAGTACGTTGTAGAGCGATGCTTGATGGCAAAGACGGATGTGGTCTGCATCCGCGAAGTCCAGAAGTCGCTGTCCATGTCGGTTAAAAAACTGATAGAGGACAAGATCGAGTCGTTTGGTGTTGGGTCTTTGTTTGAAGTGCAGCGGGACAAGATCATTACTCCGAATGGTGGGGTGATCGTGTTCTCGGGTATGCAAAACCACACAGCCGAGTCGATCAAGTCGTTAGAGGGCTTCGACATAGCATGGGTCGAAGAAGCGCAGTCACTGAGTCAGCGAAGCCTAGACCTTCTGCGCCCAACAATCCGCAAAGAGGGCAGCGAGATACTTTTTACTTGGAACCCTAACCAAGAGACTGATCCTGTTGATCGGTTCTTGCGGGGTTCTGAGGTTTATCCTGGCTCAATCGTTGTGCAGGCGAACTACAAGGACAATCCTTGGTTGCCGGATGTTCTACGCAATGAGATGGAGTACGACAAGCGGCGCGACCCTGACAAATACGCGCATATCTGGCTTGGCAAGTACCGGCAAAACAGCAACGCAAGGGTATTCCACAACTGGACGGTCGAGGAATTTGAGCGCCCACCAGGCACGATTCACCGGCTTGGAGCAGATTGGGGCTTCAGCGTTGACCCTAGTGTGCTGGTTCGCTGCGACATAGACGGCAAGCGGCTCTACGTTGACCACGAAGCGTATATGGTTGGCTGCGAGATTGACGCGCTACCGGCGCTGTTTATGTCTGTGCCTGAAGCGGAGAAATGGCCGATTGTGGCCGACTCAGCGAGGCCGGAAACGATCAGTTACATGAGGAAGCACGGCTTCCCGAAGATTATGTCGGCGGTCAAGGGCGCAAGGTCGCTGGAAGAGGGCGTTGAGTTCCTGAAGTCGTTTGACATTGTGGTGCACCCACGCTGCACGCATCTGATCGACGAACTGACGCTGTACAGCTACAAGACCGACCCGCTAGACGAGTCGAAGATACTGCCGATCCTTGCGGATAAAGACAATCACTGTCTTGTCGCCGGAACGATGGTCGAGACGATGGCTGGCAGTAAGCCAATTGAATTAATCGAAGTGAGTGATCGCGTTTTGACCCGCAGCGGATACAAGCGCGTGACGTTTGCTGGGGTTACGGACGTTAATCGGTCAGTGGTTCGTGTTGTTACGAGCGCAGGCGAAGTTGTTTGCACGCCGGATCACAAGGTTTATACAAGCAACAAAGGCTTTATTCGCGCCGACGCTCTAAGTTATAATGATGAGGTGTTAACCCTTATCGAGAGCGCGCAATGTCAGAAACTTACGAATACAAAGGCAAGGTTTACCGACGCTATCCTGAAAGCGAGAGAAGGTCTGATCGCATCTATTTCAAGCGGTCTTTCGCTGGCGGGACGGCATGGCTTCACCGTGAAATTTGGTCGGACGCTAACGGGCAGATTCCTGCTGGGCATCACATCCATCACAAGGACGGGAACCCCGATAACAATGGCCTTGAAAACCTTGAATGCTTGTCGCCAAAGGGTCACGTTGGAGAACATGAGTGGACTCCTGAGCGCCACGCATCACAAGAGCGGCTGCTTGATCGCATCAGGCCACTCACTAAGGCTTGGCACGCAAGCGCAGAAGGCATTAAGAAGCACAGAGAAATTGGAGCGCAGGCATACAAGCAGTTTGTTCCATCGCCTAAATTGTGCGCTCAGTGTGGCGTTAGCTTCTTGCCGAAAAAACTTGGCAATGTTGATTTGTTTTGTTCAAACAAATGCAAAGCTGCGTTCCGTAGGGCGTCCGGCGTTGATGACGAGCAGCGTGAATGCAAACAGTGCGGAGCTATTTTCACCTGCAATAAATATCGCAAGCAAAAGGTTTGCTCCGGCGCTTGTTCTAACCGTTACAGAAGCAGGAACAGCTGACAAGGTTTATGACCTGACGGTAGAGGATCAGCACGAATTCTTTGCTAACGGCGTACTGGTTCACAACTGCATTGATGCGCTGCGCTATGCCTGCGAAGGTGCGCGACGGTCAATAGGTCGCAAGATCATTCCATCGACACCAAGGGCAAACACACATTCCGGCGCTACTAGCTGGATGGGCTAATCAATGGCAAAAACACCTGATCCGACCGCAGACGAGAAACTAGTCGAGGAATGTCACGACGAGTTCAAGCGTTGCGAAGATCGTGAGTCCGACGCACGCACGAAATGGCGGGCAGACCTGCGCTTTGCCAATGGCGACCCTGACAACGGTTACCAGTGGGACGAAAAGATGCGGTCGCGTCGTGAGGCTGACAATCGCCCATGCCTGACGATCAACAAGGTGAAGCAACACAACCGCCAGATCACGAACGATGCGCGGCAGAACAAGCCTAGCGTTCGCGTCTACCCAGTGGACGATGGCGCAGACCGCGAGACAGCCGACATATTCAACGGGATCATCCGGCACATTGAGGCCAATTCCAACGCTGATACGGCTTACGACACGGCTGCGGAGTTCGCTGTCGATGCAGGACTCGGCTATTGGCGCGTGACGACTGACTACGCGGCTGATGACTCGTTCGACCAGGAGATATACATCAAGGCGGTTGCAAACCCCTTGAACGTCTACCTTGGCCGACATGTTGAAGCTGATGGCTCGGACGCTCGCTGCGGGTTCATCTTCGAGGACATGCCGAAGAAGGAGTTCGAGCGCAAATATCCCGATGCGGATACTAGCGGATGGTCTGATAACGCCGTGACCGATTGGATTGGCGAAGATACGGTGCGGGTGGCCGAATACTTCAAGATTGTCGAGGACGAGGACACGCTGTGCGCTGGCCCTGATGGGCAGACGTTCAAGCTATCCGAGGTGACCGACAGGGAAATGCTCAAGGCTATCAAGGCCGACGAGTCGATCAAAAAGCGCAAGGTATCGGTACGCAAGTGCAAGTGGTACTTGGTCGCAGGCGATCAGATCATTGACCGCAAGGATTGGGCAGGCAAGTACATTCCAATCGTTCGCGTGATCGGTGAGGAAGTCGAGATTGACGGCAAGGTTGACCGCAAGGGTCACACGCGGGCGATGAAAGACGCTCAGAGGATGTACAACTTCTGGACGACTGCTGCGGTCGAGTTCGTTGCATTGCAGGGCAAGCAACCGTATATCGCTGGCTCAGAGGCCATTGCAGGCCACGAGGAAGAATGGGCGAACCTGAACACGTCCAATAAGCCTTACATCCCTTATAACAGCGTGGACGAGGCGGGCAATCAGATACCGCGTCCTGAGCGCCAGCAACCGCCCGTCATGGCTCCTGCTTACATGACTGGCATGCAGGTAGCCAGCGAAGAGATGAAGATGGCTAGTGGGCAGTACGATGCCTCTATGGGCGCGAAGTCGAACGAGACTAGCGGGCGGGCAATCATGGCTCGGCAGCGCGAGGGCGACAACGCCACGTTCCACTTCATCGACAACGTTGCCCGCGCTATTCGGTACACCGGCAAGATATTGGTTGACCTGATACCGAAGATATACGACACCGAGCGCGTTGTTCGCATCCTTGGCGAAGATGGCAAGGAAGACAAGGCGCAGATCAATCCCAACCAGCCGCAAGCAATGTCCGAGCAGCAGGACGAAAAGGGCGAGATTCAGAAGATCTACAACCCGTCAGTCGGTCGCTATGACGTAATCGTTGCAGTCGGCCCAAGCTACAGCACGAAGCGGCAGGAAGCATTCCAGGCACTGACCGAGATGACGAGCCGCAACCCGCAATTGATGGCGGTGGCTGGTGACTTGATTATGAAAGCCGCCGACTTCCCAATGGCCGAGCAACTTGCCGAGCGCCTTGAAAAGACGCTTGCACCTGAGTTGCGCGACGAGAAGGAAGGCCAAGAGGCTATCCCGCCACAAGTCAAAGCGCAGATGCAGCAAATGGAGCAGGCATTGCAAAACGCATCGCAGATGGTCGATGAATTGGAAGCCAGCGCGAAGGATAGCGGCATCGAGAAGGACAAGCTGCAAGTGGAGCGCGTCAAGGCCAACACAAGCGCCTACGATGCCGTGACGAAGCGTTTAGCCGTACTCAAGAAGCTATTGCAGCCCGAGGAAGTGGCGGGGCTTGTCGCAGAGACGAAGCGCGAAGCAATGGAACAGCCTGACCCCGGCATGTCGCCAAGTCAAAGCATGGGCGTGCCGGAAGCGCCGCCTGATCCGATGCAAGCCGAACAAACACAAGCGCCTCAGGGCGCTTTTTTAACGCCTGAAGGATTCCCGCAATGACCACTGACACCTATCCGCTGACCTCATTGCCTGCGCTTGAGGCTGAAGCAATCACGCCGCACGCATCGACGGGCTTCTCCACGACTGCACGCGGCATCTATGTCGGCGTATCGGGCGACATTGTTTTGGTCACGCCATCGGGCGCTGCACTGACGTTCAAGAACGCGGTAGCCGGAACGATCATCCCTGTGCGCTGCATTCGGGTGAATGCGACCAGCACGACCGCAACCAACCTGATCGCGCTGTTCTGACATGCAGATCGGCATAAACCTGTCGCTGACCAATGGCGGCAGTAGCAACGGCTTTTCCATTGATGACACGACCAATGGAACGCTGATCCTCAATTTCGTTGACCGCCCACCTGATTTCACGCTCTCTCTCAATTTCCTGACCGAGCAGTATCAGATATGGGAAGTGGACACGACGATTGCCGGCGAGATCGGCTACTACCAAATCAAGGTCTGACATGGCTCTCGTCTACAAAAACCTCGCCGATATCGTCACCCTCTCCCGCGCATCGGCCCGCACGCGCACGAACTCAGCCGGTGTGCTGACGACGCTCGCATCGGGGATATTCGGGATTGACTACGATCCAAGCACGCTGACGGTTCGCGGGATGCCGGTGGAGGAACAGCGGACGAATATTCTATCCCGGTCAACAGATACAACATTATGGACGCAGGCCGAGATTAGCGAAGATGGTTCTGTTACTGCCCCAGACGGCACTACCGTTCCCATCTGGCTTGCCAATGGCGTTGCGGCATCACATAGGCTGACGAGAACAGGGACAGGAGGCGCAGCAGGAAATACGGATCACGCACCATCTATCTTTGTCCATGTCCCGTCTGGCAGCGACGTGACGCGGCTCTTTCTCCGGGCGCGGGCAGGGAGTGATGGTTCAAGCGTCATTATCCTTGTAGCGGGATCAGGGGCGGGGGCAACATTTACATATGTGAGCACCGGCCCTTTTGGTACAAACCCACCAGCATCGTTTGGTGCGGGGGATTTCCATGCCGAGTATTGGGGAGGGGGTTGGCACAGGATTTGGTACAAGTCGGCCCTGTCATCAATCACTACTGCGGCCAGTCAGTTAGACATAGCGTTTTCTCCGTCTGGGACTGAAAACACGGCGGGCACAGTCAACACCCGCGCTGCCTTCTGGCAGGGCCAGCTTGAGCAAGGATCGTTTGCGAGTAGCCCCATCCTGACGACCACAGCCGCCGCAACCCGCCTAGCCGACTCGCTGACGATTGGCACGCTCAGTCCTTGGCATAACGCCGTGGAAGGTACTTGGTACGTTAAGTTCATTCCGATGACCATTTCTGCAAGCACGTTCCCAAGGCAGATCAGTGCTAACGACGGCACGGTCAACAACAATATTCGCATTGGCATATCCGGCTCTACTGCGTTCTCTGGCGCTGTGACTACTGGCGGTGTAGCGCAGGCCGCGATTACAGCGGGCACGCCAACGGCCCTCACCGTTGCGAAAGTTGCGCTGTCGTACAAGGAAAATGACTTCCAAGCAGCCGCAAACGGGACGCTTGGCACGGCTGACGTTTCCGGCACGGTTCCTACCGTAACAGGTGTTTATCTTGGGCGTGATCCGTCCGGCGTGTACTCGAATAGTTGGCTGCAGCAGGTGATCTACTACCCCGCCGTCAAGAACACACAGACCCTCACGGCCTAATCATGATAACCACCTACTACCTGCAAGCCGCTACCCAAGCCGCAATCCTCGCAGCCTTGGAAGCCGCTGGCCTAGCGCAAGCCGTACCCGAGCAGACGCAGACGATAGCGGAGCATCAAGCGCAGCACTTTGTTGACGTTGATGACGCACTCAACGCCGTGTTGATTGATCTGTACGGGCGGGAACCGGTGCAGATAGAGCACGAGGGCGCTGCGTACTTTTGTGATGGGGTCGGCTACATGACGCTCGAAACGGTCACTGTGCCTGAGCAGACATTCACCACGCCCGCCTACCTCGCCAAGACCGAAGGCGTGCATATCGTTGACGTCGGCACGATCACCAAGAACACCGGCGGCACGGATGACGAACCGATCATGGAAACGCTGCCCGGCTATCACGTCAACCTGCACTTGGACGAGCGATACGGCGACATCAGCGACGAGCAGCGGGCGATGCTGCCGATTATTGCTGCGCCGAAGAATCCGGTAAGCGTGCTGGCCTAACAAACAAGTTTCAAGTTTCACCGAACCGACTGGAGCAATCCACGGCGGTTTTTTTACGTCCGTTACCGGCGACATGCACCGGGCTAAATCTCCTTGGATGACTCCATGACTGAAGAAGTGCAAGCAGCGACTCCGGCTGAGCCAATTGGCGAACAGGTGCAAGCGGTCGAGCAGGAATCAACGCCAGAAGCGACCACTGAGCAGACGCAGGATCAACTAACCGAATCGCCCGAGGACAAGGCAAAGAAGGAGCCTTGGTTTCAGAAGCGCATCGGTGAACTGACCCGCGAGAAGTACGAAGCGAAAAGAATGGCTGAAGCATCTGCAAACGAGGTAGCGCAGTACCGCGACTACGTTGCAAGGCTTCAGCAA
>Ga0075464_10001553_pt1 | contig 10360 bp, 13 predicted proteins | sample DEB19_08_DNA_5_FD_75068 | JGI IMG/M metagenome (GOLD analysis project Ga0075464, IMG submission 75068) | Aqueous microbial communities from the Delaware River and Bay under freshwater to marine salinity gradient to study organic matter... | ecosystem: Environmental > Aquatic > Marine > Coastal ...
AAAGAGGCTACCCCCTCTTGTCGAGAGAAGGTAAGCTTTTCACCTGTTACAGGATCGTTAAAGGTTGCAGGAGGTACTTAATCTGTAGGCACCTCTTCATCTTCGGGCTCATTAGCTAAGTCCGCGTAGGGGATGAAAGCAGGAGCTCTCTCCAAGAGTTGAGCGGCATCATCACCAGCCGCCCTTAAGGTATTAGCAGCAGCTTGTTCTTTTACAGTTTCTCTGGCAGCGTCTAGGTCACCACCATTAGCGGCTGCCTCTTCTCTGGCGAGACGTTCCACCTCTGTGTCATACATTTCTGTATAAGTTTTAATCTCAGTGGCACTAAGGGGGGTTGCAGTTTTAGCTTCCTTAACAGAGTCATAGAATGCAGGAAGGTTAGGACTTACTCTATCCCCACCAAGAGGACGTGTGCTTTCAGGCATATTCTCCATAGCTAGAGCTTGAGAAGCTGTAATACCACCACCGATGTCTGTGGAAGCAAGCTTCTTTTGAGCACGCTCCATAGCGTTATAACCCATACCAGAGGCTACAAAAGCATCAAAAGGACTTCCACCCTCTTGTTTAGCCGCTTCAATGTTGTCTGGCATAAGACCAATAACCTCTCCAAGAAACTCATCAAGAGGTTGTCCAGAAGGCTTAGTATCTTTAGCAAACTTGTATGTATCTCTCCAAAAACTTTCTCCAAGAGGGACACCTTTTTCAGAGGCCACTTCGTAGAGCTTGTAAGCTTCTTCTAAAGCAGCAGGCCCATCATTAGCAATAGCTCTTAGAACATCTTCTGGCATATCTGCATTAGTTTGCAAATCATGTGCCAAACCCTTAAAGCTTTCAAGCTTAGCTTTACGAGCTCTAACAGCTTCAGCCCCTACAGTGGAGGCACGTTCTAATTGTTTGTCAAAGTAATCATCAGCTTTGTCTTTACGACGGTTAATATTAGCAGCCGTATCTTGCATAAAAGCTGTAGCAAAAGCTTCAAATCCCGACATTAGGTTCTCCTAGTCATAAGTCCCTTAGAAGGTTCCTTCGGGATAGTTACATCGTTAGTGACGGCTTCTTCAATAGTTGGTGCAATCTCTGCTACAGCCGTATTTCCCTCTGGGGCTTTACCAAGGATAATCTGTAAATCACCCACAAGCTTAGCTTTAGCCTTGTCCCCTTTAGTGGCCCCCTGAAACTCTCTTACAGTGATACCAGCAGCATTAGCCATTGCTAAAATGTGTTCGTGAATTACAGGACCAATTAAGTAGGAAGTATCAAAAGTATGCAAGCCATTCATTTCTCCATTTAAGAGGAGACTTTCTACAAACAGATCGAGAGGAAAGTCTTGATCAAGCAAGAAGAGGGTGTCTTCTAGCATGTCGTCTTCTTCTTCCAACTTATCCATGTAGAAAGTTAAAGCTTCCTGAACCCCAGCATACTTAGGAGGTTGCTCCCAAGGAGCATTGCCCGGCTCTCTCGTAAGAGACTCTCCGGGGATAGGTCCATTAAACCCTATTGGCATTATAATACTTTCTAAATTTAGTTAGGTATTCAGGAGCAGTTGTCTGACCATCGCTACGATTGCCCATACTAGCCAAAGGTTGCCCAGTAAACCAAACAGCAGCAGCATCTTCTACAGTTCCATGCTTGTCAATTGATTTAGTCATCTGGTGGAGGAAGATAGCATCTTGTAGCGCAGGCTTAGCGAGAAACTCCTCTTCTGTAATAACTTCTCCAAGAGCAGCTTTACTCCACTGTGGCAAGTTACCCGGCATAATTTGGTAAGCACCCATAGCTCTCTCACCTTTGTACATACCAGATTTTACAATAGGCCCGCGAGCTTGATAGTCGCCACCGGAGCTTTCAATGTCTTTAATAGCTTGAGCCATTGCATCAACATCTACACCCTCACGTTCAAATTTAGAGGAATCAATTTTTAAACCACGATCTCCCCCTTCAATGAAGTCGGAAGGAGCAGACATGTCTCTGTCTTTTACAGACTCAATCTCTTCTCTTACAGGCTGATCAGTAACTTGATTAACTACTTCAGCAACACTAGATTTAACTTTTGCAGAAGTCTCTTGCGACTTAGCTACAGACTTAGCCATCTTCTCGTCAAAACGTATGCGAGATTGTTGGATACCTTCCATAGCTTTAAGAATGAAATCCTTGGGATCGTACTTAAGTGTGGTCTGTTGAATTGGCTGAGCTCTTTGACTACCACCCATAAGACCTCTAGTGGGAGCTACAGGTTCTGGGGCTTCTACCCCAGCCTTTTTCAAGATTTCCTTGCGGAGATTTTTTAATGAGTTAATATAAGACATTTATCACCTAAACCAAGCTGCTACAATACTACCAGCAGCACCAAAGAGAGCATCTCTACTGGCGCTAGTTCTTGCAGCCCTAGCTTCCTCTGAAGACATCATAGCTAACAAAAGCTCTGAAGCTCTTGTCTGTGCATTTTCACTAGCAGTGAAAGCATAACTAATAGCATCTCGTCTGTACTGAACTGAGTTGTTATACTCTGCCATAGTCATATCAGAGGCGAGCTGAGCATTCACTCTATTAGCTTCATTCTGTGTAGCGTTATTTTGTGTAGTGATTGCCCTACGCCATTCGGCGTTAGATTGGTCAATAACAAGTCTATTACTTGCATTAAATCTCTGCCTAGCGTCAACCATGCTTGCTCTAAATTGAGTCATAGCATTAACTTCACCAGTGTTAAATTCAGTCATGGCGTTACGTTGTGCCACATTAAACTGATTTACTTCTGAGGCAAGGTTTGCGTTAAACTGTTTAACCTGATTTGCGTTAGTGGCGTTAAACTGTCTTGTAGCATTCACTGTAGCTGCATCTGTAAAGAATGATTGTGTTCTAGCCTCATTCTTTTGTAAAAGCATCTGCTGTTCATTATCTAGATTAGCAAATTGCATATCCAGATTAGCTTTAGCGTCTTGTGCAGCGATTGGGAGAGCTGCTTCCATAGCAGCTTGTGTATTAGCTGCGCCTGCCATAGAAGAGGCACCAAGGCCTCTGGCAGCCATCTTATCATTAGCACTACGTAAAGCCCCAGCAGCCCAAACAGGGGTGTTACCACCCTCAAATTCGGACATAAGACCTTCCATTTGCCCCCTCACAGTGGAAGCCTTGTCTACACTACCTGACGCGTAGTCAAATTTATTTAGAAGGGGGTCCACTTTCGGGCCAGTCAAATGAGCAGCAACAGCAGCGTTAGTAACCTGTTTAGGTGTGTTAGCTGCTAAAGCTGTGCCAGTGGCTACAGGAGTTGAAGGAGCTGCCCCCACCTGACCTGAGGTGGAGGCAATAAATTCATTCTGCGATGGGGTGATGCTAGTTACGTTAGTAGTAACCGGGGCCGGAGCAGATGGGGCTTCCTGTGCGTAAGTGTCTACTGACTTCTCAAAATCAGCAGCACTGGTAAATCCGCTAGTGGTAGTAGTAGCGGGAGTGGTAGTTGTTACAGCCATTTTTTACTCCGGCGAGATTATTAAACTTCTTTGCCCAAGGCTACTTGCAGCATACGAACAGAACGTCTCAACACAAGCATCACCAACATGTATACCGGGAGATATTCAGGGGGCATAATAGCAACAAGTTGTGTCATCTCCAAGAGGGGGATAATAAACAAAAGTACATCAAGTGCCATGTTTAAATATTTAGTCATTCAGCTTCCTTTTCAACAGAGGCCCACCAAGAGGCTACATCAAAGCCGGGGCACTGGGTTTTACCTAAATCTCTGTGTCCAACCACTTTAGCATTAGGCCACTTAGCTTTAAGTTTCTTAATACGAGAGATGAGGGCAGCTTCTTGTTCAGGTGTGATGTTTTTTACACCGACATTAGGGCCAGTCTTACTACTAAGCCCACCTGCCCAACAAAGGCCAAGGGTATTTTTATTGTGGCCTTTTACGTGCGCCCCCTCTTCCCACTCTTTACGCCCAACTTCTTCCATACCATTACGACGGTAAAAATAATGATAACCAATCTTATTGAAACCCCTTGCCTTGTGCATTCGGTCAATATCTTTAGCCGTTACATCATTATGATCGTAGGTGGCACTATAGTGGACGACAATGTACTCAATCTTTGTGTTCATTTACTTCGCTCTAAAATATCCAATAACCTAGTTAATTGATGTTGCATAGCTGTTAGTTTTTCATCAATACGGGCTCCGCTGATTTCTTGTCCAGAAATTCTCACTTCTGCAGCAGAGACACGAGCTTCTAAGGCTACTCGTGTGCCAGTTAGTTTAACATTAAGGTCATTTTCAATGTGTTCCATTTTTATATCTGCAACACGGTTACGCTCAATAATCGACATGAGCTTGTTGTTAATGCCTGCGTAGGCCATTACAGCCCCTACAAATAAGCTTAGTAAAGCAAGAATTTCCCCCACAGAAAATACTATACCGAATAAAGTCATTTAATTCCCCTTAGAACCAGCGTCCAATGGCAATGGCATTTACAGGGACATTGGCTGCGCTAGTTACAGTACAGAAAACCCTAATACCAGCCTGACTAGAGCTAATAGAGGAAACAGTAGCCCACCTTGCGCTAGCTCCACTGGTAGATGCCATCACTGTTGGTAGAGAGATAAAGTCTAGCGGGAAGTCAAAAATTTCTTCCGAAGCGTTAGTAAAAAGTGGCCCACTGGCTGTTGTTGCCTGTGGTGTGCCAATAGAGTTTTTCCAACAAATCTGAGTGCCATCTGCCCATCGGATAGAGTGGGCACCACCGATAAAATCGTATTGAACAACAGCTCCTGTTGGCAAGCCTGCAGACTCAAAAACACTGCCAACAACATTCTTTCTTGTATAAACTTCAATCTCAGGTTGGCCCACCGTCATCGAGCCGTTATTCTTTGCGCTAAGAATGTTACCTACATTATTTCTAATATCGAGGCCAGTGGCAGTTGTAAAAAGGTCAACATCATCAGTGGTCGGGCTAAGTTTTAGACCATTTGCCAAAATTGTATTAGCGAAGGTTTTAACCCCACCGATAGTCTGACTACCTACAGTGTAGACACCGTTAGTCACTGTATCAGCATTACCTGTAAGGTTTCCTGTAACAGCCCCTGTTACGTTACCCGTCACATTACCAGTGAGGTTCCCAGTAACATTGCCCGTGAGATTACCAACAAAAGTTAGTGCAGTGACTACACCATTAAAGAAAGCCTCTTTAAATCGTACTAGGGTTGACCCCAAACTTAGTGTGTTAGTAGTTTTTGGTAAGACTGAAGTAGTGCTTACAACCAAATCCTGAGCAGGGCCTACAACCGTAATAGGAGCACCTTCTCCGGTAGTCCCATTGTGTCTGTGTCCAGCAGTCGAGTTGTGAGAAGTTTGAACCTGATCAAGCTCAGCTTTAATATCTGCAGCGTAAATAACAGAACCAGAACTAATCTGTGCGTCTCTTTGTCTTACATACCCGGTCATTACTATTTCCTGTCGTTTTGTTGATATTCTAGAATAGCCGTATCCAAAGAAAAAGAAGGGCTAGTGGAGGACTCTGAATAGGCAAGAGCCACAGTGAACCCACTCCCAACCACTTGAGATTTGAAGAGGGTTTTCAGCACAGAACTGTAAATACCACTGTCGTAAAGAGACTCGTCGTAAATTGGTACTGAGCTTAAATCTTGTGTAATCAAAAAAGCATCTGGTTGGATGGGGTTTTGACTGTAGTCTAGTATAAGTCTAGCGTTCAGGTTTAACGCCCCCATAGCTTTTAAGTAGATGCTATGTTTGTAGAAAGTCTTTCTCACTTGCGGGTCATTAACTGGCATAGAGGGAGTGATAAACACACAGGGAATGTTGACACCATCAAAAGAGTAACCTACTTCCAATTGATAGACATAATCAGTCTCATTAGCAAAAATGATAACTTCATTAGACCCAAATTGTTTACTACTAGATACAAAGCATTTAATACCGTTGACCTCTCCCCAAGAGATGCCAGAAGGTTGTTGGTCGAGAAATCTAGTCCCCAAGAAACCTTTGGTGTTCTCTGCAGAAGTTTCTTCTTCGTATTTAAAGATACGATATTGAGCCTTACGTCTAATTACCAAAGAAGAGTAGTTTACGGTGTTTTCAAAAAGCTCTGTTACGTCCTTCTGGATAGCTTCTGAGGCTCTTTGTAGACCAAAGTCTCCAACCTTCTCAGTGGCGCTAAGATAACGAATACCATCAGGGCCTAGATAGAGGACATCTCCGCCAACTTCTTGAATGGTGTCATGGCTAAGAGCACCAGTACGTTCAGTAATGTCAAGTAGTTCAAAATCGCTAAGAGAGCTTCCCACAAGACGTTTAATCTGGTCTTGGCAGAAGATAATCAATTGGTCTCTAAAAGTGATCATGCCAGTGATGTCTGAACCGATGTTGATTACACCAGCTCCATTACCGGGTGTGTAATCTAACTCGTCGTATTGTACAGTGAAAGTTAAGAAAGAGTCTTTTGCAAAGAAAAGTCTATTCTTATGCTCCACCACAATACTAGCGCCCAACACATCCGCAGGAGCAGCGGAGTCTTGTACAATTGTGTTAGTGGCAGACTCATAATAAATAGGCTTAGTAAGCCCATTAACCATTACAATCTTTTCAGTGCCATCAAAATTAAAAATGGCATGTCTTACTTTATTTGGTGTGGAAATTGTGGAGTCATATTTTTCAACCCAAGCAGCCTTACCTTCCGAGAGATAATACTTACCAGCTCTGACGGCGATACAGTCGTCAGGGGATACTAAAATTACACCTTGCACAAGGCCTGTACCGGGGACAACTTCAGTAGTCCACTTATTAAAACCTAAAATCTTCTTGTACCCCCCTTCAACAGAGGGTTCAAAGTTAATCAACTTAGAGGCACTACCGGGAAAGTTAATCCCTTGTTGTAGGGGATTAACACTAGTCATCAAACCCCCGGTAAACTCAATAGGGAAAGTTTCCCAAGCAGTTCTCATCCCACATTACCCCTTGTTACAGGTTGGATAAAACCACTACGCATATACTCAAATCTATTCTGGTAAATCTTGCGTGTGTTTTTAATACCTTGTTGTTGTTTTTGTAGCATCACTGCAGCACTCTCAGGATCACCCCTAAACATATAGCTGTAGTGTGTGGCCCCATCTACAATGATATGCTTAAATTGCTCTGGGAGCAGTGGAACATCATCCCAAGCCTCTAAGTCAATAGGCAATCTGTAATATTCATAAGCGAGGGTGTAGGCAACCTTAGGCGGAGGGTAAACACCAAAGCCCATATCAGGTGTACGAAATACTTGAGAAGGTGTTGCAGAATACTTTTCCGGGTTAAAGTCACTGTCGGCACACTTTTCCAAAAACTCTTCATAATCTAAAATGGCAAGTCTTTGAGTTTGGTTGTTGAAAGCAGCTTCCCCCTTAATTCTAAAGCTATCAAAAGCAACAGCTTTAGCATCTGCAGGGTACGGGTACCTGCCTTGATCTGGGGTTAATACAAGTTGTGCCGTGGTGTGTGTAAACGGCCACTCAAAAGCATCTTGGTAGATGTCTCTCAGGGCTGCATTTACAGCGTCCTTAGCCTGCGAGTAGAAGCCAGTAGCACCAAAGAAGTTTTGTTCTGTAAGGGGCACCTCGTTAAGACGCCCATTCACACTATTGACGAGGCTAAGAAAGTTATAAGGCATTTTGTATCCTTGACATAAGAAAGGGGGGCAGGGACTGCCCAACCCCCCTATTAATCATTAAAGCGAAGTGTCGCGGGCTACAGAAGTGGCACGAGCAGGGCTACGAGTACCTTCGACCACAACAGCAAACACACGTACAATACCATCAGTTCGTACAGCAGTAGCACCCAGCAAGTTAAGCTGTGTATCAGCGCCCAAGATAATTGGGTTGATAGCAGCACCAGCAGGAACTGTACCAGCAGCATCCGTAGAGGTAAGCACAGCCGAGGTGGACGTAGTGCCCACACGAGCCACGAGAGTGCCAGTGCCAGTGCCTGCTACAATCTGCTCTACACCAGCAGCAAGGACAATAGTGCCCTTAGCAAGTGTAGCTACGTTAATAACATCAGTGGCCGTACCCATAGTGACATCAGTAGCGAGGTTAACCACTACATCAATCATACGGGCACCTGCGACAGGAGCTGCGCTCAGTGCGCTAGTACCTTTGCGGGGAATTTCAAGAGTTGCCATAAAGCCTGTTCCTTAAATAAAAGAGAGAAGAAGAGGGGGACAAAGCCCCCTCCACCAACATTACCCAATGTTGTATTTAGCAGTGACCAGACCTTCTGGACGCAGAATTTTACGACCATACAGATGCAGGCCGCGTACAATGTCTGCGAAGCTGTCCGGGTCACGGTACTTCTCAGTCTTGTTAATCTGCTCAGCGGTAGCAACAGCCGAGTCGTGACCAGCAACAATAACACCGAAGTTGGTGTTTTGGTTAGCCGTACCACCAGTCTCAGGACCAGTACCGACCTTAGGCAGGTTGTTGGTGACGTACACACGGAAGCCGTGCAGTTGGTTCAACATCAGGCCATTAGTCAGACCACCCTTGGATGCGTAGTCTTCCGACAGAAGACGCGAGTCTTCATCTTTCAGAAGCTCAAGCAGCACTGGATCGATAATCAGCCAGCGACCCGATTGGTCAACATTCTGACGATCCATCAGACGGGCCATACGAGCAACAACTGTCAGAGGCGACACAGTGGCAGTGGGGAGAGCAGTCATACCCGGCAGACGAGGAGCCAGCGGGATGGAGTGGTCACCAGCCGAAGCCGTAGTGATCGAAGTGAAATCACCCTTCTTCAGCGTGTTGGACGACAACAGTTCTGTGTCCAGAGCAGTGGCAACAGCTTTAGTGCCGGGAATGTCCGCAAGGACACGAGCAGTGTTAGCAGCGCCATGAATGGCCGATTGCTTGTAGCCAGTGAGGTAGCCAAGGACTTCTTGGTCAAACTGGTCACGGATACGATAACCAGCACGATCCGTAGCCATCTGCATGAAGTTTACGTGGCTGTGTGCTTCTTCGATGTCGTCCATCTTGAAGGCAAAAGCGTTAGCCTTGTCAATGGTGAGGGTGAAATCTTCATCAATCAAATCTTGGGCTACAATCTGTTGACCCCGAGCGTACGGAGCTACAGAAATTTCCGGCTCTTTAACGATCTTTACCGAGTCACCAAAGGCCGAGATTTCACCAAAGTATTCCGAGTTAGTGACGGCTTGAACAACCGAAGTTTTACGGAAAGCAAGCTGAGCCTTCTTAGCGTAGATTACCGGGCTGAAGTTACCGAGGGGCAGGTTACCATGACCTGCAGAGGCTTGAAATGCCATTTTGTATTTTCCTATATGTGAATTGTGTTATTAGTTAACGCACACTACACACAGAGGCCATTTCTTATTGGGTGGGACTAGTCCGGCCATAATTCATGGGTGAGTCTGTAAATAATTGTTCGTCATAAGCAACAGAGGGTGGCGTTAGCGGCCTCTATGATGTTGCCCCCTTATCGGGCCTTTTGAGAGAGGTCGTATTTAAACTTCCCTTCTCGTTGTGCTTTCTCAATAGCCTCAATGTTAGCTGTGAACTCTTTGTCCGACATTTTCTTAACTTGAGACTCTGAGAACCAAGACGAGCTTTCATCATCTTGGGGTGTTACCCGATTGCGGGTATTGACAGACATAGCAGCGTTCTTATCGGGAGAGGTCTTTTTAATACCCTTATCCATCTTATAAAGATCAATAGCCCGTGCAGTGCTAACTACATCATCATCTTCGTACAGAGCATTTTGTACCCACTTAGGCTGAAGCTCAGCCCAATCATGGAATGCGTCTGCGTTACGAATTTCATCAAAGTCTGGATGGAGACGCATAAGCTCTGCTTCTGCTTTCTCTTTAGTGAGATTATCTCGCATCTCTTCGACTTGTTTCAAGCGAGTATCATACTCTGTGTCTCGCTCATTAACTCTTTGCTTTGCTTTTTTGTCAGCAAGGTTTTCCACAATAGCAGCTACATCAGGATATTTCTCTACCCAAGCATTAACATCTTCCTCAATCTTTGGAAGATTAGCTGTGGGAGCGTCCCGAAGTTGCCCTTCTAGTGCATCAATCTTGGCCTGTAGCTCTTTTTCTTTCAGTTGCTGGTGTCGTCTCAAATCGCCATAACGCTTCTTGAAACTCTTCTCTTCTGCAGAAAGATTATCATCCTCTTGAACTACCACCTCTTCTTTAGCAACTTCTTCAATTTCTTGAAGGGGCTGCATTAGTTCAGCGAGTTCTTTTTCTGTCTCAGCGACACGACGTTCACCGGGAGACATAATTGCACGAGGAGTTGTTTGATTATCAGACATTTAAATTCCTTGGTTGGGGCCAGCCATGCTGGGTAGCCTT
>Ga0075464_10001555_pt1 | contig 10355 bp, 9 predicted proteins | sample DEB19_08_DNA_5_FD_75068 | JGI IMG/M metagenome (GOLD analysis project Ga0075464, IMG submission 75068) | Aqueous microbial communities from the Delaware River and Bay under freshwater to marine salinity gradient to study organic matter... | ecosystem: Environmental > Aquatic > Marine > Coastal ...
CCCAGGCTGACAACCATCACTTCGCCGCCAAAGTTGGGGTTCAGGCTGATGTTGCGCAAGGTGCGGATCGGGATGATGGCGTCGGGTGCGTCAATCGCCACGCCGCAGCCGTAGCCGTGCTCCAGCGCCACCACGTCGTCGACAAAGGGAAACCGGGGCAGCAACTCAGCTTTGATGCGCTGCACGGCAAAGTCGGTGACGCCGGCGACGCACTGCACGGTTTGTGTGATGGCCAGAATGTTGCGCGTACCGACCGAGCCGTCGGCGTTGCGAAAGCCTTCAAAGGAGTAGCCCTCCAGCGCGGGCATGGGGGCTGGCTTGACCGTGGCGATAGGCAAGTTGTCGAGGCTGCGGGCTGAAGGCATGTCCAGCAGCCGTTCGTGGACCCAGCTGCCGGCGGGGATGTCTTTGAGCGCATAGCCAATCGGGATGCCGTAGCGCAGCACGGGCGCCGCGGCTTTCAAGTCGACCAGCGCGACCTTGTGACCTTGCGGCACCGCGTTGACCAAAACCACGCCGTCGGGCAGTTGGGTTCCTGCGGTCAGGCCGCCGTCATTAGCGACGATCGCCACGTTGTCAAGCGCGTGCATGCGGATGATGATGGGCTGGGGCGCGGTGGTTACAGCGGTTGTTGGCATGGTCGTCAATGGCGTATGGGGTGTTAGCGGCAGTGCGGAGACAAATTTAATTATCTGACAACTTCAAAAGTTGTCAAGCAACTTTGCCGGCACCGTGAAGGCTTGACGCCATGCTCAAGGCGCAGGCGTGCTCTCAAAAATACGCCGTTTGGCGTTCAGCACGTGCATGCGGATAGCGTCTGCTGCATCGGTCGGCGAGCGGCGCACGATGGCGTCGATGATCTCTTGGTGTTCGGCTTGTGTGGTGCGCACACGCTCGGCGCTTTTCTTGTCGGTGACGTGGCGGGCCAGCTCGATGAACTGCCGAATCGGTGCGACGCTGGTCTCGATGGCCGTCACAAAAAACGGGTTGTGGGAAGCCCGTGCGATGGCCAAATGAAACTGAACATCCTCGTCCGCGCCGGACTTGCCGCTCTCCATGGCCGCGTTCAAAGCGTCGAAGGCTGCGCGCAGTGCGTCCAAATCCGCTGCGTCGCGAAACTCCGCTGCGCCTGCCGCTGCACCCATTTCAACGCAACTGCGGTAGGCATAGTAGCGCTCGATGTCGGCCAAACTTTTGATCGGTGTCGGCGGGATGGCCGGCGTGCCCGGTGCGCGAATCACAAAGCTGCCGGAGCCGCGTTTGGACTCAATGATGCCGTCTGAGCGCAAGCGCGACAGGGCTTCCCGCACTGTCGGCCGAGACACGCCAAATTGGCTGGACAGCTCACCCTCTGTGGGCAGTTTGCCTCTGGGTGCGTAGTCGCCGCGCAGGATGGCCTCGACCACGCGGGCGTAGATTCGCTCTGGCAGAGAAGCGATGCTGTCGTCTTGTAGAAGGGGTTGGTGCATGAGCGGAAGCATCCTGTGAAGCGTTTTGTTAGTTTAAGCCTGCAGCCTGACATCTTCGGTAGTTACCCGTAGGGGGGTGAGTATTTGCTTGACAGAGTCTTCTTCAAAGATAAGATATCGGTTGTACGATGACTAAAAGAAAACTCTTTTGTCAAACCATCACAACCCTGTCCAGGTCAAGAAAGAAGCATTTCATGAATCCGCAAGAACTCAAATCCATCATGTCCAGCGGTTTGCTGTCGTTCCCGGTGACAGATTTTGATGCCCAGGGCGACTTCAATGCCAAGAGCTACGCGGCACGTCTGGAGTGGTTGGCGCCTTATGGTGCTTCAGCATTGTTCGCGGCGGGCGGCACGGGCGAATTTTTCTCGTTGACGGGCCACGAATACCCAACGATCATCAAAACTGCGGTGGAGACCTGCAAGGGCATCGTGCCGATCATTGCTGGCGCTGGTGGCCCAACACGTTTTGCCATCGAGTGCGCGCAAGAGGCTGAGCGTCTGGGCGCACATGGCATTTTGTTGATGCCGCATTACCTGACCGAAGCCGGTCAAGAGGGCTTGATCGCGCACGTTGAGCAGGTTTGCAAAAGCGTCAAGTTCGGCGTGATTGTCTATAACCGCAATGTTTGCAAACTGACCCCAGCCTCGCTGGCTATTTTGGCCGACCGCTGCCCGAACCTGATTGGCTTCAAAGACGGCGTTGGCGACATTGAAACCATGTCGTCGATCTTCATGAAAATGGGCGACCGCTTTGCCTACCTGGGCGGCTTGCCCACGGCCGAGGTCTACGCCGCCGCCTACAAAGCACTCGGCACGCCGGTGTATTCATCGGCCGTCTTCAACTTCATCCCTAAAACAGCGATGGATTTTTACCACGCGGTGGCGAAAGACGACTTGGCGACACAACACCATTTGCTGCGCGAATTTTTCATGCCTTACCTGGACATCCGCAACAAGGTTGCAGGCTACGGCGTGAGCATCATCAAAGCCGGTGCCAAGCTGGTCGGCCATGACGCCGGCCCGGTGCGCGCGCCGTTGACGGACTTGAAGCCGGCCGAGATGGACGCCTTGGCCGCGCTGATCAAAAAGCTCGGTCCCCAGTAATCGCAACCATGTCGAAATTCCCCACACCTGTCATCACCGCTTTGCGGGTGATTCCTGTTGCCGGCCGTGACAGCATGTTGCTGAATCTGAGCGGCGCCCATGGCCCGTTCTTCACCCGTAACCTGTTGATCCTGACGGACAGCGACGGTCGCACTGGCGTGGGCGAAGTGCCCGGCGGTCAGAAAATCACGCAGACACTGGAGGACGCTGGTCAGCTCGTTGTCGGCCAGCCCATCGGCGCGCACCAGCGCATCTTGCAGCAGGTGCAGCAGCAGTTCGCCGACCGTGACAGCGGTGGGCGTGGCCAGCAAACCTTTGATTTGCGCACCACGATTCACGCGGTCACCGCGATCGAATCGGCTTTGCTTGATTTGCTGGGCCAACACCTTGGGGTGCCCGTGGCGGCCTTGCTGGGCGAAGGTCAGCAGCGTGAGTCGGTGGAAATGCTGGGTTACTTGTTTTATGTCGGTGACCGCACGCAGACCGACTTGGATTACGTGAGCGACCCGGGCGCAGACAACGACTGGTTCCGCCTGCGCCACGAGAAAGCCATGGACGCCAAGGCCGTGGTTCGGCAGGCCGAAGCCGCCCGCGAACGCTACGGTTTCAATGACTTCAAACTGAAAGGCGGCGTCTTGCGCGGCGCCGAAGAAATTGAAGCCGTGTGCGCTTTGCACGAGCGCTTTCCCGACGCCCGTGTCACGCTGGACCCGAACGGCGGCTGGTTGTTGAAAGACGCGATTGCACTGATGCGCGACCTGCGCGGCGTGGTGGCTTACGCTGAAGATCCGTGCGGTGCTGAAGACGGCTTTTCAGGCCGCGAGGTGATGGCTGAATTCAGGCGCGCCACTGGCCTGCCGACGGCGACCAACATGATTGCGACTGATTGGCGGCAGTTGACACATGCGCTGTCGCTGCAGTCGGTCGACATTCCGCTGGCCGACCCGCATTTTTGGACCATGGCTGGCTCGGTCCGCGTGGCGCAAACCTGCCGTGACTGGGGTCTGACGTGGGGCTCGCATTCGAACAATCACTTTGACGTCTCGCTGGCCATGTTCACGCAGGTGGGCGCGGCTGCGCCGGGCCGGGTGACGGCGATTGACACGCACTGGATTTGGCAAGACGGTCAGCGCCTGACCAAAGAGCCTTTGCAAATCATCGAGGGCCACGTGCAAGTGCCTAAAAAGCCGGGGCTGGGTGTTGAGCTCGACATGGTCGAGGTTGAAAAAGCCCACCTTTTGTACAAGCAACACGGCTTGGGCGCGCGCGACGACGCCATGGCCATGCAAAGCTTGATGCCTGGTTGGAGCTTCAACCCAAAACGCCCGGCCTTAGACCGCTGAAAAATTAAATCACCAACACATCGGAGACAAAAACATGACAAACAACAACATCAAACCCCGTCGCGACTTTTTGCTTGCTGCTGCCAGCACCGGCTTGGCCGCTCTGAGTGGGACAGCGCTGGCGCAATCGTTTGACTTTAAACCCAACCAGCGTTACCCCGACCCATCGGTGCTGATTCTGGATCCGAGCTTTGCCAAGTACCGCTTGTACAGCAGCACCGTGGAGCAACTCGGCACCGGCATGCGTTGGGCTGAGGGCCCGGTGTACTTCCCCAACGAAAAAGCGGGTCAGCCAGGTTATTTGTTGTTGAGTGACATTCCCAACAACCGGCTGATGAAGTTTGACGAAGCCACCAACAAGTTCTCGGTGCACAAAGAAAACGTCAATTACGCCAACGGAAACACGCGTGACCGTCAAGGCCGCTTGATCAGCTGCGAACACTCGGTGACACGGCGCGTTGTGCGCACTGAAAAAAACGGCAAGATGACTGTTCTGGCCGACAGCTACGAAGGCAAGAAACTCAACGCGCCCAACGACATCGTGGTCAAGTCTGACGACACGATTTGGTTCACTGATCCGATATTTGGCATCAATGGTGAATGGGAAGGCGCGCGCGCCAAGCCAGAGCAAGCCACGACCAATGTTTATCGCATCGCCAAAGACGGCAAGCTCACCGCTGTCATCACCGACCTCGTGAACCCCAACGGCTTGGCCTTTTCGCCTGACGAGAAAAAGCTGTATGTTGTTGAGTGGAAGGGCACACCGAACCGCAGCATCTGGAGCTACGACGTTGCCGCAGACGGCACTTGTTCGAACAAGACCAAATTGATTGACGCCAATGGCCCGGGTGCTTTTGACGGTTTTCGTGTTGACCGCGACGGCAACCTTTGGTGCGGCTGGGGCTACAGCGGTGCGTTCGCGCCGGAAGCCACTGAGGTGGTTGGCGGCATGAAGGCACACTTGCCGGTGGCCAAGTCGGAAGACATGGACGGCGTCAAAATTTTCAATTCAGCCGGCAAACCGATCGGTTTCGTTCGTCTGCCAGAGCGCTGCGCCAACCTTGAATTTGGTGGACCCAAGCGCAACCGCCTTTACATGACCAGCTCGCATTCGCTTTATGCGCTGTACGTCGAAGCACACGGTGCGGTGTAATTTTCAAACCCTATTTTTGCGGAAATTTCATGTCGTCTAAACGTTTTACCCTTGCTGTTCTGGCCTGTGCTGCCATCGGATTTCTGGCCAGTGGCAGTGTTGCCATGGCCCAGACTGATTACCCCACCAAGCCGGTGAAAATCATCGTGCCGTTTCCGCCAGGCGGCACCAGTGATGTGATGGGCCGCATGGTCGCAGAAGAGCTCAGCAAGATTCTCAAGCAGCCCTTCATCGTTGAGAACATGGCGGGAGCGGGCGGCATCATCGGGACAGAGAGAGCGAGCAAGATGGCGCCGGATGGCTACACCTTGATCCAGACCGGTGTCGGGCAAAGCGCTGTGGCGCACGGTCTGGACCCCAATCTCAAGTACAACTCGATGACGGATTTCATCCACATCTCGCAAGTCAACTCCGGCCCCAACGTGCTGGTGGTGAACACTGCCACGCCATTCAAGTCGGTCAAAGACATCGTTGATTACGCCAAAGCCCACCCGGGCAAGCTGGACTATGGTTTCACCCACGCGGCTTCAGGTCACATGGCCATGGAGTTGTTCAAGCAAACCACCGGCATTTACATGACTGGTATCTCGTACCGTGGTGGTGGCCCGATGCTGACCGACCTGTTGGGCGGCACGATCCCGATGATGTTCATCAACCAAGACGCGGCCTTGCCACATGTCCGGGCTGGCAAGCTGCGCCCGATTGCCGTGTCTAGCGCACAGCGCAATCCGCTCTACCCCGACGTGCCGACGATTGCCGAGTCCGGCTACAAAGGCTTTGAGGCACTGTCTTGGTCAGGTATTTCAGCCATCAAAGGCACACCGCAACCGATCGTTGACAAGCTCGAAGCTGCCATGGCGCAGGCCATGAAGACCGATGCCATCAAACAACGCATGAGTGCAGTCGGTTTCATCATTCCAGTACAGGGTTCTAAGCCCTACACCGCCTTCGTGAAGCACGAAGTTGAGACTTGGACGCGGGTCATCAAAACCGCGGGCATCAAGCCTGAATAAGCGCTTCGATCTGCTCAATTTATCATCCCCTTTCCCCTCACTGAACCAACACGCTGCATGAAAACTCTCCAATCTATCCAAGCCCGCACGGGCGAAGCGCTCGGTGCGCCATTGCTGGCTTCCACCTCCGCACAAGTCGATGCTGCCGCGAGCGCAGCGGCTCAAGCCTTTGAGGCCTGGGCTGCCAGTCCAGGCGATACGCGCGGCAGCTTGCTGCGCGGTCTGGCCAGCGCGCTGGAAGCCGACCGTGACGGTTTGGTGAGTTTGGCTGACGAAGAAACAGGGCTCGGTCCGGTGCGGCTGAACGGTGAGCTGGATCGCACCGCGTTCCAGTTGCGCCGCTTTGCGGACATCGCTGAAAAAGGTCTGGCCTTTGACCGCTTGGACGACCCGGCCGTGGCCGGCCCACCCCCTGGCGGGCATCCGGCGATGGTGCGTCAGCGCGTTCCGCTGGGACCCGTCGCTATGTTTTCTGCCAGCAATTTCCCGTTCGCATTTTCTGTCTTGGGTGGCGACACCGCTTCCGCCTTGGCGGCCGGGTGCCCGGTCGTGATCAAGGCGCATTCAGGTCACTTGTTGCTGTCTAACCGTGTTTTTGGTTTGGTGCAAAAGGTGCTGAGCGAACAGAAGTTGCCAGCCGGTCTGATTGGTTTCATTCAAGGCGGCGGCACTGACGTCGGCGTGCGTCTGGTGCAGCACCCGGCCATGGCGGCCGGTGCCTTCACCGGCTCGACACGCGGGGGCGCAGCGTTGCAGGCGGTGGCCAATGCGCGTCCACGGCCCATTCCGTTTTATGGCGAACTTGGCTCCATCAACCCGGTGGTGGCGATGCCGGCACTGCTGGCTGAAAAGGGCGCGGAACTCGCTGCTCTGTTGGCCGGTTCAATCAGCTTGGGTTGCGGTCAGTTTTGCACCAGTCCGGGCGTGATTGTCTTGATCAAGGACGCCGCCTCTGATGCGTTTGTGAGCCAGCTGGTCACGGCATTGGCAGTGCAAAATCCACATGCCATGTTGACACCGGGCATGCGCCAAGCTTTTGACTCGGGTGTTACTCACATGCTGGCGGCCGGTGCCAAGCCCTTGCTGCACGAAGCCGGCAAGCCAGAAGCACCACGGCCTTTCCTGGCCGAGGTGGATGCTGCTCACTTCATCGCCAAGGCTGAATTGCGCGAAGAGTTGTTTGGCCCGGCCAGCCTGATCGTGCGCGCAGCCTCTGTGGCCGAGGCGCTTGAGGTCTTGCACGCCGTGGGCGGCAGCCTGACCGTGACGCTGTGGGGTGTTGACGCGCCGACGGCTGACAACCAAGCCTTGGTACGGGCGGCCATGGCGATTGCCGGACGCGTTCTGTTTGCGGGTGTGCCAACAGGCGTGGCAGTCACTGCCGCGCAGCAACACGGCGGTCCGTGGCCTTCATCGACCCAGCCGATGACCACCTCAGTCGGTGATGCGGCGATGGAGCGCTTCTTGCGTCCCGTGGCTTTGCAAGATGCACCGGCTTGGCTGTTGGCGCGCAGCGGTCGGCCTTGCTAATTTAAGCAGTCCGGGCGCGCTCATTCATATAGTTGCTAAGACTCCTTGGCCTTGTCGTTTTAATGTCTGGTGCTGGGGATAGGTATGCATGATTTTGTGTTTGCGCCTGAGGCTGTCTGCTCATTGGCAATTGATGGTGTGGCGAGCCGTTTCCCTGTTCGGCGGGTCTATTGCATGGGCCGTAACTACCCATGGTCGACACCAGCCTCGGTCCGTCTTCGTCCGGACGAGCGCGAGCCGCTGGTTTTCTTCATGAAACCCGCTGGTGCCGTTGTGCCGGCTGAAGGGGTCATCCCGTTCCCCCCTTTGACGGCCGAGTTTTGTCACGAGATAGAACTGGTTGTTGCCATTGGCAAAGACGGTGTCAATATTTCAAATGAAGACGCCTTGACGCATGTCTGGGGTTATGCGGCAGGACTGGACTTGACCCGGCGTGACATCCAAATGCAAGCCAAAGCGCTGGGGCAACCCTGGGAAGGCGCGAAGGCTTTTGACGCCTGCGCTGCCAGCAGTCCCATCGTTCCGGTAGCGACCTCAGGCCATCCTGAAAACGGCGCGATTTGGCTCAAAGTTAACGGCGTAGAACGCCAGCGTGGTGATCTCCGGGACCAGATTTGGTCAGTCCGTGAGGTCATCAATTTTTTATCGACATCGGTCCAGCTCAAAGCCGGAGACCTTATTTTTACCGGCACACCAACCGGCGTTGCGTCGCTTCAGCCCGGTGACGTGCTGAGTGGCGGCATCGACGGTGTGGGCCAGTTCAGCGTCACCATCGGCCCTCGCTGAAAGCCGCACGAAGCAACGTGCCGCCTATTGTTTCCAGTTAAACCATCAGGAAATTCATACATGACTAAGACCTCTACTTTAAAAATTGCACTGGTGACGGGTGCTGGCAGTGGCATCGGCCGCGCGGTGGCAAAAGGCTTGCTCGGAGACGGGTTCTGCGTTGTGCTGGCTGGCCGTCGGCTGGAGCCATTGGCCGAACTCGTTGCCGAGGCCAAAGCGGCGGGCCAAGAGGCCTTGGCCGTGCCGACCGATGTCCGGAATCCGGCCAGTGTCGAGGCCTTGTTCGCACAGATCGAAAGCACTTACGGGCGCCTTGATGTGGTGTTCAACAACGCCGGCATCAACGCGCCGGCAGTGCCCATGGACGAGCTGCCGCTTGAGAAGTGGAAAGACGTGATCGATACCAATGTGACGGGTGTCTTCATGTGTGCCCGTGCCGCCTTCGGCCTGATGAGAAAACAGCTGCCGCAGGGCGGACGCATCATCAACAACGGTTCAATTTCCGCGCACACGCCGCGTCCATTCACCGCGCCCTACACCGCGAGCAAACATGCGGTTTTGGGTTTAACAAAAAGCATTGCACTGGATGGCCGCGAATTCAATATCGTCGGCAGTCAGATCGACATCGGCAATGCGCTGACCGATCTTTCAGTGCGGATGACCAAAGGCGTTCGCCAAGCCAATGGGGAGATCGCTGTCGAGCCCATGATTGATGTGAAGCATATTGCGGACGCCGTGCGTTATGTTGCCGGCCTGCCTTTGAGCGCGAACGTGCTCAACATGACGGTGATGGCCAGCAACATGCCTTTTGCCGGTCGTGGTTAAGGAACTCAAATGATGAAACTCAGCGTCTTACAAATCAGCCCGATTTTGATTCCCGCAGTCAATGAAAAGTTAAATGCGCTCTACACCGTGCGCCGGCTGTACGAGCAGGACGACAAAGACGCCTACGTCAGGGAATTTGGCAGTGCTGTTCGCGGCGTTGTCACGGGTGGACACACGGGGATCACCCAGGCCCTGATGGCGCAGCTGCCTGCACTGGAAGTGGTGGCCGTCAATGGCGTTGGGACCGATGCCGTTGACTTAGCCTACGCCCGGTCACGGGGCATCCATGTGACAGGCACCTTTGGCGCACTCACCGAAGACGTGGCCGACCTCGCCATTGGCCTGCTGCTGGCCTGCAGCCGTGGCATCTGTTCGGGTGACCGCTTTGTGCGTGACGGCGAGTGGGTCAAGCACCCACAACCCAGTGCCATCCCACTGGCTCGTCGATTCAGCGGCATGCGCGTTGGCATCGTTGGAATGGGTCGGGTTGGCCGAGCTGTAGCGACTCGTGCGGCGGCTTTCGGTTGCCCGATTCTTTACACCGACCTGAAGCCGATGGACGACGTGCCCCACACTTTTGTGGCCGACCTGGTGCAACTGGCCCGAGACAGCGACGCGTTGGTGCTTGCTGCCGCCGCAGACAAGGCTGAGGGCATCATCAACGCCGCCGTGCTCGATGCGTTAGGGCAGGACGGATACCTGATCAACATTGCGCGTGGCCGCTTGGTCAATGAACCCGATTTGGTGGCGGCCTTGCGTGCGGGGCGTATCGCTGGCGCCGGGCTTGATGTCTTTGCCGATGAACCGCATGTTCCTGCTGAACTGCAGGGCATGGACAACGTTGTTCTGCAGGCGCACCGCGCCAGCGCGACATGGCAGACGCGCACCGCCATGGGTGAGATGGTGCTGAGCAGTCTGGCCGACGTGTTTGCCGGCCGCAGACCCGCAACCAGCCTGACCACGTGAGTGATTAATTTCGTCTGTGCTTTCAACTATGAGCAATAACAACAGGAGACAAAAATGTTCAAAACCAAGCCATTCAACCCGCGTCAACGGCTGATCCTTCAAGCCCTGCCTTGGCTGTTCATCAGCGCAGGCGCGTTCACAGCGCAAGCCCAAACGACTTGGCC
>Ga0075464_10001556_pt1 | contig 10348 bp, 8 predicted proteins | sample DEB19_08_DNA_5_FD_75068 | JGI IMG/M metagenome (GOLD analysis project Ga0075464, IMG submission 75068) | Aqueous microbial communities from the Delaware River and Bay under freshwater to marine salinity gradient to study organic matter... | ecosystem: Environmental > Aquatic > Marine > Coastal ...
AACGCCGTGTCCGCAAGCGTGCCTTGCGCTTTCGTGGCTGTGTTGGTTTGCAGAACCGCAACATCGTTTGTCAGACCGGCCACGGCGTTGCTTACGGCATCGCCCTGGGCACCATCGTAAAATGTCCCGGCCGTTATGCCAACGACGGGAATAGCCGCAGCGTCAGCCTTCTGCCCAAGCGCATTCGTCAGGTCAGCTTGATCTGTAATAGCACCGGTGATATTGCCCCAGATTGCGTTGATGTCAAGCGGCCAAGTAGTCCGCCGCACCCCGCCTAGGTACATCCCGTCACCCACGCGAAAGTCAGATGCCACGTTGAAGATGCCGTTCGTCACAAGCCGGACATGCACATTGGTCACGTCTGACTTGCTCGACCCGTCCCCGTACAGCGTCAGAACCAGGTTGGAGTCGGTGCCGGTGTAGGTGAAGAAATTACTCGCCGCCCCGGATGCCGTCCGCGTCAGGGTATGCTCCGCTATTGACAGCGTGCTTGTCCCGTAGGCGTTGACCTTGTTGAACCCCCACACATAAGTCCGGCCCACCGCCAGCACCGTCAAGCCGGTGTACGCCACCGACGTTAGAGCCCCCGTATAAGTCGCCGCCGTCAGGCCCGCGATATTGGTTCCGAGTTTCGTCCTGTCTCCGGCCGTGATGCTCGCGAAGATGTTTGTCGCCCCGCTCAAGTACCCCGCCAGCGCGTGATCGCCCCAGCCATAGGCATCCTCGCCCTGCTGGATGCGCGTTTCAAATTCCGCGTTGGTTGCCGCTTGCGCTGCGACGTGGGCAAGGTAAGTCACCTGTGCCGTCTTGCCCGTTTCCATGATTCCAATGCGGCTTTCGTGATCCAGATTGGTTACGGCTTGCGCTGCGACATGGGCCAGATATGTCGCTTGCGCGGTCTTGCCGGTCTCCATGACTCCGATCCGACTCTCATAGTCCGCATTACTATTGGCTTGCGCGGACACATGCGCCAAATATGTTACCTCGTCAGTCTTGCCCGTTGACAGAACCGCAAGCTGATCTTGCAATCCTGCGTTGGTTGCGGCTTGCGTTACCAGTCCGGCCAGATACGTTGCCTGATCCGTCTTGCCTGTATTCAACACCGTTAATTGATTCTGGAGTCCAGTATTGGTATTTGCTTGCGCTGTATGCAAGCCCTGAAAATAGGTGTTCGTGTTACCCTGTGCCGTGTGTAACCCTTGGAAATAGGTATTGGTTGCCGTTTGATCGGCCAGCGCCATTTTGCCAGTCTCGACTCCGGCAATCCTGGTTTCAAAGTCGGTATTCGTCAACGTCTGCGAGGCCGTATGAGCCAGATACGTCACCAAGTCAACCTTGCCGGTGACAAGAGTCGCTATGGCAACGCGATTGCTTTCCACCTGCGCGCCCACGTTATTCGTCCACCAGTTCATATTCAACTGGCCCATGAGCGTTGTGAGGTTGGTTGCCGTGGCGGGATCATACCGCTGGATCATGCGGCCCGTGGCAAAGGTCTTGACATACCCTGCCGTATGTGTGCCTTTTATGCTGAAATAATACTTGTCGAAAGCCTTGAAAAAAACATTCGTGGCGCCAAGAAAACTCACGGTGTTTGTGTCCGAGACTACTCCGTTTATGACAACCATGCCGTTCGTGTCGTACTGGCCGTAGGAGTAACAGAACTGCATTGCCCAGGAGGTAAGATTTACCGCCGTGCCGTTCTCATATATCTTGGCTTTGAGATACGGGGTGTTGCCGGAAAATACGGAGTCAATGACATACTGCTTCGTGGGGTTTTGCGTGTCACACTCAATCAAATAATACTGACCGAATGCCGGAGCGGATAAAAGCGCAATCAAAACAACAGAAAGAAACCTCATAACTACACCCCTGTTGTAGACCGGGGGCAGGCCCTTCCCACCCCCGGAATGTTCTTCCCAACCAGGGCGTCTACTCCACGGTAGCTGCCAGCATACCCGTGGTTGCGGTCGTAGCGCGAGCCGCACGAATCAACACGGGTTGCGCGCCGGTACAGCGCAGCGGTCCCAATGGATAGTCAATGGTGACATTGTTATCTGCCGTGAACGCATTGGTGTCCGTAGCCGCCATCCCCCATGTTGCCGGATTCACATAAACGGGCGACACATAAACACGCTGGTCTATGAGTACCCTGTCCAGGTAAATGCTCAACGTCACGTTGCCCGTACCAACAGGATTGCCGCTGATTTTTGTGATCTTATAGGCACCCTGCCCTGCCTGATTCACATTGTCAGGAAAGTACAGATCGTAAGACAGATGCGCGCTGGTGTCCCAGTACACATTCGCCCACGCGCCTGCCGCAATACTGGCATTCGTGAACGAGATCAGTTCAGCGTCCGTGCTATCATCCGCCAACGCGCAATCACTGTCCACTTTAAGCCCCGTCAGCCCGGCCGTATTGGTACACGCAACCAGAGCGGCTTCAACTTCCGCAATGGTGTCAGCCTTGCCCGTGCCGGTAATGGTGTTCACACACCCACCGTCAACGCTTGCGACAATCTGCGTACCACCTCCCCGAACCGTCAGGGTCAATGTCCCAGTGTACCCGTTGTATATCCGGAAGGCTATGGACTTATCCGCCTCCACCGCCTTCACCACCTGCGCCATGGCGCCCGTCGCCATCAGAACGCACGCAATCAAACCAACAACCTTCTTCATCTTCATTTCTCCGTTGCAACAGACCCGGAAGCCTGTCTTTGTTTCGCCATGAGTGTGCTTATTGACTCCGGCCTTTTTTTCAGTTCAGCTTCAGCCGCTTCAGCCCGTGCCTCGGCCTGGGCGAGTTTCTCTTCGATGGTCAGAACGCGACACTTGGCTTGTTCAATTATCGCTTTCTCACGAGAATCAAACGGGCCAATGATAGGATCGCCTTTCTCAACGCACCGACTGAGTACGGTCAGCTTTTCCTTGGCATACATGGATTCCATGTCAACCACATACATCCCCGCCCCATCAGGCTCCATTCCAAGGCACCGCGCCTCAAATGGAATCCCCGTTGCCGGGTCCACGCCACCACGAGCGTTGACGTAAATCTTCGTCTCGCGGTAAAGCGGTTTCGATGAATCCAGTTTGACAGGGAAATATCTGTACCGTTTTTCGCTCATGCCTTCACTCCTGTTTTGTTATTCAGATGGGGCGAGTCATCCCACCCCACCCGAATGGTTGACTACTTGATTCCGTAACCCCAGGCGTGCAATTCCTCAAGGGAAACGCGCAGCCCATCGGTCCCGGTAATCACATCCGTCTGATTGTGGATGTCGTTCGACGCCTGCACATTCAGCAGCAGGCGAGTCGGCTCACCTTTCAACTGAAGGCGCTTGATGTAGGCCGGGTCCAGAATGACGAAGATGTCCGCCATCCCATTCTCAGCCGACAACTGGTTATCGTACCCAATCGCCAGGTTGCCATACGGTGTGATCAGGCTCTTCAGAACCTTGCCCCACTCCGTAGCATTGACTGTCGTGCGTATCGCGGCCGCATCCATTGCCGATATCGCGGCCCACGAATTCTGACCGCAAATGCCGACCTTGGTGTCGCTCGACGCGGAATGATTCTTCGTCCGCCGCATCAGTTCACCAACCGACGCAAGCGTCAGCACGCCGGCCACGCTCGAATAGTCAATCTTGTTGGTCACGATCCAGTTCTTTAGTCCCTGCATCGAATGGCGCCGGGCGCCGGAAGCCGAACTGACTTCACGGGTCTGCACGCCAACGTACAGCATCATGCTCAGTTGCCGCATGACTTCGATCCAAAACAACTTGCGGTCGATCAGGAGTTGGTTCTCTCCGTATTCATCGCTGTTGCGCTGGATGTCGGTGTTCTCGCGCACCCGGTCATGCTGATACAGGTAAGTGAACAGATGCGTAGGCTTCACACTGAACGCCGGCGGAATCGCTTCACCTTCTGCATGGGCTTCCGTGAGGATCAGCAATATGTCGCCGGCCGCCGTTGCCTTGACAAAATTGCCGGTCCCGTTCACCTGATTCACAACCGTGATGCTCCCGGCAGTCCCGGTCCCGCCCACGTCTTCATTCATCAGGTAGAACTCACCAGTCCGCGTATTGTAGATCAACTGGTCGCGTCGTGCGTACTCCGGATGATCCACCGCCACCGTGGTCCCGGGACTCGAAGCCGCCGTACACGTCATGGTGAACGGATACGACCGCTGCTCAATGAACTCATGCTTCATCGAGCCGCGGGTCTCAATCCCGCTGAACTGTCGCGTGATGTACTCGAAAAATGCACGCTGCGCGTCAAGAATGTCAATCTTGTTACGCATGTCAACAGGGACTTTGGCGGCAAGCACGCCGTCAGTCCTCAATTTACCACTCACAATCGTAGGCATATTGTCCTCCCGGCCCCCCGTTAATACAACCGTCCAGCCTTGGCGATACGATCACCAATGTCGTCACTTTCACTCCCGACATTGGCTGACCCGCCGCCGCTTGGCCCGAAATCGGGTGTCTCTTGGGAAGCCTTTTCTTTTTTCGCTTTCGCTTCGAGCATGGATTTCGCTTTGTCTTCCATGAACTGCTTTGCAGCGCGAATCTTCAGGTTCAGGTATTCCAGAGCCATCTCGGGTTCCTGACCGTAAAATTCTTTCAACGCTTTTCCGGCATTGGGTGCGGCCAATAACTGCTTTATCATGCCCGCATTTGCCGCAAGATCGGCGTGTTTGCTGCCGCCGCCGGGCCATTCGTCTTTGCTCAAAAACGATATGGCTTCGGCTTCACGTTCAGGCGACACGTTCGGAATCACGCGATCAACGGTGGGAATTGCACGCGCAAGCGCTTTCTTCGCTTTTGCGACAATCGCGTCAATCGCGGCCTGGGGCTCATCGGCAAACATGGTCTGTTCGGCCTCGGACATATCCTTGTACTTGAGCGTGAAATCGGGCGCCTCTTTCGAGTACCCCTTCCCCGCAACAAGCCCTTTCGGTATGCCATCTTCAACCACCAACTCAAGCCCTTGCTCCTTCAATATGGCGACAAGCGCCTTGTTGTGATCGGCCAAACGCCGCGCCTCTTTCGAGGATGCCGCATACTCCCGTTCCAAACGACTCAGCTTTTGTTCCGGCTTTTCAGCGAACCCAAGCAGCGACTTCAAGTCGTCTTCTGTCACCGCCGCTTTTTCGGGGGTTTGCTCTTTCGAGGATCCCTTGTTGGGTTCGTTGCCTTGCGTGCTGCCATCCAATTTGCCTGGTGCCGGGGCCGTGTCGGGCTTGCCGGCGTCAGGGGTGGATGTTGCGTTTGAAATTGGTGCGCTGGTCATGTCGCTGCCAGCTTCGCGACCCATCAATACATTGGCTGTGTCTGCCTCTATGCCTTCAACTTTATCCGCCATGATGTGTCCTCTTCACTCGTTTGTTGTATCGCTTGGTAATGATGCCCAAGCGGTCGGAAATCTCCGCTTTCCGTGCCACATTGAACTTTAACTCATTCTCAAGCTCTGCCTTTTTCGACGCCAACAGTTTAACCTCGTTGTACTGACCAAGCGCCCTGTCGTGAAGTTCCGTATCCTTACTGTCCATTGTCATTCTTAAATGCGCCAACCGTCCAAGTTCGGGTATCAAAACCTTTTCCCTGAACGTCTCAAATGCCCCCGACGCATCGAAACATTCAAGCTGCGCCTCAATCCGCTTCCTGTCCTCCTCTATGTCGGCCAACACCGACTCCAGTTCATCCATCTCCTTTTTCAGATGGTCAATGTCTTGCGTCTTGAACGCATCCATCATAGCGCCACCTCTGCCGGTAGACTATTCCTTGCTCTTACCTGCCGTCCAGTGTTCGGTTCCACGCTTGTCCGATTTGCCACCGACCGCGCCGGGTTCGTTCCACTCTGCATGGATGCCAGCCCGCCCGGTTCCACTGGCATTCCGCCAGGGCCCATTGGCATACCACCCTGTTCCCCCATCATTATCCCCTGTTGCCCCTGCTGTGCCATCATATCCGCTACGGGCTTCTTCAATACCCGCTCTTTGTCCGGCAACGCATCGGCAACATCGGCAATCTGACTGTTCAGTTCGTACTGATCAATCATCGGATTGTTATTCCAGAACGGGTACAGGGCCATTAATTTTTGAAAGGTCTGTTCCTTATTACTAAGGTAACGAGTGCCATGCGTCTTGACCGTGTACCCGTCTGTTAATGCTTCTGCGTCTATCACACTCCAACCAAATCCGTTATCCGCGCGCGGATTGCGTATTGTCAAGTCCTCTGTGATGTGCTTCTCCGCCAGTATCAACAGCAACCTTGCCTCCTGCGCCAACCCCTGTGACTCCAATAACATGCTCTCCATGTCTATCCTTGCCCCAGCCTGCCGAATCAAGCTCACAATCCCCGTCGCCGTTTCGTTGCCCAGCGTTCCGCTCCCGCCCATCCCCTTTGAATAGTTCGGCAACCCGGACACTTCCTGAACGAACATCTTCAGCCGGTCTTCGTCAAGAAAGGTCTGACTGGTAATCTCCGGCGCCCGGTCATAGAACACGGCATCGCTGATCCTCAGCACTTCACGGGGAAACTGGAATACGGAATATGGCCGGTCATAAAAGTCTGACTCCGGCCGGCTGCCCATGACATCTTTCCGTATCCACTTCGTAGGAAACAGCACTCTTGCCAGATGGTCAAACCTGTAGTTGAAGTTCATCAAGACCGCCAAAAGCATGTCCTCGATCATCTCCAAAGCTCCGATCCCATGCCAGTTCTTGAAGTCATTGGTGATTGTGTATTTTACCAGCGGCAGTATGCCGTCTGGCATAGGATTCGGACCCTTGTAGACAATGTATCTGTCCTGTACTATCACCCACCACGCATCACGCCTGAACCAATTTACCACCCGCCGCCTGCCACTCAACCCTTCAACATCCGTCATCCGCTGCCGCCAGTCGGTCTTTGACGAATATGTCACCCCGCCTATGATGTCGTACACGTTCTGATATGTGTCTTCCAATCCCCCCGCGGTCCCCACCTTCGACTCAAAACATTTGCGAGCCTCTTCTTTGTCATACCCCTTGTACTTCTCCAACCCCTTGATCTGTTCGTTCGTCATCCAATCCACAAAGAAAAATCCCGATACCGCCTCTTCACTGTACCTGTCCATGGGGTTCAATAGCCCACCGTCGGGCATCGGCAACACCTGGAAGTAGTCCAAATCCCGTACCGTAATGATCCGATTCCACTTCTTTCCCTGCTTGACACTCCGAATACACGGCATCCGATATCCCGTCCCCTGGATACATGCCGACTGTAGTGTCGGTATTATTTCCGACATGATGTTCAGCTTGCCCTCATCCTTGAACATGAATCGCAACCATGCCTCGGCATCGCTCCGCCCGCTCTCCAACTCCGGCGTTAATGCCTCCAGGGTGACAAAATCGTCTGACCCGAACATATTCGCCGATAGCTTCGGAATCCGATCATTGACCATGCTATGTGCCTGGTTCAACATGATCTTTGAAAACGTGCGATCCAGGATGTCAGGAGCCTGCCCACGCCATAACCTGTACAATCGCGCACCAAGCTCGAAATGCGGCTCGTTGAAGTCAACCGCTATCTCAAACGCATCGGTGTACAGTGTGAGGTCTTTATTCTCGCTGGCTGCTGTGACCATTTATCACCATTTACCCGCAGTTTATGCCCACATTTTGTGCTTTGCCCCGTCACCATACACCTTTTCCATCACTTGTCAACAAAAAAGTGTAACAGTTTGTTACTTTCGGACACAAAATAAGCTCGTAGTTGTACCAAAATGGTACATTGTCACGTTTTGTTACACTCGTCTTGCCACGTTTAATCTTCAAAACTTCGCGCCCGCATACCCGGTCATACGCCACGCCACACTGCGCGTCCGTTACCGACCCCGAATCCCGCATCTTGCCCAATACATCATGCGTCTCCAAGTACACATCCAGAAACCATGGCTTGATGTCCTTGTCACCATCGTCTTTCAAATGCGCATCAACCGCCCGGTGATAGCCGTAAAACCACCGCAATAACAACCCCACCAGCGGATCAACCCTCCGTTTCGCTCGCTTTGCCTTCGCTTTCATACTGCCTCCTCAAATTGTTCCACGTGGAACATTCCGCTTTCCGACTCCCACCCCCACCCCCACCTCCGGTTCCACTCTCACCCCGAACTTACCAAATCCCGACACCGGCGCCCGCACCAGTCCCTGAAATGCCCTATGCCCGCCCTGCTGCGCCTTGATCTCTATGTCGCTCTTGATGTCATCAATGTCCACTCCCACCACCCCTCTCACTACCGGCACCTCGAAATCACTGAATAGCATCACTATCCCATCCAACCTGTCCGGACTCTCCCCCGTCCGCGCCCTGTGCGCCGGCTTGTCCTCCAGCTTGACCTGGTTGTGATTATTCAGCTTGCTCCGCCGCTGCCGCGCTTGCTTTAATAATACAGGGTCATTCGGTAACTTGATCCTGTACCGTGCCAAGATACCCTTAAACAAGTACAAGTCCTCCGTCATCCTGTCCGCGTACTCATGCTTGTTGACGCTCGCCTGCTGGTTCATGTACCTGTGTATCCCCTGATACGACATGTTCTCCATGGCATCTATGATCGGCAATCCCAATCCCCCGTTATCCGCGTAGCAGTTCCACGGCTCAACCTTGTGCTCCTTTAGCAAATTTACGAACATCCGCGCAAGTACCGTGGTGTTCTCTTCCTTGAATGCCCGCCAAAAATACACGTCCATCCCATCCCGTATGTATATCGTCTGCTCATCACCACCCCCGGAAAAATCCAGGCTCGCTCGCTTTACCCCGTCCCTTACGCACTCCCCCCTCCGATCATCATTCGCCTGCATCCCCATCGCTTGTCTCACGTTCCTGATGTCATTGTCCGTAAATGCGTAGTTCTCATCACTGCTACGCTTGAATTCTCCCCCCAGAAAACTCTTGATGAAGCTGTGATTCTCACCAAACTTCTTTATCAATGCCTCCCTTAATGCCAATCTCCGATCTGTCAGTAAATGCGGACACTCCCTCCAATTCACCTTCCTCCTATATGTCCACAAATCCCCGCTTCGCCCCTCCACGCCCCCCTCTTCTTCCCTGTTCGCCAGGTCTTCCATTGCCTCGTAAAACGGCCCCGAATCATCCCCAGGCGTGCTTATCACCACCAGCCAGTCCGGGTCAATCCGCCACGCGGCCTCAAATATCTCTCGCCCTACACTCTTGGCCTCATCCACTATCACCATCACAGGACACCACTTGTCCCCGCTCCAATGCCCGTGATACCCCTCTACCGTCAACGCATCCTTCGGCACCCTGCTTATCCACCGGCTCCTTACACCATCAACCTCCGGCCCCATTACCTGCAATTCACTCATGCTCACCTGCCAACTGTCCTTCCCGCTCCCAATGTACCTCCTCAATTTCTCCTCCAAATACTTGAATAGCTGCCCCTTGATCTGCTCTTCTGCACCCGCCGTACTGAATACTGTACACCCGGGAAACGCCACCATTGCACTCAACCCCAGTAACGGTATTATTATATTCGTCTTCCCACTCTCGTTATTCGTACTCACACATACCCGGCTCCGCTCACGCGCACTCATCTCTATCACTTCTTTCTGCCACTCGTACAACTCCGGTACGTCAAAGTACCCCCGCATCACCAGCGGATGATTCCATGCCGTGTACACCGAGCGCCCATGCTCTTTCTTCTCACTGCTCATCTACCACCACCTCACCCCAAATGTATGCCATTTTATCCAACTTTTGATAACCGCATTACCCACCCATGCATTCATCTACACCCTGTCTCGTCCTTATGTAACCCCTGCCCCTAGCCCTGCACTACCTCAATGTGTTCCATTATGCCACACCCCAGCACCCATAATTAACCCCAAAATATCAAAATCCCGCGGTGACCATCGTGTAGGTGTGCGCGGTTCTGCGTATCGGCCCCCTCCCCCCGCCGGCCGTCCTTGTGCTGGAGTCTGGCACATGTTCGAGGCTTGGTTTCCAGTGGCACAGCGTAAAAGGTACATAATGATTATTATGCGACACGAGCGCGCGCGCTCGCGTCATATCTCATTGACAGTAGGCGCGTTACATAACTCAGCGCAGGCTTGCTCTATCTCATTGACCCCAATGCCCAGGGCTACAACACCCTTAATCAAGCCCGAAACATACGCTTTCCGCTCGGAATCAGCCATTCCAGGTAGCTTTCCGACAAGTTTCGCTAAGTGCCCCACCACTAGCGCCGGATCGGCGACGCCCTGCTTGCTCTTGCGTTCCGCATCGTCGCGCTCAATATCCCTAATCACCCGGATGGCCGCTATCGCCTCCGCACTGGTGCCCGATGTGAC
>Ga0075464_10001557_pt1 | contig 10343 bp, 13 predicted proteins | sample DEB19_08_DNA_5_FD_75068 | JGI IMG/M metagenome (GOLD analysis project Ga0075464, IMG submission 75068) | Aqueous microbial communities from the Delaware River and Bay under freshwater to marine salinity gradient to study organic matter... | ecosystem: Environmental > Aquatic > Marine > Coastal ...
ATCGGCATTGCCGCATGAACTTTTTTGCAGCCCTCCAGTCCAGCACATGGGCCTATCCAACGCTGGAAGTGGTGCATATTTGCGGCGTGGCTCTGCTGCTTGGCAATTTGGTGCTGCTTGAAATGCGGGTTTTTGGGCGTGGCGCAGGGCTGGATGTCAAAGCACTGGCAAGTTTGAGTTTGGGCATTGCCGGGCTGGGCTTTTCACTGGCTGCTGCATCGGGCTTGCTGATGTTTGCCTCGCAGGCCGCCGAGCTTTTGACGAATCGGGCCTTTACCCTGAAGATGCTGCTGTTGATGCTGGCGGGCTGCAATGCCGCCTGGTTTCATGGGCGTGACTCGCTTGGCAGGCTTGACGCTGTGGCCCGCGTGCAGATGGTGTTGTCGACTTTGATCTGGCTGGCCGTGGTCGCCTGTGGCCGCTGGATTGCTTATGTTTAAAGGAGTTCGTGATGCAGCGACGTGATCTGTTGAAAAGCTCTGTGGTGCTGTCTGTCGCGGGGGTGTACTGGCCAGTATGGGCGCACCACGGCTGGAGCAGTTTTGACCAGGACAGGCCGATTTATCTGGAAGGCAAGGTGGTCAAGTCGAGTTGGCAAAATCCGCATGCTGAGCTGGAGATCGATGTGCCCGCCGGCCTCAAACTGCCTGCTGACCTGGTACGCCGCGCATTGCCGGCGCAAACCGCTCCGGTCGATGGCAAAGCCTTGCTGGCCAAGGCTGTGGTGCCTGCTCGGCAGGACAAGCGCTGGGAGATTGAGCTGGCACCGCTGGGCCGGATGCAGGCCTGGAATGTGGCCGAGATCAAACCCGGCACCAGCATCGCTGTGCTGGGCTTTACCTTGGTCGGGGAAAAGGGCGATGCGGTTGTGCGCGCTGAATATTTGTTTGTCGGCGACAAGACCTACGCCCTGCGTTCCGGCCCAGCCTGAAATCAGTCCGCCAGTGCTTTCAACGCGCGTTGGGTGATGTCTTCAACACTGCCCATGCCGCTGATGGCGCGGTAAGCAGGAGCCAGCGCGGGTTCGCCCTTGGCCCAGTCGGAGTAATACGCCACCAGCGGGCGGGTTTGGGCGCTGTACACCTCCAGCCGCTTGCGCACGGTTTCTTCCTTGTCGTCGTCACGCTGGATCAGTGCTTCGCCCGTCACGTCGTCTTTGCCATCCACCTTGGGCGGGTTGTACTTGACGTGGTAGGTGCGGCCCGATGCCGTGTGCGATCGGCGGCCGCTCATGCGTTCAATGATGGCTTCAAATGGCACATCAATTTCGAGCACGTAATCGAGCTTGACCCCTGCCGCCTTCATGGCATCGGCCTGCGGAATGGTGCGCGGGAAACCGTCAAATAAAAAGCCATGCGCACAGTCAGGTTGTGCAATGCGCTCCTTGACCAGATTGATGATCAGATCGTCGCTGACCAGACCGCCAGAATCCATCACTTTTTTGGCTTCAATTCCCAATGGCGTACCGGCCTTGACGGCAGCACGCAACATGTCACCCGTGGATATTTGCGGAATGCTGTATTTTTGGCAGAGAAATGTGGCTTGGGTGCCTTTGCCCGCACCTGGCGCGCCCAACAAAATCAGTCTCATGGTTGTCCTCGTCGTTTTTATATCAGGTGATATGAGCCGTTGATGCGTGGGCTCAAGATTGTCTTGTCCAAAGGATAGCACGCACCCCTTGATGCACCCTTACGGCAGATTACTGCAGCTTTGAGAAAAGCTGGCGAGCTGCCATCAGGTCTTCAGGCGTGTCCACGCCAATACCGGGTGACCGCTCTGTGGTGTGTACGGCAATTTTGTAGCCATGCCATAGCGCGCGCAGTTGCTCCAGACATTCGAGCTGCTCAACGGGCGCGGGTGGCAAAGCGGGAAAAGCTTTTAAAAACCCGGCCCGGTAGCCATAGATACCCACGTGACGCAGCGGTTTGGGCCGTCGAGGCCAATCCTGCCCCGCATCGTCGCGCGCAGCCGGAATGGGGGCACGGCTGAAGTACATCGCCGTTTGCCGCGCGTCCAGCACGACCTTGACAACATTCGGATTCATGTAGTCGGCCAAGTTGTCAATCGCATGCGCCGCTGTGCTCATGGCGCAGTCGGGCCGATCAGCCAGCAACTGCGCCACGGCATCCATCAGCGCCACATCAATCAGGGGTTCATCGCCCTGCACATTGACCACCACCGCATCGTCTGGCAAGCCCAGCAGTGTGCAAGCTTCGGCCAGACGGTCACTGCCGCTGGCGTGGGTGGTTGCCGTCATCACGGACTGAATATTGAAACGCGCGCATTGATCCATGACTTCCTGGCTGTCGGTCGCGACCACCACGTTTTCAGCCCGACTGAGTTGCGCACGCTGTGCCACACGCACCACCATGGGCGCGCCGCCGAGGTCGGCAAGTGGTTTGTTGGGTAGCCTGGTAGAGGCCAGGCGGGCAGGAATGAGGACGGTAAAACGCATGCTGCGGATGACCTCAGAGCCCAAGCTCTTCGTCGGTCAGGGGGCGCGCCTCGTTTTCCAGCATCACGGGCATGCCATCCCGCACCGGGTAGGCCAGGCGTGCACTGCGCGACACCAGCTCCTGTTTGAGACGGTCAAATTCAAGTGGGCCTTTGGTCACTGGGCAGACCAGCAGTTCAAGAAGTTTGGGGTCCATTTTTGTATCCATGGGCTGATGTTAGTTCAGAAGGCGTGCGCAGCAGGGGTGCCAGAAGGCGATCCACAGACTTTAAAAATGCGGGTTCCGGCACAAATTCAAGCGGCACGGCCAGCAGCCTGGTGCCATGGGTCGCTGGCAAATTAAAAAGCTTGACGGCGTCCTTTTCAGTACACAGCACGGTGCTGTCAGGCGACGCAGGCCATGCATAGTCGAAATAATCAAAATGGTCGGGCAGGCGGATGGCTTTTTCCAAGGTTAAACCGCGCGCCTTGAGCATCTCAAAAAAAGCATCCGGATTGGCGATGCCTGCCAGGGCGATGAGTGGCAGGTTCTTCAAATCATCAAGCAGGACCCTGCTGCCATCTGCTGCGACAGCGTGGTCGGCCAGGTGCCGGGTCGACACAAAGCCGCCAAACGCAGGTGATTGGCCGGTATGCAGCACCAACCCGCGCCGCGGGCCCGGATGCCAGCTTTCGCGCAGTGGCCCGGCGGGCAGCAGCCAGCCGTTGCCGATACCCCGATCATCAAAGACGGTGATCTCCATATCGCGCGCAAGACGGTGGTGCTGCAAGCCGTCATCGCTGATGATGACTTGGGTGGCTGGGTAGGTTGCAAGCAATGCTTGGGCCGCGTCGATGCGCCGGTTTGCTACAAAGACAGGCGCTGCAAAATTAATGTTTTTTATGGCGCGTAAAACAAGGGCTGGCTCGTCACCAGACTGTGAAACTGGGGTGTTTTCGAGCACTTCCAGGCAATTTTTGCCTTGCCTGCCCTTTCTCCCATATCCGCGCGACACCACGCCCACCTGCAGGCCCTGTTGCTGCAAATGTTTGACCAGCGCGATGACCAGTGGCGTTTTGCCTGCACCCCCTGCGACCACATTGCCCACCACGATGACAGGAACAGCACAGTGTTGCGGTTTGAAAATACCGACCTGGTAAAGCCATCGATGCACACCCGATACCAGCCTGTACAGCAGCGACAAAGGCAACAGCAGGCATGCCGCCAGCCCGCGCTGGCGCCAGGTGCGGGCAAGCCAGTTGCCCTGGTCAGTCATGGCTCAGCGTGCCCCGGCCTGCGCAGCGCTTTGCGTGGCAAAGGTGATTTGCGTGAAGCCATTTCGCCGGGCGGCTTCCATCACCGTGATCACCGACTGATGGGTGCTGCTGGCATCAGCACTGATGATGATCACGCTTTCTGTGCCTGCAGTGGCGGCCAGTACCAACGCCGCCCCCAAGCTTTCAATGCTGCGGCCTTCCACCAGCGTTTTGTTGATCATGTAGCGGCCGTCGCTGCTGACTGCCACGATGACCTCTTTAGGATAGTCGCGTTGCTGCTCGGCATCTGCCAAGGGCAGTTTGATTTCCAACTCGGTGAACTTGCTGTAGGTTGTGGACAACATCAAAAAAATCAGCACCACCAGCAACACGTCAATGAAGGGTATGAGGTTGATTTCGGGCTCGTCCCGTGAACTTTTGCGAAAGTTCATGGTTTGCGCAGAGTATTCAGGTGCCTGAGAAGCTTCTCGGAAGCCAGTTCCATTTGCAGCAGATAGCCGTCCACCTGCGCCCTGAAATAGCGCCAGAAAATCAGTGACGGGATCGCCACCATCAAGCCAAACGCGGTGTTGTAAAGCGCCATCGAAATCCCCTGCGCCAGTTGAGCCGGATTGCCCACGCCTGTTGTGCCGCCCACAGCGCCGCCACCGGCCTGTGAACCAAAAATCTCAATCATGCCAATCACCGTGCCGAGCAGGCCCAGAAGCGGTGCGGCCGAGGCGATGGTGGCCAGCGCCGCCAGGTAACGCTCCAGCTTGTGGGCGGCCAATTGGCCTGCGCCTTCCAGCGTGGCCCGCAGGTCGGTCTCGCTGATGCGCGGGTTGGCATTGAGCGCCCGAAAGCCGCTGGCCAGCACCTCGCCGAGCAGTGAGTTCTGCTCCAGCTGCGTGACCAGATCCGGTGCAGGAACAACCGTTTTAGACACGGTGATAGCCTCGTCAATCAGCTTCGGGGGCGCGACTTTGCGGGTTTTCAAGCTGCTCAAACGCTCAATGATGAGTGCCAGCGCCAAAACTGAGCAGGCAACCAGTGGCCAGATCGGCCAGCCTGCGGCTTGTATGATGGAAAACAATGCACGTCCCCTAGCAGATAAATTGCCTGAATTATGGCTTAAGCATCAGGGGGTCCGACGGTCTTTGGGGCGCGCCGTTTTTGTCGTTTTGGGTTTGAAATTCTTTCCAACACCGTACACAGAAGTTGTGGATAACTTTGTGGGCAACCCTGTCTGCACAGGCCGCCAAACCACGTCAGGCTTGACGTGTGACAAAACGATGAAATTTTGAGCAGAAATAAGTCCTTATAAATCAATGTCTTACACCGATTTCTCAACGTCTCCAAAGCTTCACCACCGATTGCCAAGCGTTTTACCTTGCTGTGTGGCGTATGGCTCCCAGCAACTGACGGGTTTTTGCCATGCTGGATGAAGCGCCTGGCCCAGACAGGCGCGATTCCAGTATTCGCCTCTGGCCCGTCAGTGCCTTGCTCAAAGCCATCGCTGACAGCCTGGAGGCCCGCTTTAATCCGGTGGCGGTGCAAGGCGAGATTTCGGGGTTTTCCCGCGCGGCCAGTGGGCACTGCTATTTTTCATTGAAAGACGATGATGGACAGATACGCTGCGCCATGTTCCGCCGCGCCGCCACCATGCTTGACTTCAGTCCACGCGATGGCCTGCTGGTGGAGCTGCGTGGGCGGCTGGGTGTCTACGAAGCCCGTGGCGAACTGCAACTGATTGTTGAGTCCATGCGTCAGGCCGGGCAGGGCACGCTGTTTGAGCAGTTTTTGAAGCTCAAAGCCAAGCTGCAGGCCGAAGGCCTTTTTAATCCAGACCGCAAACGTGATCTGCCGCTGATGCCCACAGCGATTGGCGTGGTCACGTCCCTGGGCGCCGCCGCCCTGCATGACGTGGTGACAGCCCTGCAACGCCGCGTACCGCACATTCCGGTCATTGTTTACCCGGCCAGCGTACAGGGCACGCAGGCTGCCGGAGAATTGCGTGATGCGCTTTTAAAGGCATATCAACGCCGTGAAGTGGATGTCCTGCTGCTGGTCCGCGGCGGCGGTGCGATGGAGGATTTGTGGGCCTTCAACGACGAGCCCCTGGCCCGCACCATCGCTGAATCGCCCATCCCCATCATCAGCGGCGTTGGGCATGAAACCGATTTCACCATTGCCGATTTTTGTGCCGATGCGCGCGCGCCCACCCCCACAGCAGCGGCCGAACTGTGCGCGCAGCCGCAGGCCGTTTGGCTGGGTGTTCTCCAGGCCATGGCCTTGCGTCTTCAAAATGGCGTGGACAGACATGTGCAGACCAGCAGCCAGCGGCTGGACATGGCGGCCTCAAGCTTGGCTCGCCCCTCTCATTTTGTGACCCGACAGCAGGCGCGGCTGGCATCACATCAACAAAACCTTCAGCATGCCCAGCGCACCACGGTGAGCCACATGCAGAACTGTTTGAGCCTGATGCAGACGCACTTTGGCCAGGCGGTGGCGCGCAGCACAGCACAGCCGAAAGACCGGTTGGCCAGCGCCAGCATGCGGCTTGAACTGCTCAGTCCGCAACTGGTGCTTCAGCGCGGTTATGCCTGGCTGGCCAGCACCGAAGGCCAGGCCATCACCCGTGTCGGCCAAACGCATGCCGGGCAAGCGGTTCGCGCTACCCTGATGGACGGACAGGTTGATTTGATGGTGACAAGCCCTCGTCTTATTTAGTTTTTACAATAGTTCTGGTAAGCTTTTTGATCAAAGCGGATTTGCTCTATTCTTACTTTTTAGCCCCACAACCCGAAAGAACACCATGGAACACCAATTGCCCCCACTGCCTTACGCTATCGATGCGCTGGCACCCAATTACAGCAAGGAAGCTTTTGAATACCATCACGGCAAGCACCACAACGCTTACGTGGTGAACCTCAATAACCTGCAAAAAGGCACTGAATTTGAAGCCATGACGCTGGAAGAGATCGTCAAAAAATCAAGTGGTGGTGTGTACAACAATGCAGCCCAGATCTGGAACCACACCTTCTTCTGGAGCTGCATGAAGCCCGCTGGCGGCGGAGAGCCATCGGGCGCGCTGGCCGCAGCCATCAACGCCAAGTTTGGCTCTTACGCTGCGTTTAAAGAAGCTTTCGTCAAGTCCGCCGTGGGCAACTTCGGCTCTGGCTGGACCTGGCTGGTCAAAAAAGCCGATGGCTCGGTCGATATCGTCAACACGGGCCCAGCCGGCACCCCGTTGACCACCGCCGACAAGGCACTGATGACGGTTGACGTGTGGGAGCACGCTTACTACATCGACTACCGCAACATGCGCCCGAAGTTCGTTGAAGCTTTCCTGGAAAGCTTGGTGAACTGGAGTTTTGCCGAGGCTAATTTCGCCTGATACCCAGCTTGTGCATTAAAAAGCCGACTTCTAGTCGGCTTTTTTACTTCTGCACCTGAAACAGTGGGCCTTGCAGCTTGCTGCCGGCCTTGATGCCTTTTTTGTCAAACCAGCCTTTGTTCATTTCCAGCACGTAGCGCACCGGCTTGGCCGAGCAGTGGGCGTCGAGCGATTGCGGCTTCATGTCTTCAATGTTGACGATGGTGCCGTCGTCGGCGATGAAAGCGGCGCTCAATGGCAAGAGGGTGTTTTTCATCCAGAAGCACTGCTGCGTGGGCTGCTCAAAGATAAAAATCATGCCTTCGTGTTGAGACATGTCCTTGCGAAACATCAGCCCTGTCTGGCGTTGCTCAGGCGTTGCCGCAACCTGTACGTCCAAGCGGTGCATCCCTGCTGCCAGCTTGATGCGTTCCAAGTTCATTTGCGGCGCGTCTTGGGCCTGTACTGCCAGCGGCGTTGCCAACATGGACGCGAATAAGGCACTTAAAAAGTAGCGCTCAAAAAGTAGGTGCGGTTTGAATGTCATGACGGTGACCCATAGTGGACAGATCAATAGAGAATCGATCAATAAAACTCAGCATAAACCAGTTGAATCCAGGAGCCATAAAAAATGCCCGCACGAGGCGGGCATTTTTTGGGCAGTTGCTAATTACTTGGCAGCTGGCTTGGCTTCAACTTTTGCATCAGCTTTCACTTCGGCTTTAGCGGCTGGCTTGGCAGCAGCTTTTTTGGCGGCAGCGGCTTCAGCTTTTTCTTTCTTGGCAGCAGCTGCTTTTTCTTTCTTGGCAGCAGCGGCAGCAGCTTTTTCTTCTTTGGTCATTTTGGCTGGCTTGGCATCAGCTTTGGCTTCAGCTTTAGCAGCTGGTGCAGCCATGGCTGGCTTGGCGGCAGCAGAAGCACCGGCCATAGGAGCGCCAGCGTGGGAAGCGGCGAAGGCGCCAACAGCGAACAGGCTAGAAATCAGAGCAGCGAGGATTTTGTTCATTTGGAAGTTCCTGTAATAACGTTATTGTGGAAAGTACCCCGAAACTTTCGGAGTCCTAACCGTAACGAGGCCGCTTTGCAATCGGTTGACAGGCCCTGAGACTTTTTTTATTAACGCGTAATTACGGCTAGAATTTACGGGTTTTTACCTAAAACGTCATTAAGCGCCGTCTTGGGCGCATCAGCAAACACCTTCACTGCACCTTCTGGAGACACTTTAAACATGTACAAGCACATCGTTATTCCCGCACAGGGCCAAAAAATCACGGTCAATGCCGACAATTCCCTGAACGTGCCGGACGAGCCAGTGATTCCGTTTATTGAAGGTGACGGCACCGGTCAGGACATCACGCCAGTGATGCTGAAAGTGGTTGACGCGGCGGTGGCCAAGGCTTACGGCGGCAAGAAGAAGATCCACTGGATGGAAGTTTATGCCGGTGAAAAGTCAACCAAGGTGTATGGCCCAGACGTCTGGCTGCCGGAGGAAACACTTCACGCTGTGCGTGACTATGTGGTGTCGATCAAAGGCCCTTTGACCACGCCTGTGGGCGGCGGTATTCGCAGCCTGAACGTGGCGATGCGCCAGGAATTGGACTTGTACGTCTGCCTGCGCCCCATCCAGTACTTCAAGGGCGTGCCATCGCCCGTCAAAGAGCCTGAAAAAACCCACATGGTGATCTTTCGCGAGAACTCGGAAGACATTTACGCCGGTATTGAGTTTGAGTCCGGTAGCGACAAGGCCAAAAAACTCATCAAGTTCCTGCAAGACGAGATGGGTGTCAAAAAGATCCGGTTCCCCAATACCTCCGGTATTGGTATCAAGCCAGTGTCCAGTGAAGGCACTGAGCGCCTGATGCGCAAAGCCATTCAGTACGCCATCGACAATGACAAGCCCAACGTGACCATCGTTCACAAGGGCAACATCATGAAGTACACCGAAGGCGGGTTCCGTGACTGGGCTTACGGTCTGGCACAAAAGGAATTTGGCGCTGAACTGATTGACGGCGGCCCATGGTGCAAGTTCAAAAATCCGAAAACAGGCAAGGAAATCATCGTCAAAGACGTGATTGCTGATGCATTTTTGCAGCAGATTTTGCTTCGCCCGGCTGAATATTCAGTGGTGGCTACGCTCAATCTGAATGGCGACTATATTTCTGATGCCCTGGCGGCTCAGGTCGGCGGCATTGGCATCGCACCGGGCGCCAATTTGTCTGACACCGTGGCCTGCTTTGAGGCGACCCACGGCACAGCCCCCAAATATGCCGGCAAAGACTACGTGAATCCAGGCTCGGAAATCCTGTCGGCAGAAATGATGCTGCGCCACATGGGATGGTTTGAAGCGGCTGACCTGATCATCAGCTCGATGGAAAAATCAATCGCGTCCAAAAAGGTCACCTATGATTTTGCCCGCCTGATGGAGGGCGCAACCCAGGTCAGTTGCTCCGGTTTCGGCCAGGTCATGATTGAAAACATGTAATTCACCCCCAACTGAAGGGGATGAACAAACCGCCTGGGAGTCATCTCTGGCGGTTTTTTCATGGCTTCTTCAAAGTTGCAAAACAAAAAGCTTGATCGATGGCTAGAATCAAATTCATGGCGACCCAACCTCCTAAAACTCCAGTAAGCCCGAGCGTTCCCACTTACAAGCCCGAAAACGATGACAGCGGCACGGTGGTGCTCGAGCGTCGCCCGCAAAAAACCAAACCGCCGCAGATGTACCAGGTGGTGGTGTTGAACGACGACTACACACCGATGGAGTTCGTGGTGATGGTGATTCAGGAGTTTTTCAACAAGGACAGGGAAACTGCCACTCAAATCATGCTGAAAATTCACCTCGACGGTAAGGGGGTTTGTGGTGTGTTTTCGAAAGACGTGGCTGCGACCAAGGTTGATCAGGTGACCGAGGCGGCTCGCAAGCACGGTCATCCATTACAGTGTCTAAGTGAGCCGATAGATTGAACGGTTTGTACGGATCTATTGAATTGCAGCAAACCGCCGCCAATATTCAAAGAGTTGTTATTTCATTTAACGTAGCAAGCTAAAGGATACCCAATGATTGCCCAAGAATTAGAAGTCAGCTTGCACATGGCCTTCGTCGAAGCGCGGCAGCAGCGCCATGAATTCATCACGGTCGAGCACCTGTTGCTGGCCCTGCTGGACAACCCCAGCGCTGCAGAAGTCTTGCGCGCCTGCTCTGCCAATGTCGATGACTTGCGCAAATCGCTTGCCAACTTCATCAAGGACAACACGCCGCAGGTCGCGGGTACAGAC
>Ga0075464_10001558_pt1 | contig 10343 bp, 7 predicted proteins | sample DEB19_08_DNA_5_FD_75068 | JGI IMG/M metagenome (GOLD analysis project Ga0075464, IMG submission 75068) | Aqueous microbial communities from the Delaware River and Bay under freshwater to marine salinity gradient to study organic matter... | ecosystem: Environmental > Aquatic > Marine > Coastal ...
CCAACAATGCCATTGACTAATTCAGAACCTTCTCCAATTTGCGACTTAGCCACTTCATTGGAATTGATGGTCACATTCTTTATTTTATTTGCGCCCTTTAAGTAGGCATCAGTTCCGATCCAAGTATCTTTAATGATTCTACAATTTTTAATGACTGTTCGGTCTCCAATTTTTCCGTAGTAACCTCTTTTGTTGTCAAACTGCTTTTCGGTTAAGTCAATAAATTTTTGTTGTAAAACCTGGTCATGCCTGTTTCTTGTCCATAGATACGCATCCGAAGTTGTCATGCCATTGAAGGGTAGTACTTTTCGGCCTGTGTTTTCATTACAAAGTTCCAACCAAATTCTGATTGATTCAGATTCGCCTTTTTTAAGAATACCATTTCCAAATTTAGCGTGATTGGTCGTTACTAACTCATTCACATTATTAATGATGACTTCATCTCCAATGATATAATGAGAAAGATAATTGACATTATGAATGGCTACATTGTTTCCAAAGTCTGCACTGATGATGGTGGAATTATACAATCCAACAGGCACAGTTAAGTCACTAAAGCTTAGACAGGTTGTTTCTAAATTCCCAATTCTTACCAATCCAAAAAAGGAACAATTTTTTACCAGTTCAGGATTGAATGCGTTGGAGACCAGTAGTTTTGTCCAATCGTCACTAGTATTGCCATTGCGTACTAAAATTTCGATCTCCAATGCAGACAGAGAACGATATTGTATCCCGCTTCTGTTTTGTTGATTGCGTAAATAGTATTCGTCTTTACCTTTTGGTAAGTCTTTAATAAATCCATAGCCTAGTTGATCAGCAGCTACTTTTTTTATTTCATTCATAATCTTGACTAATTATTTGAACAATGCAGGATGCATTTCGTCCCATCCAGTTGCTTTTTGATATTGATGTGCAATATTTAATATCGTTGCCTCGTCGAATAGCTTTCCTACAAAACTGATTCCAGTAGGCAATTGCCATTTTGAATCCAGACCAGTTGGAACACAAACAACAGGATGGCCTGTTAAATTGGTAATAGCAGACTGATTGCCACCTCCTCTAGAAGGACAAATAATGGCATCATATTGAGCCACCACCTCATTGACTTTCTGCATCAATATGGTTCTATGCCTTTGTGCATTGATATATTCAACTGCTGGTGTAAATCTTGATGTTCTAAATTGATTGGGCCAATCATTTTTTGTTTGTCTTGTCAATGCATCATCTATACCTGAACGTGTCATCTCATCAAATTGTGCAGCACATTCTGCACCAATGATAATGTCCATAATATTAAACTGATACACGCCACTGTCAGGAAAATTGATTGGAATCAATTCGATTCCCATTTTTTTAAACTGTTTTAAGACTTCAAATTCTGAACGGTTGGTGTCTTTTATTTTGTCAAAATAGTTTTTTGCGTAAGCTATTTTATAGGTCTTAAGATTTGTGTTTGGCGCGTAATTGAATGGCATATTTACGGCTGATCCATCTTTGCCATCTGTGCCATGTAAATAATGAAATACAATTGCGGCATCATTAGCAGAACGTGTAATTGGCCCAACTTTATCAAGACTATAACTCAACGCCATTGCCCCTGAACGGCTGACACTTCCAAATGTAGGTCTTAGCCCTGTTGCACCGCAAGTTGTAGCGGGCGAGACGATGCTTCCCCATGTTTCTGTTCCGATTGCAAATGGAACTAGTCCAGCAACAGTGGCAGAGGTTGAACCAGCAGAAGATCCAGAAGAACCATAATTTAAATTCCATGGATTCTTTGTTCTACCGCCAAACCAATAATCTCCCATCGCCAATGCACCTAGTGTAAATTTAGCCACCAATACAGCACCGGCAGCCTTCATTTTTTCATAGACAAAAGCATCTTCTTGGATGATTTGATTTTGATAAGGGGCAGCTCCCCAGGTCGTCTTGGTATTTTTTACAGCAAATAAATCTTTTAATCCATAGGGTATACCATGTAATTGTCCTTTGTATTTTCCAGCTGCAATTTCCGCATCAGCTTGTTTTGCTTGTGCCAATGCGATGTCTTCTTGTAGGCTAATGACACATTGTAAAGTATCTCCGTATTTTTTGATACGGTCAATAAAAAACTGAGTCAATGCTAGTGAGCTGATTTTTTTATTTTTGATTAAATAAGCCAGTTGCTCTACAGTATAAAAGGCAAGCTCGTTTTGATTGGCTGGTAATTTTACTGCAGTAACTGCATCCCAAATGATTGGTTTTTGTACTTTATTGAATTGCATTCCCGGTAGGATGGCAGAATGCCATAAACTTAGTGGCGTGCTATTGTTTAGTGATAAGGCATGCATGGCTTTATAGTTCGCCAAATTGTCTAACACATCATTGAATAAGGAGTCAATTTCAGGATCTGTAAATTGCAGGTCCATTAATTTCGCACTGCTAAGTAAATCCGTTTTTACAATAGGACGATCTTGAGCAAATAGGGGGGTAGCGATAAGGAACAAAAAGCCAATTAGCATTTTTTTCATAGCAAGCGATTTAGGTGCTTATCTCAAAGATAATATTACCTAGTCGTTTTTGAATTGCTAAACCTTCTTTTTTGTCCTCCATTTTGACCTCCTTCACGTGGGGCCCTGCCTCTTGTGTTGTTTGGTTTGCCCCAACCTGCGTCTTTTGAGGTTTTATTTGCGTGAAACTGCTCCATTGGGTAAGGGTGGTTTTCAATCACAGGGATAGATTTGCCAATTAGTTTCTCGATGTCTTTCAAAAAAGCTTTTTCTTCATAATCACAGAAAGAATAGGCCGCTCCAGATGCCCCAGCTCTTCCAGTTCTGCCAATACGGTGAACGTAAGTTTCAGGAATATTCGGAATCTCGAAATTAATTACATGTGCTAATTCATCCACATCAATACCTCTTGCCGCAATATCTGTTGCAACTAAAACACGAGTAGATTGATCTTTGAAATTACTCAAAGCTCTTTGTCTCGCATTTTGAGATTTGTTACCATGAATGGCTTCCGCAGAAACATTATTTTTTACCAATAAGTTAACCACTTTATCTGCGCCATGTTTTGTTCTTGTAAAGACTAAAACATTTTTGATATTTTGGTCTTTTAACAATTCCATCAATAAGGAATTCTTATTCACTTTATCTACAAAATAGACCGATTGGTCAATGATTTCAACTGTAGACGAAACAGGTGTAACAGTTACTGAGCTTGGTTTATTTAAAATAGCATTTGCCAAATTTACAATTTCAGTAGGCATGGTTGCAGAGAAGAAAAGGGATTGTCTTTTCTTAGGCAATACGGCCAAAAGCTTTTTAATATCATGCACGAATCCCATGTCAAGCATACGATCGGCTTCATCTAAAACAAAGAATTCAACGTCTCTTAAACTAAGATGACCTTGATTCATTAAATCCAATAAACGGCCAGGTGTAGCAATGACTACATCAACGCCATTTCTCAATGCAGTGACTTGCGGTCCTTGTCCCACGCCGCCAAAAATAACAGTGCAATTTAATGGGGTATGTCTTCCGTATGCATCAAAATTTTCGGCAATTTGGATAGCCAATTCGCGCGTAGGCGTAACAATCAATGTTCTAATTTTCTTTCGCTTTTCCGCAGGTTTATGTTGTAACAATAACTGGATAATAGGAAGGGTGAAAGCGGCAGTTTTACCTGTGCCGGTTTGTGCACAACCAAGTAGGTCCTTTCCCTCTAAAATAATAGGGATTGACTGGGCTTGTATTGGTGTTGGGTTGGTGTAGCCTTCTTCGAAAAGGGCCAATAGGATAGGCTCAATAAGGCCTAGTTCTTTAAAATTCGTACTCATAATGGACTGCAAGGTACGACATTTTAAATGGAGCCTTAATTATTAGGCAAAAGGCTATATTTCCTCATCTGTTGATGCATGATTTTAAACCAGATAGGTGGAAATAGGGCTAGAATAATCATACCTGGGTAACCGGTAGGCATTTGAGGTGCTTCATCCATGTTTCTCAAGATTTGATATTTACGTGAGGCAAGATAATGATGGTCACTATGACGACTTAATTCAAAAAGCATTAATCGACCTATAATATGATTGCTATTCCAGCTGTGATGTGGTTTTACCCTTTCGAATAATTTTCCTTCTCCTTTTTCTCTTTGTAAACCGTAATGTTCAATATAATTGACAGTCTCAAGTAAAATTGCACCGATTGTTGCTGCAAGGATAAAATAGATTGTAATGCTGAATCCAAAATTGATATAAATCAACAGTAGTAGCCCAATTTGAAACAATTGAAAAAGCATCATTTCATTAAAGAGGGCGGGCAGGACTCTTTTTTTCTTTTTTGCGTCATCTATTGCAATATGCCATGCACTTAGGTATGTGCCAATGAATGTTTGAATCCAAAATGCATAGACTGTTTGCTTGAATTTAGCGGTGCTTGGGTCATTAGGGGTTGCAACATGTTTGTGATGTCCTTTATTGTGTTCTATAAAGAAGTGCATATACAAACTAGTAAGTAGTAATAATTTAGCTAAAAGTTGTTCAAATTTATTTGATCGGTGTCCTAATTCATGCGCCACATTGATTCCGAAAGTGCCACACAACAATCCCATGCCAATGATTCTACCTAAACTATCTGCAGAAGCGTTACTTCCAGCGATATTGGTTAAGAAAGTATATAATAAGTAATACTGAATAGGTACGATAAGCCAAAGTAGTATGTCATACCATTTGTTCGTTTTGGCCATCTCCTCTTCGGCCTCATTTAAATTAACGGAACTTGGGGCAATGAATAGTTCAACCAATGGAACTGTAAAAAATACATACAATAAGGGTGTCCAACAATAAATGCCTGATTTTGTAAAACTTAAATAGCCTAAGAGGTATAATACAAATGGCGTTGTATATTTAAATATCTTGATAAAATTTTGCATTACTAAATATAATAAAAAAGTATCAAAATACAAGGCGGGCTAGATTGTATAAACGCGCAATTCAACCCAACTCAACCCTTCCATACTATTCCACGGTAACCGACTTGGCTAAGTTTCTTGGCTTATCCACATCAATGCCTTTAGCCACACCTACATAGTAACTCAGCAATTGTAAGGGGATGACACTTAATAAAGGAGCAATCACTTCGTCTATATCAGGGACAAACATCACATTATCTGACATGGTTGGTAAGACCACATCCCCAGCAGAAGCTACTGCAATGATTTGTCCTTTTCTTGCTTTGATCTCTTGTATATTAGATACTACTTTTTCATAGTACAAATCCTTAGTGGCCACAAAAACAACTGGGAGATGTTCATCTACCAAAGCAATTGGTCCGTGTTTCATCTCAGCTGCAGGATAACCCTCTGCGTGGATATAGGTAATCTCTTTTAATTTCAACGCTCCTTCTAGGGCAATTGGAAAATTATAACCTCTTCCTAAGTATAGAAAATCTTTAGCGTCTTTATATTGTTGCGCAATGGCTTCGATTTTCGTTGTATCTGCTAATATTTCTTTTACTTTTTCTGGAACTGATGCCAATTCATTTAGTAAGTGCACATAACGTTCGTCAGAAATGCTGCCTTTAGCTTTAGCAATTTTCCATGCCATCATTGTTAAAACCGCCAACTGACCTGTGAAGGCCTTTGTACTAGCTACGCCAATTTCTGGACCTGCATGGGTGTATGCGCCTGCGTGACTCAAGCGTGCTATGCTACTTCCAACAGCGTTCACGACACCAAAAATGAAGGCGCCTTTTTCTTTGGCACTTTCTAATGCGACTAAGGTATCCGCAGTTTCTCCACTTTGTGAAATGGCAATAATCACATCACCTGGATGAATGACCGGATTGCGATACCTGAATTCCGAAGCGTATTCCACTTCGACTGGGATGCGACATAATTCTTCAATCATATATTCGGCAACCAATCCAGCATGCCAACTTGTTCCGCAAGCAACTATCATGATTCTAGATGCTTTTGTCAATGCCTCTAAATGATTGTCTACACCTGCCATGATAATTTGCTGTTGCTCTTGAAGTAATCTACCTCTTAGACAATCAAAAATGGTTGCGGGTTGCTCAAAAATTTCTTTCAACATAAAATGGTCATAGCCGCCTTTTTCAATTGCTGCCAATTCCATATCCAATTTTTGTATAAATGGAGTTTGTTTCTCGTTTCCTAAATTTTTCAAAATCAATTCATCCTTTTTTACAATGGCAATCTCATAATCATTGACATACACAACTTCTTTTGTGTATTCAATAATAGGAGAGGCGTCACTTGCTAGAAAGTGTTCATTTTTTCCAATACCAATCACCAATGGACTTCCTTTACGCGCAGCGATGATTGTTTCGGGGTCTTCTTGGTCAATTAATAAGATACAATAAGCGCCTACAATTCTCTTTAAGGCAATACGCAATGCTTCTTCTAAATTGCTATTGTTGTTATCTTGTATGTCCTGTATGAAATTCAATAGCACTTCTGTATCGGTATCACTTTTAAAAGTATACCCTTTAGAAAGTAGCTCAGTTTTAATTTGTGTGTAATTCTCAATGATGCCATTGTGTAACATCGCTAAGCGGCCATTGTTAGATAAGTGTGGATGTGCATTGCGGTCAGAAGGTTCGCCATGGGTTGCCCATCTTGTGTGTCCTATCGCAATATGACTATGCAAATTTTTACCAACTACGGACTCTTCTAATTCAGCTACTTTACCTTTCTTTTTATGCACTTGTAAACCCCCATCTTGAATGATGGCAACACCTGTACTATCATAACCACGGTATTCCAATCTTCTCAATCCTTTGATTACAACCGGATAAGCTTCTCTATGACCAATATAACCTACGATTCCACACATATTTTGATGATTTGAACTTTATTCAATAATTTAAGCAAAAATAAACATTAATAATTTAATGTATGCATTCCAACTTGGTTTTTGATACAACAGCCGACTTGATTTTAGAAGACGAACGCGTATTACTGCGTCCTTTGGTGCTAGAAGATGCGGTTTTGCTGTCTTCTTATGTCAAAGCAGAACCAGCGCTATGGACCTACGCATTGACGCCCATCGAAACTGAGCTAGATTTAGAACAATACATTTTAGCTGCTATTGAAGCTAGGAAACTCAAGTCGGCCTATGCATTTATTGTCTTTGATAAATTACAAAATAAGTATGTGGGGACTACTAGATTGTATGATGTACAATTGAATTTTGGCAGCACGCTGCTAGGATATACTTGGTATAGTGAAAGTACTTGGGGTACAGGGTTGAATGAACACTGTAAATTTTTACTCTTAAATTTTGCGTTTGAAACAATTGGCTTTGAGCGAGTAGAATTTCGCGCAGACAATAGAAATAAAAGAAGTATTGCAGCGATGCAAAAAATTGGCTGTACGGTGGAAGGGATACTGCGAAATCATCTACCCACTAGTGATGGCACAAGACGTGACTCCATTGTATTGAGCATGCTAAAAGCCGAGTGGCCTATGATTAAAGCAGGGTTCCTTGCAAGAATAAAAATGCTAGACCAAAATAAATAAGGATCGCGGTTACATCTACCAATGTGGCCACAAATGGGGCAGAAGAAACAGCAGGATCGGCTCCTAGTCTTTTTAAGACCATTGGAAGCATGGAACCTGTAATGGTCCCCCAAATTACTACGCCTACAAGGGTTAAGCCAATTGTACTAGCAATCAATATCCAATGATCACCATAAAATCCAGGAGAAATATAATGCCATACCATGACTCTAAAAAAGCCAATGATACCCAACACGATGCCTAATAATAATCCACTTAAAATTTCTCTTCTTAAAATTTTCCACCAATCCTCAATGGTGATTTCACCGATGGACATGGCTTGTATAATAAGTGTCGAGGCTTGAGATCCAGTGTTACCGCCACTTGACAGAATTAATGGAATGAATGTGGTCAACACAATGACCTTGGCTATCTCTCCTTCAAAATAACCCATCGCTGTTGCAGTCAACATCTCACCTAAAAATAATACGACCAACCAAGTGATTCTTTTTTTAAACAACTTAAAAATGGAGATATCCAAATAGGGTTCGTTCAACGCTTCGGTACCTCCCATTTTTTGCATATCCTCACTGAACTCTTCATTCGTTACCCATAAAATATCATCAATGGTGACAATACCTAATAATACGTCGTTGTCATCCACTACCGGTATCGCAACTCTGTTGTTCATTTTAAACACCTGACTAGCATGCTCTTGGTCGTCATACACATTCAGTGCAACATACCTGCCATCGATAATGTCTTTGACTACATCGTTTGGCTTTGCTAGTAATAAATCCCTAATTCTAATATCATCCACTAAGCAACCCAATTCGTCAATAATATAAATAACGTCAATGGTCTCTGAGTTTTTTCCGTATTTTCTGATATTGTCTAAAACTTGGGCCACTGTATAATGGGGATAGACATATACATAATCCGGGGTCATCATACGACCAACTGAATCTTCTGGATAACCCAGTAAGGACAATGTAATCTTGCGTTCCTCAGGATCCAATAATTTGATAAGGTCTCTTATGGCCGCTTTTGGCAATTCTTCAAAAAAGTCAGTACGGTCATCTGGAGGCAATTCATTTAAGATCTTAGCTGTCTTTCTTGCAGGCAATCCTTTGATGATATCCTTTTGTTGGTTGATGTCCAACAATTTGAAAACACTTACAGCGCGATGAACGGTCATGGTATCAATAATCAGGCCCTCATGTTGAGGAAATTCATTGATAAGCTCCACCACATCACTGATGTTTTGCTCATCCAGGAATTCCTTTAATAAAGGCATGTCTTCTTTAGAGAGGATCTCTAAAAAAACTTCTGACAATATGATTTCATCTTCTAATTCGGCTGACATGGCTGCAATTTACGAAAATCATACTAGGATATGTTAACTTTATGTGATGATATTGCCAATTTTATACATTATGGATACTGCCGAGCGAGGTAGAGGTGTTTTCACCACTGAGTCAATCCCTGAGGGTACCACTATTGAAATTGCACCTGTCATTGTATTGGATGAGGTGGATCGATCAGTGGTGGACACCACTTTATTACATGATTACATTTTTGAATGGGGGGAAGATGAGCGCAAAGCAGCGGTCGCTTTGGGGTATGTCTCTATTTACAATCATAGCGTGGAAGCCAATTGCAGATATGATATGGACTACGAACAAAGGACCATACAGATTCAAACGAAACGTGCGATTGCTGCCGACGAAGAATTGTGCATTAATTACAATGGGGATGGCATTACCGATAAGCCAGTTTGGTTTGAAGCAAAATAATTTAAAACGGGCTGCTTAAAAAAGGATCAAGCATACGGGCATAGACACTTTAGTTGACTGTGGCATTTTGGTAAGATCACCAGTCCGAATATCCCTTTTAAACACCACTATATTATCACTTGCTTGGTTTGCCACCAATAGCCATTTCCCATCTTCACTGATGGTAAAATTTCTAGGCATGATTCCGCCTGAAGCATGGTGTTTTTTGGAGGCAATATTCAATAAGCCATTTTTGTCTATAGCATATTGAACAAGATTATTTTCGGCACCTCTATTACTTGCATAAATATATTTTCCATCGGGGCTTAAATGAATGTCCGCACTGCCAGGACTGTCTTTTGATTCTTTAGATTGGGTGCTTACACGTTGTAATAATTTCACAACGCCTTGGTTAAAAGAGTAGACCCCAATTGTCCCAGATAATTCCTCCAATATATAAATTCGTTGTCCATTTTTCGAGAAGCTCAAATGTCTTGGACCATCGCCTGGATTGGCTTGAATAACTTGTGCTGCTGCTTTTAGAGGAGGATTTGAAGTCAATTGGTAAGGATATATTTTTGTTTGATCAATACCTAGGTCATTTACCAGAAGGTACTTCCCATTGGGACTAAAAAAACTTCCATGCACATGCGCTTTTGTTTGTCTTGTTGGATGCATACTTGATCCTTCGTGCTGAATAAATTGTTGTGCATTGGAGATTCGTCCATCCGCAAATTTGTAAAAACTAGTTAAACTTCCACCGGTATAATTTGACACAAAAATATTTTTTTCATCTGGGCTAATACTAATATGACATGGATGTGCGCCCTTGGTGAACACTTGATTTAAAAATTGCAATTTGTTTTTTTGCGTATTCAAAGAAAACGCACTAACACTGCCTTCCTCATCTTCATTTACTGCATAGACATATTGCTTATCCTTTGAAATGGCCAGATAGGATGGATTAGACACGAAGTCTGTATGGCTGATTGCCTTAAGTTGCCCGTTCAATGTATCTAATTGATAGAGATAGATTCCCTTGCTTCCTTTTTGCGTGTAGGTTCC
>Ga0075464_10001560_pt1 | contig 10340 bp, 7 predicted proteins | sample DEB19_08_DNA_5_FD_75068 | JGI IMG/M metagenome (GOLD analysis project Ga0075464, IMG submission 75068) | Aqueous microbial communities from the Delaware River and Bay under freshwater to marine salinity gradient to study organic matter... | ecosystem: Environmental > Aquatic > Marine > Coastal ...
CCACTGCCTTCTGTAGAGCTGCTTTTCCATAACTCCAAAGCGTTGGGATGACTCAAAAGCCAGTGCTCGAAGCGATGGATGGTCGGCGCGTCCTGTGGCAAACGGTTGCGATGGAACTTCCCTAAAGCCGCTAGCTCGACATGATCAAAACCCATGTAGGGACCAAACCAGTCGTCAGGGTAGTCCGGCGCACTTTTTCGGCACTCAGGTGTGCCTGAGGGGGCAAAGGTGATCTTTGAAGAAAAATGTGCTTTCCCTATGAATGCCGTGGCGTAGCCACTGGCTGCCAACTGAGCAGCCATACCTTGCTGACCTACGGCCGGATCAAGATCTACCCCGTTGTCCCAAACACCATGGGTCAATGGCAGGCTGCCAGTCAGAATGGATGCACGGGCTGGCTGGCAAACAATACTGGGCGTGATGCAGTTAGAAAAATGCGTTCCCGCACGTGCCAGCGCATCCAGGTGCGGCGTTTTCAGCAGGTGGTTTTCATAGCCGATGCAATCTGCGCGCTGCTGGTCGGTGGTGATGAACAGAATATTCGGCCGCTTGGCTTGCGGTGTGCAGTCTGCTTGTGTGGATGTCGTCGTGTTCATAGAGGAAGTCAGTTCTTTCCAATTTTTGGAATGCGGTGCTCGTCTAGGGCAATGCACACGTTGCGTGTTTCCATGTAGAAGTCGAAGCTCCAGTCGCCACCGTCGCGACCAATGCCGCTGTCCTTCATCCCGCCAAATGGCGTAGACAAATTACGGGAAATTTCTGTATTGACCCAGACCATGCCGGACTGAAATGACCGCGCTAAACGATGGGCGCGGCCTACGTTGCTGGTCCAAAGATAGGTCGACAAACCGTATCGGCTGTCGTTGGCCAGTGCCAAGGCCTCAGCCTCGTCATCAAAGGGCAGAACAGCGAGGACTGGACCGAAGACTTCCTCTCTGACGATGTCCATGGAGGCGCTCACTCCAGATACAACTGTCGGGGCAAACCAATGTCCTTCCGGGTGCAGTGCGGGGTTCCCAATGGGGGCGCCACCACAGTGAATCGTGGCACCTGCTTGCTGGGCGCGTTCGCAATGCTCTTTCACCTTGGCAAGTTGAACGCCATGAATCAGGGGGCCGACCTCGGTGTCCGGGTCAAAGGGGTCTCCGACCCGAATGCTTTGTGCACGCTTGACTAGCCTGTCGACGAACTGGTCGTGGATGGAGCGCTGCACCAGCAGGCGCGACCCAGCGTTACATCGCTGTCCGTTCAAACTAAAAATCATGAACGCCACTGCATCGACAGCGCGATCCAAGTCTGCATCGTCAAAGACAAGCACCGGACTTTTTCCGCCAAGCTCAAAGTGAACGCGCTTGAGACTCGGTGCACCTTGGGCCATGATCCGCGAGCCGGTCTTGGTCCCGCCAACAAAGGCGATTGCCTTGATTCTCGGATCCTGTGTCAATGCACTGCCGGCACCATCACCGATGCCTTGGACGATGTTCAAAACGCCTGCTGGTAGGCCGGCTTCAAGCGCGATCTTCGCCAACAGCGTTGCTGTCAATGGACTCCATTCAGCAGGTTTGTGCACCACCGTGCAACCTGCCGCTAAAGCCGGTGCGATCTTCCAAGTGGCCAACATGAAAGGCATGTTCCAAGGCGTGATGGCACCGATCGGGCCGATCGGCTCCCGCATCGTGTAATTCAGGTGTGTTGGCGTTGGGTAGCTATGACCGTCTGAGGCTCGCGTGCAAAGATCCGCGAAGTAGCGGAAGTTCTCCGCGCCACGAGTTGCGGTCTTGCCTGTGAAGTGCAGGGGTTGACCTGTATCTGCCGTCTCAATCAGGGAGATGGCTTCTGCGTTCGATTCAAGTTTGTCCGCGATGGCATGCAGCACGTCACGCCGCCTTCCTGCGGGCCATAGACGCCAAGACTCAAAGGCGATGCTTGATGACAAACTCGCAGCGCTGACATCGGCCTCGCTGCCTAAAGCTGTTTTATTAAGTTCCGAGCCGTCTACAGGTGAGCGGTTTGACGATGTCTGTCCGTCGATGCTGGTGCAGGCTTTGCCGTCAATGATGTGCGGCAAAACAGGGTCAGCCAAAGCATTGATAAGACTCTGGGCCTTCAAGCGGTTGTCGCTGGCTGCCTGGCTGGTGTTTGAGCTTTTTTGCGATGCTAAGGGTGATGATACGTTTGGATTCATTGCAGGTCCATCTTTCTGTTTTTGATAACTTGTTCCCAGCGGCGTGTGTCTGATTCGACTTTTTCACGCAACACATGAGCGGAAGCGGGCGTAGGTTCGATTCCTAATTTAAAAAAGGCGCGGCGCATCTCTTCGTCCTTCATGGTGTCTTCGATGGCGCGTTGCAGGGCTGTCATGACCTCGGGCGCAAGGCCCTTTGGTACAAAAAATCCTATCCATCCGCCAACCTCGTAGCCTGCGAGCCCGGCTTCATGAACGGTGGGCAAATCAGGCGCGATCACTGAACGCTTGCGTGTTGTCACAGCCAGAGCGCGAAGGTTTCCCGCTTGGATGTGGGGTTGCGCTGCGGCCAGTGCTGGAAACATTAGTTGCAAACGCATCCCGAGCAAATCAGTCATGGCTGCAGAGGCGCCCTTGTAGGGCACGTGAACCATGGACGTTCCGGTCATGCTTTGGAATAACTCGCCCGCGAGATGCACGCTGGTGCCATAACCTGGTGATCCATAGCTGATGTCACCTTGGTGGGCCTGAGCGTAGGCGATCAGTTCTTGAATATTTTTAACAGGTAGCTTGCTTGGAACAACGACAACGCCCGGAATTTCTGCCACCAACATCACGGGAACCAGGTCGCGCTCAAAGACGTAAGGCAGCTTGCTTTGGATTGCGTTACTGATGGCGTTGCTCGCGCTCCCCAGCAACAAGGTGTACCCATCAGGCAGTGAAGTTGCCACGGCTGACGTACCGATCGTCGCACCCGCACCAGCTCGGTTTTCAATCACTACTGGCTGACCCAAACGCTTTTGCAGGCTTGGAGCCATCAAACGTGCTGCGCTGTCTGCTGCGCCGCCAGGTACAAAGGGCACAACAATTCGAATGGGTTTTTCGGGCCATGCCGCGCGTGCTGTGGTTGGCCCAATTAACAATAGCGAAATCAAAAACCAATATGGAGCCTGCACGACTCTTTTTAAAGCAAAGCTAACGGCACTCTTAGTGGCGTTGGTAGATCGATAGTGAGTCATTGTTCTGGACTTGATTTGGTGTCTATATTTATGGATGTCAATCATTCCGCTGCGCATAGATGAATGCCTGTTTTCATTTGTCAGCCGTCATTTCGCTAGAACTAATGCCAAGACCATTGACCAGTGCCGTCCAGCGGGTGACCTCGCTGCTGATAACTGCCGAAAATGCGGTCCCAACATCCGCGGTTTTATCAATCCCCAGTTCGATCAACTTAGCGTCAACATTAGGTTCGTTAAGAATTTCTTGTATAGCGCTGGAAAGTTGCTTTGCCTGTGCATCAGGCATGCCGGCAGGCCCCATCAAGCCGTACCACGACACCACATTAACGGGCGTACCAAGCTCTGCGAACGTCGGAACATCGGGCAAGGACTTGAGCCTTTGGCTACCAGTCACAGCAAGCGCCTTGAGCTCTCCACGCTTGATTCCCGGCAAAGCTAGGATGGCCGCCGGAAGCATGACTTCGACACTGCCGTCTTTTACTTTGTCCAGAGCTGCTGCACCGCCTTTGGCCGGCACATGGTGCACTGATAGACCAACGCTCTGAAAGTAGAGCTCGGCTATCAAATGGTGCGGTCCGCCGATGCCCGTGGATGAATAGCGCCATTTGCCTTGTGCTGACCGGGCCATATCGACGAATTGCGCCAGGGTTTCTATGCCTTCTGGCTTGATCACCAGCAAATATGGGGCAGCCGCAAAACGAATAATGGGCGTGAAGCTCGCTGCCGGTTCGTAGGGCATCTTGCCTTGGAATGCAGATGCAATACCGTGACTACTCGGTGTGGCGACCAATAAGGTTCGACCGTCTGGCGCTGAAGTGGCGACATGACTCGCCGCTAAGGTACCACTGCGCCCCGGCATGTTGTTAATGCGAACATCCCCAAACCCTTTTCGCGTCAGACCTGCTGCTATCAGTCGGGCTAATTGGTCTGTTGATCCCTCTGCAGCCGTTGGCACAATCAGTTCAATCCCCAGCGAATTTTGCTCTGCCGCCACGTGGCTGTTTGTCAGGGTGGCCATGGCAATAATCAGCATGAGTCCGATGCGGTTCGCGACGTAGGGAAGCGCAGATCTTTGTAGTTTTGTGTTCACAAGACGCTATAAATTGTTCGGTTGGTCGCAATTCTAGGAAGCTAAAATATATTTAACAAGTTGAAATATTTGATATATATATTCAAAATTGTGAAATATAAATTTGGGCAATCCTCGTCGGCTGTTTCCACAATTCCTATGAAGTTAAAAAGTGATCAATCCAAATTTCAAGCACTTGCGCGTCTTTATTGAGATCGCCCGGCGCGGTAGTTTTCGTAATGCTGCGAACGCAATGCACATGAGCGAGCCCGCCGCCAGTCAGGCAATGTCACAACTAGAGACTTTGCTGGCCGTTAAGCTGCTGGATAGAACAACACGCTCAGTCCGTATTTCTGAAGCGGGAGCGGCATTTTTGATTGACGCTGAAAGATTAGTTGAGGGCATGGATCACTCGATTACTGCTCTGCGTGAGTTAGCCACCACTGGCCGTGGCCGGGTATCCATTGCCTGTTTGTCGTCAGCGGTATATCGACTTCTCCCTCCGGTGCTGGTCGAGATGAAACGGTGTTGTCCCGGCATTGACATTGTTTTTTTGGATGACAACATGCGCGGAATTTTGCACAAAATTGACACAGGCGAGTGCGATGTTGCTATCGTCAGTGAAGACCCATCTGTGAAGTGGGGGCTGGCAATCCCGCTAATGGACGATACATTTCAGGTCGTCTGCCGTACAGACCACCCATTGGCTCAGCGAAAGAAAATATCAGGTGCCGACCTAGCGATTCACGAGCTTGTTCTGTTGCGCCGTGGTTCTGGGATAAGAGATTTATTTGATCGAATTTTTGAAAAATCGCCCCATCGTCTCAATGTAGTCCATGAGACTACACAGGTGCTAACCCTTTTGGGCTTGGTGGATGCAGGGCTTGGTGTGACCGTTTTGCCATCCATGCTCTGCCCTGATCCTGCTCACGGCCTTTACGCTGTGCTGCCACTTTACAAACCATCCGTTAGCCGGAGGCTGGGTTTAATTTTTGCGCCAGGCAGGGAGCCATCAACTGCTGCACGACTGCTCGCAGATGTGGTTCATCGGACGGTGCTATCTACAAGGCTTAACGCACCGGCTGGCGTCACAAAGATTACGGGAGGGTCGTCTTTATGAAGGCGGCGTTTTGATGATCGGTCGTTGGTGAATCCATACGTACTCATGTCGACCTGCTTGATAGCATCACAGTTTTTAAGTCTTGAGACGGTTGACGTGCAAATGTTGCACCTTGGAGTCGGCTTCATTGGTGGCATTGACACCATGAGGATTCATCGCGGTTGTGCAGTGCTAGTCCGCTTGGCGGTGCTTCCAAAAGGCGCACTACTGAAATGAGATCTTTGCGGACTTGATAATGCCTCCGATTTTTTCATTCTCACTTCGAATCAAGTCGCCAAAAAATTGAGGTGTACTACTGGTCGCCGTGATTCCAGCGTCCGTGAGCTGCTTGCGAACGGCTGGCAGCGTTGAGATGCGCTGAATCTCGGCAGCAACACGATCGACAATTTCTTTCGGTGTCCCCACCGGCATCAGGTAGCCCCAAAAGTTAGAAAAACGGTAACCTGAGACACCCGATTCTGCAATGGTCGGAACATCTGGCATGGCACCAAGTCGATCTCCAGTGACGGCCAATGCCTTGATCTTTCCCGCTCGAGCTTGCGAAAAAGCGGCCCCATCAATCATCATGTCAACGTGTCCACCCAGTAAATCGGTCAATGCTGGCGCACCGCCTTTATAAGGCACATGTTGCAGTTTTATGTTGGCCATGGACATGAGCATTTCCAAAGACAAATGCCCAATCGTTCCCGTCCCCGCTGTCGCGCAGGTATATTTCCCAGGGTTGGCGCGCGCGAGTGCGAGAAATTCGACGAAAGTGTTGGCGGGAAAGTCCGATCGTGCAGTCACAACAATTGACACGGTCGAAATCAATGAAACCGGTGCGAAGTCTTTCAGCGGGTCATAAGCTAAGTTTGACTGAGCAAAGCGGTTCACGGCCAGCGAGCCCACATCTCCGATAACGATCGTATAGCCGTCCGCTGGTGATTTGGCTGCGGCGGACATGCCAATGCTGCCAGCTGCGCCTCCACGGTTATCAACAATGACAGGTTGACCTAGGGCCGTCGCCAGATGAACTGCAAATAGGCGTGCCACCAGATCTGTATTACCGCCTGGAGGGTAAGGAACGATGAGTTTCAATGGTCGGTTGGGAAATAAACCTTGTGCCAGAACATGGGTTGTTGACCAGAGGGACAAGGCCATCGACGCGATGGTCGAAGCCGTTAGCCCATGTAAGAAGTTTCTTCGACCGGTGGGGACAGTCTGGGAGGCTCGAGTTTCGATTGGCGAAGCTTTATGAATTGAATGTGTCATCAGAGATCTCTTCGTTATGTTTTTGCATGTGTGGCGAATGCGCAGAAACTTATGCGGCCGGTCGATTGGCTGATCGATTCGGGTCATCCACAGGCGGCGGCGGATAGTGCAGGCCGCGCTGACCTGCAAGTGCCCGGTTTGGTTTTGCATGAAAGGGTCCGGGGTCATAACCTGCGAGGCGGCCAGCTTCCAGCCAATCCAAATCGGTGCCATACAGTTCTTTAACCAGTGCCGCTTCAAGCTTTGCACGTACATCTTTATAAGCATCGACTTTTGACAAGTCGGTCATTTCTTGAGGATCATTCTCAAGGTCAAATAACTGTACGCAGTGATTGGCTGAGTACCAGATGAGCTTGTAGCGGTTGTCGCGCAGCATGCGTGTCGCGTTGCGGCCCTCACCGCACTCACCAAACAAGGTGTCTCGTTTTTTTTCACCTATCATCGACATCCCTTCTACCGAGGTTGGAATAGGAATTGCTGCGAGGTCTAGCAACGTTGGCATGATGTCTTGCAGACCGACGAGCCGATGATCCAGCGCATCGGTCTTTATGCGGTCACAACCGGCGGTACCCACCAAAATCATGGGTACATTGGCAGAGCCTTCATAAAAAAGCGTTTTAGCCCAAAGCCCATGCTGCCCGAGCATGTCCCCATGGTCAGCGGTCAACATGATGATGGTGTTGTCCAGCAAATTTTCTTCGCGTAAGGTCCCCATCAAGATCCGTAATTGGTGATCAATCTGTGTGCACAAGGCGTAATAGGCGCGTCGCAAGGCGCGGTGTTGTTCAGGACCATGAGTTGCCGGCCAGTAGTTGCGAACGACGCGAAGTGCACTGGGTAAGTCATCGGTTTTTTCGGCCCAAGTGCCGCTCATGGGGAGATCGATTTCGACATCGCGGTACATGTCGAGATAGTCATTCAGGGGGACCAGCGGCGGGTGTGGGTGTGAGTACGACACATGCCAAAAAGCTGGCCGGGTTGGATCGCGACGCTTAATGCTCAGTGCTGCTGTGCGCGTGATCCAATTGGTGACATGAAGGGACTCAGGCAAATGCCAGGGGCGAGTCTGGTAATCGTTATTGCTCATGCCGTGCATGAATTGTTGACCCGTGTGTCCCTGATCGGATAAAAACATAGCGTAGTCATCGACAGCACCAAGCTGCGGACGGCCTTCCTCTGCGAGCAACGTGTCGTCAAACCCAATCCTGTCGCGCTGCGGAAAAACGTGCAGCTTTCCAATCGCAGTGGCTTGGTAGCTGGCATCTCTAAAGCATTGAGCCAGCAAGGGCTGGCGTGGCATCGGTTCAGCAGGCATGAATGACCTGTCCCCGTGCGAGCGTGGGGTCTGCCCGGTCATGATCGTGCGACGAGCCGGAATACAAATAGGCGATTCCGAGTAGGCGTTGCTATACCGCGTACCCAATCGTGCCAATTGGTCAATGGTGGGCGTCTGTATCACCGGGTGCCCTGCGTGTCCAAACATCCCCGCGGCCCACTGATCGACTGTTACAAAAAGCACATTGGGCTGCATGACTTTTTCCTTGGTGGCCGAGGTAGCTGTCTTTTTCATTTATTGGGTTTTTAGTTAGAACATCTGATGCGGGCGTTGATCCAACTTTCACCTGCTTGTTCAGTTTAGTGAGCTTCAAAATGTTTTGATAGGGGTATGCTTGGCAAGCACGATATATCTTTGGAGATATGGCTTGAAAACTTTGAGCATTGAACAATGGCGCCTTTTTATACAAATAGCAGACCATGGCAGTCTGACCCACGCCGCAGCCGCTCGTGACGTTGCTCAGTCGGCTGTTAGTCGACAATTGGCCGCCATAGAAACCGCCTGTGGAGGGCGCTTATTTGAGCGTCGCGGAAGGGGCGTTCGACTGAGCGACGCAGGGCTTTACATCTATCCGCAAGTTGTCGCTTGGCTTGAAGCTGCAGACCGATTAACCCAAGGCGTTCGAGGCGCGTTACGAGAGCCGATTGGAACCGTGAGACTCGGTGTACTTGCTTCGGTATCCGATACGTTCGTAGGTAGCCTTTATCGACAAGTACGGGAGGAATGCCCCGGGATTCGACTGCAGATTGTGAGTGCGACGAGTGGTCGTTTGGCCCAGGGGTTAGAGGCCGGGACGCTGGATCTTGCACTGTTGTCGAGGAATGCACGGGAGTACAACGGCCGAGAGTTTGTTGTGGGCACGGTGGAGCATTTGCTGGTGGGTGCGCGTGGGGATTTACTCACCAGCACGTCGACGGTTGCTTTTGAGCGTCTTGACGGTATCCCTATGGTCGTTCCCAATCGACCTTACACCTTCCATCATCTTTTGGAACATTGGGCGCAGCGCAAGGGCATCACGTTGAAGATCGCTGTCGAATGCGATTCACTGGCGATCCAGAAGCACTTGGTAGCGACTTCAGGTGTCTACGCCATACTGACGGCAAGTGCTGTACGTGACGATGTCAGCGCTGGGCGACTGCAAGCTGCACGAATAGTTGAGCCTTCACTAAAGCGAAAACTGGTTCTACTTTTGAGTGATACACATGCTGCAACCGCGGCTTGCCGTGAGGTGCTGCGTATTGCCAGACTGACTGCTGCTGAGTAGTTACCGCCAATGCTGATTTGACGCGAGCGGTCATGCCTGCGATCGTGAATTTCAGTTCTCTACAGCCGTTGAACAATCGCTGCCGCACCCAGACCACCCGCACCGGCGACAGCTGTCAGCCCGAGTGCCGATGGCTTTTCAAGGCTCAATTCCGCCAGCACGCGCACCAGTGCAATGGCGGCAGATGCACCGATCGGGTGGCCCCGCGCCAAACCGCCGCCGCCCCGGTTCACCTGCTGTGGGTCGATCTGCAGGGCTTGGCAAAAGCTCAAGCCTTGCACCGCAAAAGCATCGTGCAGCTCAATCACTGCCAGCGCGTCGGGTGAGGCCACCCCGGCGCGCGACATCACGCTTCGCGCTGCGATCTCCGCTGCGAGCAAGGGAGTTTCCGGCGGGCAGCCGACTGAAGCCGAGGCGATCCAAGCGGCCTGAGGCTTCAATCCCAGCGCACTGCAAGCCTCACGGCTGGCCAGCAGCACGAAGCTCGCGCCATCGGCTTTGGCTGAAATGCTCAAGGCGCTGAGTGAGCAGTCCGGCGCCTCCGCTTCCTCGCATTCCGTTTCCACATGCTTCGCCACAGCGGGCATGCGTGCGGCCAGTGCGGCGCTGATGCGCCGTGGATACGGGTCGTGCGTCAAGCCGTTGACGTTGATGATTTCATCGGCCAACAAGACTCGATGTGCCAAGGCGCGCTCATGGCTCTGCACCGCATAATCGACTTGCGCTGCGCGGCTCCAGCCTTGTGTTGCGGCATAGCGGGCAGCAGACGCCAGCATGTCCGGGTCACGGGCCGTATCAGGTGCAAACGCGGGCCGCTCATAGGCCACCGCTGCATCGCCTTCATGCAAAGGGCGATGCTGCCGAATCGGCGCTCGGCTCCAGGCCTCGACACCGCCCGCGATCACCACCGACGCTTGACCCGACGCGATCAGCCCAACCGCCATCGACACGGCATCCAGACCCGAGCAGCATTGCGTGTCGATGGAAAAGGCCGCACATGGGTCCGGCAAGCCGGCCGCCAGCGCCACCAGACGCGCCGGATTTCCGCCTGCACCCAAGGCATTGCCGACGACCACGGCATCGACATCTTGAGGGC
>Ga0075464_10001562_pt1 | contig 10337 bp, 9 predicted proteins | sample DEB19_08_DNA_5_FD_75068 | JGI IMG/M metagenome (GOLD analysis project Ga0075464, IMG submission 75068) | Aqueous microbial communities from the Delaware River and Bay under freshwater to marine salinity gradient to study organic matter... | ecosystem: Environmental > Aquatic > Marine > Coastal ...
CATCAATTAAATATAAAAAAATGGAAAATAAAATAACCTCTCATATTGTTAAAGGCCTAATCCTAAGTGCTATATCCATTGTCTTTGCTGTTGTAATGTATGTATTTAACTTATACGAAAAAACTTATATCAGTTGGATTAGTCAAGCTGTCATTTTTGGTGGTATTATTTATAGTGCCGTTTTATTTGCAAATGAAAGTAACCACAATGTCACTTTTGGAAATGTATTTGCACATGGCTTTAAAACAACTGCGGTAATAATAGCAATAACTTCATTGTATACTATTCTTGCTACTAAGTTTTTATTTCCTGACATGGTTGATATGATCATTTCTATTACGCGTAAAGAATTGGAAAAAAATCCACAAATGACAGACGAGATGATAGAACAAGCAACTAGCATGACAAAGAAATTCTTCTTGCCATTTGCTTTAGGTGGAGCTATTCTAGGAACTGGATTTATTGGTGCAATAGCTTCCTTAATTGGTGCAGCAGTTGCAAAGAAAAATCCCAATCCTTTCCAAGATAATGTAGCTAACTAATTCATAGAATAAGATACTAATATGCAAATTTCAGTTGTAATACCCTTGTTTAACGAAGCCGATTCATTACCTGAATTAATGGAGTGGATTGATAAAGTAATGCAAACTAATAAATTCAGTTATGAGGTTATTATGGTTGATGATGGCAGTGATGATGAAAGTTGGGCTGTCATTGAAAAATTGCGCGCCACTTATGCTAGCTTAAAAGGAATCCGTTTTCAACGAAATTATGGAAAATCAGCTGCTTTAAACGAAGGTTTCAAAGCAGCACAGGGTGAAATAGTAGTAACCATGGATGCAGATTTACAAGATTCCCCTGACGAAATTCCTGAATTTTACGATATGATAACCAATCAAGGTTTTCATTTAGTAAGTGGCTGGAAGAAGAAAAGGTATGACAATACATTTACAAAGAATATACCTTCTAAAATATACAACGCTGTCGCTAGAAAAAGTTCAGGTATAATACTGCACGATTTTAATTGTGGCATAAAGGCATACCAATTAAAAGTGGTAAAAAGCATTGAGGTATTTGGTGAAATGCATAGGTACATTCCTATTCTTGCAAAATGGGCTGGATTTAAAAAAATTGGCGAAAAGGTAGTGGTTCACCAAGCAAGGAAGTATGGTACCACTAAATTTGGGTGGGAACGTTTTGTAAATGGATTTCTTGATTTAATGACAATTCAATTTTTATCCAAATTTGGTAAAAAGCCGATGCAGTTTTTTGGGCTATTAGGTACATTGTTTTTTTTAGTAGGCGTTATTGCCATTGGCAGTATTATTACAAGTAAATTTATTGATCCCGATTTTAGTGCTACTAATAAACCTGCTTTCTATATTGCATTAACTTCAATTTTAATTGGGATACAATTATTTTTAGCAGGGTTTATTGCTGAATTAATAAATAGAAACGCAGCAGACCGAAATCATTATTTAATTGCCGAGAAGCAAGGATGGTAAACAAACTTGTTATAATAGGACCAGCTTGGCCATTAAGAGGAGGCCTTTCTGCTTTTGATGAAAAATTAGCAAGCACATTCACTAGCCAAGGGATTGATTCAAGTATTGAAACCTTTTCATTACAATACCCTTCTTTTCTTTTTCCTGGTAAATCACAATACACCGAACAACCTGCACCAAAGCATATTAAAATTAACGCGGGTATCAATTCTGTTAATCCATTAAATTGGATTAAAATGGGCTGGCAACTTAAGCAAGCTAAACCTGACCTTATTATTGTTCGATTTTGGTTGCCTTTTTTTGGACCCTGTTTAGGAACTATTTTACGCATTGTTAAATGGAATAAGCACACAAAAGTAATTTCGATAGTGGACAATATGATCCCGCATGAGCGAAGGATGGGTGATAAATTATTTACACAATACTTTGCAAAAGCAATTGATGGATTTTTAACAATGAGTGATAAAGTGAGTAAGGATGTAAGGGCATTTTCACATAAACCAATATTGCTTTCACCTCATCCAATATTCGATCATTTTGGCGAAAGCATACCTAAGGGAAATGCCAGAACTTTATTAAACTTACCTCCTACTGATAAAATTATTTTATTTTTTGGCTTTATTAGAAAATACAAAGGACTTGATTTATTGTTAAAAGCAATGGCCACTCCCCTCTTAAAAAATTCAGGAATTAAATTACTAGTGGTTGGAGAATTTTATGAAGATCCTGCTCCTTATAAAGCGCTAATAAATGAATTGGGGTTAACAGAAATGGTAATACTTCACAATGAATTTGTGCCTGATTCCGAAGTAAAAAAATATGTATGTAGTGCTGATTTTATAATTCAGCCTTATATAAATGCTACACAAAGTGGGGTAACTCCTCTTGCCTATCATTTTGAAAAGCCAATGCTTGTAACAAATGTAGGAGGGCTAGCTGATACGGTTCCCAATAACAAAGTAGGAATTGTAGTGGAGCCTAATGTAGATGCCATAGCCCAGGGAATAATGAAATTATACGAAAATGGCGCTTCCTATTATGTTCCAAATATTATTGAAGAGAAAAAGAAATATAGTTGGGAAACAATGACCAGAAATTTTTTAATTTTACATCAACAAATTTAACGGACAGCTTTACTGTTCTTTATACTTAATTTATACAAATATGTCTATTTCAGCTATTAAAAATATTATCGAAGGTTCCATTGAAGTTAAACAACAACTATTAGCGGACGATGTAATGTTGAATCAAATTAACATAGTTACTACGGCTATCACAGATGCGTTTAAAAATGGCAATAGTGTCTATTTTGCGGGCAATGGTGGTAGTGCAGCCGATGCACAACACCTTGCAGCTGAATTTTCGGGACGTTTTTATAAGGACCGTAAAGCTTTGCCTTCTGATGCATTACATTGTAATACATCCTACCTAACTGCTGTAGCTAATGACTATAGCTATGATGTAATTTATGCCCGTTTATTAGAAGGGCTTGCAAAACCAGGTGACGTGTTGGTTGGAATTAGCACTTCAGGTAATTCGGCAAATATTGTAAAAGCTTTCGAAATGGCAAAGACAATTGGTGTAGTAACCGTTGGATTTACTGGTGCAAGTGTAGGTAAAATGAAGGAACTGAGTGATTACCTAATTAATATACCTTCCAATACAACGCCAAGAATTCAAGAATCTCATATTCTTGTTGGACATATAATTTGTGAATTAGTCGAGATCCAAATTTTTGGATAATTAAACGATACCCATTTAAAACTGCTTAAATACAAACCATTTGTCTTTTAAATTAACAGATATTGATACTAGTTGGACATTATTTTTAGACAGAGATGGTGTAATTAACGAAGAAAAAAAAGAAGACTATATCCGTAATTGGTCAGAATTCACTTTTTACGAAGAAAGCTTATTGGCATTTGCTAAATTATCCAAAAGGTTCGATAAAATAATAATTACAACCAACCAGAAAGGAGTTGGAAAACAATGGATGACCGAAGCTGATTTGCAAAATATTCACCAGCATATGGTGGAAAAAATTGTAGCTGTTGGTGGCAGGATTGATCATATCTTTTATTGTACCGACTTAAATAATGATTCTATTAATAGAAAACCGCAGCCAGGTATGGCATTTCAAGCAAAAGCAATATACCCTCAAATAGAATTTTCTAAATCTATAATGGTTGGAAATAGAATGAGCGATATGGAGTTTGGCCGAAATGCTGGCCTTCACACAGTGTTCTTAGCTACAACCCATCCCGAAACACCCTTTCCTGATGACAGAATAGACTACCGATTTAATAATTTACTAGCTTTTACTGATTCCATTAAGTAGTAACCTTTCTTTTTTGTAAATTTATATGTATGAAAAAGTTCATGACCTGTTTGTTGTTATTTGTTTTTGTTACTTTAAGTGCTAATGCACAAATTACTCAAATAGATAGCAATGGTATTACTTTGCAAAAGTTAGCTGTACTTATACAGGGGGACAGTAATGCGACAGATAGGTTTGCCGCAGATAGTATTTTTACAAGGGCATTAGTGCAAACCTTAAAAACGCCGAATTCCTTTGAATTTAAATTTGATTCCTTAAGATCTGTAAAGCATATTGTTTCGCCCGATAATAAGTTTAAATTTTTCACCTGGCAAATAGATTTAGGAGACGGTACGTATCGCCAAAGAGGTGCTATACAATTAAAAACAAATAATGGTGCACTTAAACTAATACCCTTATTTGACAATTCAGATTTTAATCCGAACCCAACTATTGGCATACTTGATAAAAAGCAGTGGATAGGCGCAATATATTTTGAAATTATCCCAATACAGTTGTTAAATACAACTTACTATACGTTGATTGGGTATGACGAATACAAGCAAAATGTATCAAGAAAAATTATTGAAATAATGCATTTTGAAAATGACCAGCCCCTATTTGGAGGTGATTATTTTAGCTATGTTACTTCTCCTATTTTTCCAACTGCACCCGTAGACAGGTTTATATTACAATATAAAAAAGGAAGTAATGCAAATGTTCGTTACGACAAGGAAACAAATTCAATAATTATTTCGGCATTAACTAGTACGGACAATGATTTAAACAACCCGTCTACATTAGTTCCTACCGGTAATGAATTATCCTTTGAGTGGAAAAATGGGAAATGGACAATGCCTAAAAAAAACTAGTCTAATTTAAGTACTGCTAAGAAAGCTTCTTGTGGAATTTCTACATTACCAATTTGACGCATTCTTTTCTTACCTTCTTTTTGCTTCTCTAATAATTTACGTTTACGACTAATATCACCACCATAACATTTTGCAGTTACGTCCTTACGCATGGCACTAATGTTTTCTCTGGCAACTACTTTAGCCCCAATAGCAGCTTGTATTGCAATTTGAAATTGTTGCTTAGTTAATAATTCTTTCAATTTCTCACAAAGTTTACGACCAAATTCTGCCGACTTACCTCTATGGATTAACGCACTCAAAGCATCCACTTTTTCATTGTTCAATAAAATATCCATCTTCACAATATCTGACTGGCGATAATCAATTGGTGTATAATCAAAGGAGGCGTACCCTCTTGTTGAGCTTTTTAATTTATCGTAAAAGTCAAAAACGATTTCAGTTAAGGGCAATTCAAAAATTAATTCAACACGCGTTGTTGTCAAATAACTTTGATTAATTAGCATTCCCCTTTTGCCTAAACAAAGGGTAATAATATTGCCAATATATTCTGGAAGTGTAATTATTTGGGCTCTAATAAAAGGTTCTTCGATGCGCTTAATTTTAACAGGATCCGGCATTTCAGCTGGGTTGTTTACCACTATTTTTTCATCACGTGTAGTATAAGCTATGAAACTCACGTTGGGAACTGTTGTGATTACTGTTTGGTTAAATTCACGTTCTAAACGTTCTTGCACAATTTCCATGTGTAATAAACCTAAGAATCCACAACGGAATCCAAAACCTAAAGCCTGAGAAGTTTCTAATTCGAAAGTTAAGGACGCGTCATTTAACTGAAGCTTGTCCATACATTCACGTAATTCTTCAAACTCGTCGGTATTCACAGGATAAATACCTGCAAAAACCATTGGCTTTACTTCTTCAAATCCATGAATCATTTCACCCGGGTTATTTGCAAGAGTGATAGTATCTCCTACTTTAACTTCCTTAGCTACTTTAATACCAGTAATAATATAACCCACATCTCCCGCACGTACTTCTGGCTTTGGCGTCATGGCCAATTTCAAAACTCCCACTTCATCCGCAATATAATCTCTTCCAGAAGCAACAAAACGTATTTTATCATTCTTCTTTAATACTCCATTTATAATTCTGTAGTAAACAATAATACCTCTGAAATTATTAAATACACTATCAAAAATTAATGCTTGTAATGGAGCTTCGGTATTTCCTTTTGGTGCTGGAATTCTTTCAACAATTGCTTGCAAAATTTCTTCAATACCAATACCTGATCTTCCACTTGCTAATAAAATATCTTCGGCTTTACATCCTATTAATTCTACAATCTGATCCGTAACTTCAGGAATTTTAGCCCCGTCCATATCAATTTTATTAATCACCGGAATGATTTCCAAATTGTTATCAAGTGCTAAGTATAAATTGCTAATTGTTTGTGCTTGAATTCCTTGTGAAGCGTCCACTAATAATAAGGCACCTTCACAAGCTGCCAATGCACGACTTACTTCATAACTAAAATCTACGTGTCCAGGTGTATCAATTAAATTGAAAGTGTATGTTTCCCCTTTATGCACATAATTAATCTGAATTGCATGACTTTTAATGGTAATTCCTTTTTCACGCTCTAAGTCCATATCATCCAAAACCTGATTCATCATTTCACGTTCAGTAATAGTCTTGGTATGTTCTAATAAACGATCCGCCAAGGTACTTTTACCATGATCAATGTGGGCGATGATACAAAAATTTCTTATGTTCTTCATGTTTACGAAAGTAGTCTTTTAAAACCTATTTTAATGCGTTGATAATAGCTGCAAATTCAGTGGCAATAAGAGATGCACCACCTACTAAACCTCCATCAACATCTTTTTGAGAGAATAATTCTACGGCATTCGCTGCTTTTACACTTCCACCATACAGAATAGATATTTCATCTGCAATAGCTTGACCATATTTTGCAGCCAATACGCTTCTTATATAAGCATGAATTTCTTGTGCTTGTTCGCTAGAAGCTGTTTTACCTGTTCCGATGGCCCAAATGGGTTCGTATGCAATTACCACTTTAAGTAATTGTTCGGCTGATAGGTGGAATAAAGAATTTTTTAATTGCGCTGCAACAAATTCATTTTGAGTACCTGCTTCTCTAATGGCTAAAGGTTCTCCACAACAAAATATTGGAGTACTTCCAATAGCTAACACTGCATCTACTTTTTCTGCTAATAATGCATCGGACTCCGCAAAATATTCACGACGCTCAGAATGGCCAATAACTATATGTTTCACACCCATTGAATCAAACATAGTTGCAGAAACTTCGCCTGTGTAAGCTCCACTTGTTTTTTGATGACAATTTTGTGCAGCAACAAAAACATTATTCTTACCAGTTAATTTTTGAATTGCTAAAGGAATATAGGGAGCAGGCACAGCAAAAATTGCTTCTTGATTTGCTTTTAAGGAATGGGGTGTATTTAACAACTCGTCCAGCAAGGTTCCAGCTTCACTTAATGTTAAGTTCATTTTCCAATTTGCAGCAGCTATTTGTTTTCTCATATTATGTTTATTACTAATGTAATTATAGGGTATTTTAGCGCTGCGAAGGTAATTAAAATTAGTGCTCGAGCTGTAAAAAGGACTTGTTTACTAAGGGGCAATGTCAAACAAGTGTTTAATTACCTGTTTTTCTGCTTCTGCGATCCTTGTTCCTTTCAATTTCTTCCAGTTATCAATGTCTTCAATAGCTTTTTCGTATTGGTACCCAGGGACAATACCCCATGTAAAATTGGGTAACATTTTAGGTAATAAGCCCTTCCCAAAAATATTCGCACTTACCCCAATATAAGTTCCTGTATTAATTCTTGACAATATGGCCATTCTACTATAATCACCTACCAACATGCCCATTTTTTGACCAACACTTACCCATTCTTGTTTTGATTCATTCCACAATTGCACATCGGTAGCGGTATTCTTTATATTACTATTCGAACTGCCTGCTCCAATATTACACCAATAACCAAGTATACTATCCCCTAAATAACCTTCATGTCCTTTGTTGGAATAACCCATCATTATTGAATGTTTTATTTCACCCCCAGCTAAGCAAAAAGGGCCAATAGTGGTAGACCCGTAAATACTAGCATTCATTTTCACAACTGCCTTATAACCTAATACAAATGGGCCTCTTATACAAGCCCCTTCCATAATAACTGCTTCCTTACCAATATAAATTGGACCATTACTTGCATTTAAATTTGCACATAATATCGAAGCCCCTTCTTCAATAAAAATTTGCTCGGGGTTAATGGCCATATTCGATAAATCAAGCGGTTGTGATTGTTTGTCTTTCTTTACTATTTCAAAATCACGTCGAATAAATTTTTCGTGTAAGCCTAATAAATGGACAGCATCATTCACAAAAGAAACCGTGTCAAAAACAATGGGTGCTCCTTCAGGTAACAAAACTTTTTGGAATGTCCTTTCCTTGCTATTACTTGCTATCCATTTGCCGGTTGCACTAATTAGTTTTTCACCATTTTGAAGTGCCTTTATTTGTTCAATGACTTCGATAGTTGGAATGCAGGTAATATTAATAAAACAAACGGCTTCAGTATGATTTAAGAATGTTGTTTCTGGATATAATGGTTGTAAATAATTTTCGGTTAAAACGGCTGTATCTGCCCCTAAATAAACATCCCAACGTTCTTTGAATGTAAAGATACCAACCCTACAATCGGACAAACTACGTGTTAAACTAAATGGATAAAAGTTCATTCTATCCGCAATGTCAACCAGTATATATTGCATGCAATTTTATTATAGGACAAATTTAAAGTAAACTAAGCATGAAATGATATCTATTCCTAACAGATGTTCATTAAATCCTTACTTTTGTCCCCTAATATTATCATTATGCAATTAGGATATTTTAATTACCCTACTCCAGCCAATGAGCCTGTTTTAACTTATGCTCCTGGTAGTGCTGAAAAGTTAGCTTTAAAAGCAGCTATTGAACAATTAAAAAAGAAAACCTTAGATATACCCATGTATATTAATGGTAAGGCTGTTAGAACAGGAATTAAGCAAGCAATTCATCCCCCTCATGAAATTAACCACACTTTAGGACACTTTCATGTAGGCACAAAAAAGCATGTAGAACTTGCTATAAATGCTGGGCTAAAAGTGCGTGAAAATTGGGCTAGTATGAGTTGGGAATCAAGAGCACATATATTTTTAAAAGCAGCTGATTTATTAGCAACAAAATATCGCTTTGAAATGAATGCAGCGACGATGTTGGGGCAAAGTAAAAATGCCTACCAAGCCGAGATTGATGCATCTTGTGAATTGATAGATTTCTTACGTTTTAATGTTCACTTCTTAAGTGAAATATATAAGCAACAACCTGTTTCATCTCCAGGCATGCATAACAGAATGGAGTGGAGAGGTTTAGAAGGATTTGTATTGGCAATTACTCCGTTTAACTTTACGGCAATTGGAGGTAATTTACCTACTTCTGCTGCGATGTGTGGCAATGTGGTAGTTTGGAAACCTGCAAATACCCAAGTGTATTCTGCGCAATTATTTATGCGTATTTTAAAAGAAGCCGGACTGCCAGATGGTGTTATAAATATTGTTTATGTAGACGGGCCAACCATTGGTAATACTTGTTTCACACATCCTGATTTTGCAGGGGTACATTTTACAGGTTCAACAGGTGTATTTAACTATATGTGGAAGCAAATTGGAGAGAATATTCCTAAGTATAAATCTTATCCAAGAATTGTGGGTGAGACAGGTGGAAAAGATTTTGTAATGGTGCATCCTTCAGCAGAAGTGGATACCGTTGTTACTGCTTTGGCTAGAGGTGCTTTTGAATACCAAGGACAAAAATGTTCAGCTGCTTCACGTGCTTATATACCTAGTAATTTAGCTGTTGCAGTTAAAAGTAAATTGGTTAAAACCATTCAAACCATGAAGATGGGTTCGGTGGAAGATTTTAGCAATTTTGTAAATGCTGTAATTGACGAAAAGTCATTTGATAATATTGCTAAATATATTAACAAAGCAAAGAAGGATAAGAAAGCAAAAATACTTGTGGGTGGAAATTTTAGTAAGAAGAATGGATATTTTGTTGAACCAACAGTAATTGAAACAAGTGATCCAAAATACCTTACTATGTGTGAAGAAATATTTGGCCCAGTGTTAACAATCTATACCTACCCTGCTACTAAATATGAAAAAACATTGGAATTACTAGATAGTACTTCTAAATATGCATTAACAGGTGCTATTATTTCTCAGGACAGGGCTTCTATTGAATTGGCTACCAATAAATTAAGACATGCAGCTGGTAATTTCTATATAAATGATAAACCAACTGGCGCAGTTGTTGGCCAACAACCATTTGGGGGTGCCCGTGGTTCTGGAACCAATGACAAGGCTGGAAGTATGTTGAATTTATACCGTTGGTTAAGCGCAAGGACGATAAAGGAGACATTTAACCCTCCAACCGACTATAAATACCCATTTTTAAATGAAGCATAAGCTGGTTTTTTGTGTTGATTTAATACGAAACCATTATATTTGCTCCTCAAAATTAAAGGACTGTGGCCCAAAAATTTTCTAAAG
>Ga0075464_10001563_pt1 | contig 10333 bp, 13 predicted proteins | sample DEB19_08_DNA_5_FD_75068 | JGI IMG/M metagenome (GOLD analysis project Ga0075464, IMG submission 75068) | Aqueous microbial communities from the Delaware River and Bay under freshwater to marine salinity gradient to study organic matter... | ecosystem: Environmental > Aquatic > Marine > Coastal ...
ATGAGCGCGAAGCTATATGGAACTTGCTGTTTGAGTACGCAGGTAGAGATGATTTATCTGATTCAGATCAATCGCTGCTTAAACATTTATCAGATCTCATCGCAGCAAGGTGGCAAGAATGGAGTAACAAAGAAGGGGAAGAATCATGGATAGAGAAGAAATAATCCGCATGGCGAGGGAGGCGGGATTGGCTTACGGATCTGACGAAAAGCCATTAGGGTCTGTAACACGCTTCGCTTCCCTAGTTGCCGCCTCCGAGCGAAACAAGCTGGCCGCTTGGATGATGAGCCAAGGTTACGCCACAGGGCACGGCGACAGCATAGAAAAATTGTTGGAAGAACTTGAGTGGCAAGTTCGCGAGTCCGAGCGTGAGGCGTGTGCGAAGGTGTGCGAGGATCGTGAAAGAGCGAATCTGTACGGCGTGAAGGAATGTGCCGCCGCCATACGAGCAAGGGGGAATAAATGAAATTCAGAAAAAAGCCCGTGGTCATTGAAGCCACACAATGGTTCAAAGAAGGTGACCACCCGCATGTAAAACTGCGGAAAGGTTCCACAGCCAACAATTTTTCAGCGTACATACCAACGCTTGAAGGGCCGATGGAGGTCACCACTGGCGACTGGATCATCACTGGCGTAAAGGGTGAGCACTACCCATGCAAGCCTGACATCTTTGAGATGACTTATGAAAGGGTGGAAGGATGAACCGCGAGGACATCATGACCCTGGTTGAGCGTTACGCACTGGCGATGAGATTGGTAGATCGCCACGGCAATCAATATGGCGACCGCGACTTGTTGACGCTAACACATCAACAAATCCGAGAGGGTCTTAAGGCACTTGTTGTTTCTGAACGTGAGGAGTGCGCGAAGGTGTGTGATGTGCTTGCTGTACATCCTGAATATGCGTCAGACATTACAAAGGTGGCCGCGCAAGCAATCCGAGCAAGGGGTGAGAAATGAGTGGAGATCACAACATGCACCAGAAAGGTAAAGGCAGTAAAAAAGGACTGTTTGATGACGTACCTCTTACCAACCCCGAACGAGACAAAGCTTGGGCAGCATTCATCAAGCGTAAAGACGTTAAAGCGATGATGAAACACAAAGAAGAGTTCAAGTTCCCAGTTGATGGGTCATATGACCTGTGGTGTATCGTTTGGGAGAAGGCTTGGCGTGAAGGTTTTTATGAAGGTTGGGAAGCAGCAGGAGGAAAAACCCGTGAACCCTGATACAAAAGTTCTTATCAAAGACACGGGAGAGGTGGGATACTTTGTTAAGGAAGATGGTGATTTTTACTACCTGCGGATACCCCAGACAGATTGGCCGTTCCCTGTGTACGCATACGTTAACAAGAAACGAGTTAAACGATTGAAGGTCAGTAAAGAACCGACCGATATAGAAGAAGCACCTTTCTAGGAGAGATAGATGAAAATAATAACGATTGACTTTGAGACTTACTACAGTCGTGAGTTCTCATTGACCAAGATGACAACAGAAGAATACATACGTAGTGCGTTCTTTGAAGTTATTGGTGTAGCAGTCAAAGTAGATGACAACCAGACGGAGTGGGCAAGTGGCACACACGAGCAGATCAAAACTTGGCTCATGCAGTTCGATTGGGAAAACAGTGCTGGCCTTGCCCATAATGCTATGTTTGATGGTGCCATTCTTAATTGGGTGTTTGATCTGCGCCCTAAGCTATGGCTTGATACGCTATCTATGGCGAGGGCTTTGCATGGTGTCGAAGTGGGTGGCTCGCTAAAGGCTTTAGCTGAACGTTATAACATTGGTGCGAAAGGCACTGAGGTCATTAACGCAATGGGTGTGCGCCGCACCGAATTCACTGAAGAAGGTTTAGCAGCGTATGGCGACTACTGCATCAATGATGTTGATCTGACGTACACACTTTTTGACAGGCTTATGGTGGGTAAAAATTTCCCCACACAAGAGATAAAGCTCATTGACTTGACCTTGCGTATGTTTACTGAGCCAGTATTAAGACTCGATAAAGAATTACTACAACAACATCTAATAGAAGTGCAGGAACGCAAGGAAAAGTTATTGGCTGATGCGGCAGCAAACCGTGATGACCTGATGAGCAACCCCAAGTTTGCTGAATTGCTGCGCTCTATGGGTGTCGAACCACCCATGAAGATAAGCCCGACAACAGGCAAAGAAACTTACGCAATGGCAAAGAGTGATGAGGAATTCAAGGCTTTGCTAGAGCATGAGGATGAGCGGGTGCAAGCACTTGTCGCTGCCCGTATCGGTACGAAATCCACACTAGAAGAAACACGCACTGAACGCTTTATAGGTATTGCTGAACGTGGGTTGATGCCTGTACCACTAAAGTATTACGCAGCGCACACTGGCAGATGGGGTGGGTCGGATAACCTGAACTTACAGAACTTACCAAGCCGAGGGGCAAACGCTAACAAGCTGAAGAAATCCATACTGCCCCCCAAGGGGCATGTCATCATCGACTCGGACTCATCTCAGATTGAGGCACGGGTGCTTGCATGGTTGGCGCAGCAAGATGACTTGGTTGAAGCCTTTGCCAAGAAAGAGGATGTGTACAAGAAAATGGCGAGTGCGATCTACGGTGTGCCCGAAGATCAGGTGACTAAAGAACAGCGGTTTGTCGGCAAGACTACAATTCTCGGTGCGGGTTACGGCATGGGTGCGGTGAAGTTCCAAGCGCAGTTGAAAATTTTGGGGGTCGAAACCGAGCTTGATGAGTGCCGCCGCATCATCGACATTTATCGTAAAACAAACCCACACATCGTGGCGTTGTGGCGCGAGGCACAATTTGCGCTAGGTTTGATGAAGGATAGTGTGGAGGGTACGTTGGGTAGGCCGGGAGTGCTTAAGGTGATTGGTAAGCACAACGCAATCAAACTACCCAATAAGTTGTTAATGCGTTACGACGAGCTGTCTGCTGGTGAGGGTGAAGAATTCCACTACAAAACCCGCAAGGGGCAGGTGAAGATTTATGGTGGGAAGGTCATAGAGAATGTGTGTCAGGCGATTGCTCGGTGCATCATTGGTGAACAGATGATCCGTATAGCTAAGCGGTATCGAGTGGTACTGACCGTGCACGATGCGATTGCTTGCGTGGCACCCATGACTGAGAAATACTCAGCCCGTGATTATGTTGAAGAGTGTATGCGATGGGTGCCTGAATGGGCGCAGGGGCTACCCATCAATTGTGAATCTGGTATAGGGGAAACTTATGGTGATTGCTGAGCTGAATGATTACATCGTGCCGTTTCTTGAGGCAGAAAAAGAGCTAGCGTTGGTTAAGAAAAAGTTGCTTGATAACGACCCGATAATGGCGTATGTTCATATTCTTACCGCTCTTACCGCTCTACATCATGCTAGAAACATCATCGCAAGTTCGCTTCCCGACAAGGGAAACAAAGAAAGCTAAGCCAACACCCGCTTGGAGTTTTAGCAGCATCAAGCTGTTTGACCAGTGCCCGAAGAAGTATTTTCATCTTAAGGTGCTCAAGGATGTTGCTGACCCTCCCACCGAAGCCACCATTTATGGTGGGCGATTCCACAGCGCGGCAGAGGAGTACATCAAGAACGGCACCCCGCTCCCACCGTACTTTAACTTTGCCAAAGCTGCGCTTGATAAGCTCAACGAAATCAATGGCGAAAAACTATGCGAGTACCGCATGGGGCTTACCCGTCAGTTGGAGCCGTGCACGTTTGGTGCAAGGAATGTCTGGTGGCGTGGGATTGTTGATTTAGCGATCCTTGATAAAGAGCGCGGCAAGGCGTTCATTGTTGACTACAAAACTGGTAAGAGTGCACAGTATGCTGACAAAGACCAGTTAGAGCTGATGTCGTTAGCTGTGTTCAAACACTTCCCTGAAATCGTGAGCGTCAACGCAGGGTTGCTTTTTGTTATCTGCAACGCATTTGTGAAAGACAAATACCACCAAGATCAGCAACAAGAGGCTTGGAGTAAGTGGATGGCGCAGTATGACCGTCTGACCACGGCGTATGAAAGTGGTGTGTGGAATCCTAAACCTAACGCTCTGTGCCGTAATTGGTGCCCTGTACTTAGCTGTGATCACAATGGGAGGAACAAGTAATGCCGTACGTTAACAAACCCCGCCCATACAAGAAAGAATATCAACAACAGCTAACTAGGGGCGACATAGCAGGTAAGCTAGAACGTCAGCGAGCAAGACGCGCTATTGATAAGAACGGTGCAGATAAAGACCATGACGGGAAAGCTGATCGTCGTGAAGGTAAGGATGTTGCACACCGCAAAGCACTAAGTAACGGAGGATCAAACAAAGACGGATACTTTATTCAAAACACTTCAAAAAACAGATCGTTCAAAAGAAATTCAAAAAGCGCACTTGTGTCTGAAACAAGTAAACGTGAAAAATAATATGGAGAGTAAATGGAAATCATCGACAACAGGGCGCTCTTATTGCGTCTAAAAAACCCGCAGACGGTTACCGCACACATACCTGATAGCCGCATCGTCGGTAAAGAACCTTCTGGTTCCACGCAAGTTCTTGTGAAGTGGGGGCTTCCTGAAGCCCAAGCCTTACGCAATCTTAAGATTCGTAACGTACCATCACCCATCATGCGTGATTACGCATGGGACGGTATACACAAACCGTTTGAGCACCAGAAAACCACAGCAGCGTTCCTGACATTGAACAGGCGGGCCTTTTGCCTCAACGAGCAGGGCACTGGAAAAACTGGATCAGTCATATGGGCTGCTGACTACCTGATGAAAGCAGGACTGATTAAACGTGTGCTTGTGATCTGCCCACTATCAATCATGGACTCGGCATGGCGCAACGATCTATTTAAGTTTGCCATGCACAGAAGCGTTGACATAGCCTATGGGCAAGCTGATAAACGTAAGAAGATTATCCAAGGTGATGCAGAATTTGTAATCATAAATTATGATGGGATGCCGATTGTCAAAGACGAAATCGCTACGGCTAATTTCGATCTAATTGTTGTAGACGAAGCGAACGCTTATAAAAATATTAGTACGGTGCGGTGGAGAACACTGTACAAATTACTTAAACCGGAAACATGGCTTTGGATGTTGACGGGCACACCCGCTGCACAGTCGCCGCTCGATGCGTATGGGCTTGGCAAACTAGTGAACCCATTAGGTGTTCCAAAAATTTATTCAGCATATCGTGACATGGTGATGTACCAGATCTCACGCTATCGATGGGAGCCAAAAGACAGTGCAACAGATACAGTATTCAACGCACTGCAACCTGCTATTCGCTTTACAAAAAGTGAGTGCCTCGATTTGCCTGACATGGTTTATGTCACACGCAACATCGAACTAACCCCACAACAAAAAAAGTATTATGAAACACTTCGCAAGCAAATGGTTGTCACCGCTGCCGGAGAAGAAATTACAGCGGTCAACGCAGCGGTTGGCTTAAACAAATTGCTACAAATTTCATGTGGCGCAGCCTACACCGACTCTGGCGAAACCGTAGTCTTTGACATCAAGAACCGCTACACCGTACTGCAAGAAGTCATCGAAGAAACAAACCATAAGGTTATTGTTTTCATTCCGTTCAAACATACGATTGAAGTGCTGAAAGAACGACTAACTGATGATGGCATATCAGTTGAGGTCATCAGCGGTGAGGTATCTGCGGGTAGCCGCACAAGGATATTTAATGACTTTCAAAGCACCTCAAACATCAAGGTGCTTCTTGTGCAGCCCCAAGCCGCAGCGCATGGGGTTACGCTAACTGCTGCCGATACGATTGTGTGGTGGGGGCCAACCCCCTCGCATGAGATCTACGCACAGGCCAACGCACGGGCGCACCGAGCAGGGCAAACAAACAAGGTGACTGTCGTACGGTTGGTAGGCAGTAACGCAGAAAAACATTTATACAAACTTCTTGATAGTAAAGTTAATGCCCACGTACAACTTGTATCCTTATACAAGGAAGTGCTTGACAAGAGCATTTAATGCCATTATATTAGCGGCATAACACAACACAGGAGAGTAAGATGACTGACAAAGAGGACGGTATCTCCGTCGATAAGCTAGTCCGCGTCTATATCAAGATGCGGGAAAAACGCGAAGCCCTAACCCGCGAATACGACACAGCATACGAAGCCATAAGCGAGAAGATGCGTTTGGTTAAGAACGAACTTCTCGACCAGATGCGCTCAGCCAATGTAGAAAGCATCCGCACCACCGAAGGGTTGGTGTACCGCACCGTCAACAAAAAATACTGGACGAGCGATTGGGATAACTTTTACAACTTCATCATGGAACACAACATCCCGCAGGTGTTAGAGAGGCGGGTGCATCAAAACAATTTGAAAGAGTTCTTGGAGAACAACCCCGATTTGCTGCCACCGGGGATGAATGTGGACAGCGAATACTCCGTAACCGTTCAACGTAGGAGAAATTAATGGAAGTCGTTGATGAGAAGTACATCACGATTGAAGATGTGGCGAAGCATTATTCAGTGTCAATCTCAACCGTGCGCTCGTGGATGCGAGCTGACATTATCCCCGCATTAAAGATTGCCAATGTGTACCGCTTCAAGCTGTCTGACGTTGACGCAGCACTGAAAAATTACAGCAAGGCAAAAGAAATCGAGGAGCAGAAGAAAGACCCTCGGCAGTTGGAACTTGACTTTAACCCAGACAAAGATCTGTAAGGAGAAATAGATGTCTGAATTAGCATTGTTCAAAGGTGGTTTACCCGCATATCTCAAAGATATGCAAGACGAAGCAACCCAAGCATTGGCAGGGGGTAGTGGCGGTGGCGGTGCAAAGCGTATCTCAATCGAAGGCGGTGTGTTTCGTATGCTTGTTGGCGGTAAGGAAGTAGCAGTCAACGAAGACCGCTCGATGAATATGATCATCGTTAAAGCTGCGGCAAACAACGCCCGTGTTTTTTACGCCGGTACTTATGTCAAAGGGCAAGTATCCGCACCTGATTGTTGGTCAAATGATGGCATCACCTCAGATGCCAAATCACGTAACCGTCAGGCAGAGAAGTGCGCTGACTGCCCACAAAACATCAAAGGCTCTGGGCAGGGCGAAAGCCGTGCGTGTCGTTTCCAACGTCGCCTTGCAGTGATTCCTGAGAACGAGCCTAACGGGTTTGTGTATCAGCTTACACTGCCATCAACAAGTATTTTTGGGGATGGTAATCAGGGCAAATGGCCGTTGCTTGCTTACGCAAAACATCTTGCAGCACACGGGGCACCCATCACTGGGGTGATTACTGAGATGCGGTTTGATACATCAAGCCCCACACCAAAGTTAGTATTCAAGCCTGTTCGTCCTATCACTGAGGACGAATTCAATATGGTGCAAGCCGCTAAAGATGCACCAGAAGCTCAGGCAGCGGTTACTATGACAGTGGCTCAAACGGACGGGGTACGTAACGCCCCTGCTGCTCTACCTGAACCAAAGGTTGCAGCAAAGAAAACCGAGCCGGACACTAAACTGTCTGACTTACTCAATGAGTTTGATGACGAGTAAGTTGTAGCCTACGGGCGACTAGATCGACGGATTGAAAAGGCTCCGCGCCGCAGGGAGTCCTGTCGCCCTATCTTTTTTCTGCGGAGGAAGCGGCTATGGATACATTAAAATTTTTAGAGACAGTATTACCAACGCAAGGTATCTACGTTGCGTACACATCGAAAGGCCCAAAAAAAGATAACGTATATAAGCAAAGCTACTATGAGCAGATCGACGGTCTTATTGAACGAGGACAAGAAGCAAAACGTATAGGTTGGGATGCGTACTTCGCACTGGCTACATTTCCTGTTAAAGGAACCCGCAAAGCTAAAGACGCAGCCTACTTAAAGAGCTTGTTTTTAGATGTGGATTGTGGGGAAGGAAAGCCCTATGCCACACGCGAAGATGGAATACGCGCCCTAGTTTCTTTCTGTAAAACATACAAACTACCCAAACCTTTACTGACGAGTAGTGGTAGAGGTGTCCATGTCTATTGGCCTTTCACCCAAGAAGTTACCAAAGAAGAATGGCAGAAGGTTGCATGGAAACTCGACACACTTATAAAAGCCGCCAAGTTTGAAGTTGATAACTCTATAACTTGTAATGCTGCGTCAGTCTTACGCACTCCGGGCACATCGCACTTTAAGAGCGAACCACGACCCGTCGAGATCATCAATGGAGAGTGCACCCCCCAACCCTTTTCGTTTTACCAATCAACCATAGGTGAAGAGTCTAGACAAAGACAACTATTCAAACCCAGAGAGCTAGACCCCGTTACCCAAGCCCTGCTTGGCAGCTACACCAACAGCTTCAAACTCATCCTAAAGAAAACAAACAGCAACATAGGATGCAACCAGCTTAAAGATTTAATAACAAACCAAGCCACGATGGACGAACCCAAGTGGCGAGCTGCGCTGTCGATTGCAGCGTTTACCGTGGAAGCTGACAAGGCGATACACATTGTGTCGCGCAACCACCCCGAATACGATCCTGTTGAAACAGAACAAAAAGCTGCACAGATCAAAGGCCCGTTCTTGTGCGATACCTTTGAGAAATACAACCCCGGCAAGTGTGAGGGGTGCATCCACCGTGGGCAGATTAGATCGCCAATTACCTTGGGGCGGTCTGTTGCAGAAGCTAAAGAAGAAACAACTGTTGTCACCGACCACCCAACAGATTTACCTGAAGGATATTTACAGCAGTACACGATACCTAAATACCCTCCGCCTTATTTTCGTGGACAGAACGGTGGTGTTTTTAAACGTGAAGCAAAGAAAGCACCTGATGGTGCATACGTCGAAGTTGAAAAGTCCATATACCACAACGATTTTTATGTGGTGAAGCGGTTGATGGATGCAGAGCTAGGTGAGTGCGCGGTCATGCGATTGCATTTGCCCAAAGATGGTGTGCGTGAATTTACAATTTCAAACGCGCTATCAACGGAAGAGCTTCGTAAGAAGTTAGCCATGCAAGGCATAGCCGTAAACAAGATGGACGAGATCAAGGCATACGTGGTCGCTTGGTTTAACTACCTACAATTTTTGGAGAAATCCGGCATGACACATATGCAGTTTGGTTGGGTTAAAAAAGAAGAACAGCGTTTAAGTTTTGTAGTGGGTAACAAAGAGTTTTCTCCGCAAGGCATCGAGCACAGCCCACCATCAAGTAAAACAATTGACTACATGCACTTCTTCACACAGGCGGGTACGCTTGATAAGTGGAAAGAAACCATGCAGTTTTTTACTGATAAGCCAAACAGTGAGATGCACAAATTCATAATCGGTTGTGGGTTTGGGTCGTTGTTCATGGATTTTTCTGCGGTGCACGGGCTTGGTGTTCATGTCTACAGTGCAGACTCAGGTTACGGCAAAACAACTGCCATGCTAGCGGGTGCTTCTATCTGGGGTGATCCAAGCCTCGTTATGATGAAGCACGATGACACTCACGCAAGCCGCATGGCTCGTACTGAAGTGTTCAAAAACATTTGTATGTACTTCGATGAGATGACCAACATCGATGGGAAAGAAGCAAGCCACTATGCGTACTCAATTCCTAATGGCCTACAACGTGCCCGTATGGAGTCAAACAGCAACAAAGAAAGATGGCGCGGTCTGCCTTGGAAAACTATAGCCATATCGACCGGCAACACAAAGTTGTCAGATCGTATGCGTATGGAGAAAGCCGCACCCAACGCAGAGATGTACCGCATACTAGAAATTGAAGCGGTCAAAGGTTTGAAGCTGCGTAAAGAAGATACCGACATACTGGCAAAAGCCATCAACACCAACTACGGTCATGCACACATCCCGTTTCTCCAGTGGGTTATGCGTAACCTAAAAGAAACTGAAGAGTTATGGACGCAGGTTAGGCTGAAGCTCGATAAAGAAGCTAACCTGTCTTATGAAGATCGGTTCTATTCGGCAGGGTGCGCTTCATCACTTACTGGGCTTATCATCGCCAAGAAGCTAGGGTTAATTGATTGGAACGTGGCTGAAGTTTTTAAGTGGGTGGTGAAGATTATCGGTCATGCGTCGGTAACCAGAGAAGAAGCCAAGATCGACCCACTGCACATCATTGGGCAATACTGGGCAGAAAACTTTTCTAACACACTGTCAATCCGAAGCACAGAGGACGCTCGCAAAGATAAGAACGAATTACTTGAGCAGATTGTTATGCCAGATAGTACACCGCGCATGGCACTGAAACTGCGGTATGAGTACGACGTAAAAACACTTTTTATTGCGGTTGACGCTTTTAGAGATTGGTGCGGTAAGAAGTCAATTGTTTACGACCCATTTGTTAAAGCATTAATACAAAGCGCCAAGGCGGAAATTAAAAGC
>Ga0075464_10001564_pt1 | contig 10323 bp, 15 predicted proteins | sample DEB19_08_DNA_5_FD_75068 | JGI IMG/M metagenome (GOLD analysis project Ga0075464, IMG submission 75068) | Aqueous microbial communities from the Delaware River and Bay under freshwater to marine salinity gradient to study organic matter... | ecosystem: Environmental > Aquatic > Marine > Coastal ...
AGTTTCAGAAACTCCACCAGCGGCATATCCAGCGTGTCGAGGATGCCAGGCATAGCAGACTGCTGTAGTGCTGCGTCTAGCTGTAATAGTGTTGCGGTGTAGGTGTTTAGTGATTTCATTTCCGGCCCTCCTCAAAAATATCGTCCTCGGCTTTCTGGCGTGCGCGGGATTCGCGGATGGATTCGGCTTTGTCGATTACTAGCTGGCCAATATCATTATTCATTGGCGCGCAGTCCCCCCATCGTTTAGCTGTCGCATTCATTGCGGCGGTAATCGCCTTACAATCAACCTGCTCAAGCGCAGAATAAATATCATCCTCAGTGAAGCCCTCAGCAATAATTATATTGCTGCGGCGCTCTACTTCTTCGTCATAGGCGTATTCGGCATTATCCTCCTTCTCCTTTCGCGCCAGCGCATGAAGGCTTGCATCATATTTATCTATTCGCATTTCGTTCTCCATGCGCACCAGCCTAAGCCAGTGCGCGTTAGTATCAGGATAGACTTAATTGAGTCTGATTCGCGCCTTCATATTCTGAAAGCCATTTATCTGCAACGTCAGTCGTAACGCCAAAGTGAGTGGCCACCAAATGCAGTATTTGCTCACTCATTGACAGCACGGGATCTTTCTTTCGAGTGCTTTCAGCCTTCTTCTGCTCAGCGACAGCCGTTACGGTTTCCTGCGCTTTGTATTCCTTTTCGCGCTCTGCCGCCTCGGCCCGCAGTCTTTGCTCGCGATCTACTGCCTCTGCACGCAGGCGCTCCTGCTCCATGCGTCGAGCAACCTCTCGCTCAACTCGTGCAGCTTCTTCGCGTTCGTGGTCTGCAATGCGAGTCTTGATGATAGCAATAAGACTGTCTGTATCCTTTTCAGCAAGGGACTGCCGGTCAGCAAAGAGAAAGTCATATCCAGCACAATGTAACTCAATCGCCTTGATGTTTTCCTGCAGGCGCATTGCGATCTCGTTTGTTGCTATCTTCATTTCAGCAATCGCAGAGTCCAGCGCATTCTTTGTGCTTGCGAAAGTTTTAAGACCCTTGATGCAGCCGACAAAGTCAGGCAATGGCGCATTGATGCGGAAGGAACCAAGAGAAGCATTTAACGAATCAATGTGCTTCTGTGTGGCGCTTCTTGCTGCTGCCAGCAGCTCGTTGCGTACAGAGTCCTTGCGGGCCTTCACCAGCTTCTCAAGCTCAAGCCGTGTGCTTCGTGCTTCTTCTGCCATGCTATCAATGGTGCGCAGAACAAGATCAAGGTCAGAAGTCTGACTAAGCGCATTTTCCTTTGTTGCTTTCAGCTTGTCCTCGATGCCCTTGCACCACTTAACCGTCTTTTCGGCATTAGCAAAATCTTCATCTGTTTGCATGACGCGATTGATGCCACGGAATACTTCTAGCGCCTGCTCCTTGAATGCCGCAAGGTCTGGTGCACTGACTACGGCAGATACGCTGATGTTAAGTGCTGGCAAATCGTCTGGGGCGCATCCTCGCACCGGAACAACAATATCTTCGACAACATAATCAGCCAAGTCTTTCTCAAATTGCTTCCATCCGGCTATTAGCTTTTCGGCGCGTCCTGGCACTGCCTTGTACCAGCACCACACGAGCGATTCCTCGGTGCCATTGGAGCAGGCAAAGAAAACCTTTTCAGCGCCACTAATAAGAAGCTGCTGCTCAAGCTGCCAGTAGTAATGCGGATCAAGTTCGCCAGATTCAATCTGCAGCACCAGGGAGGCATTGCGCTGCTTGTGTTCAAAGTTAATGGTATCGTCAATGGTTAGGCCATCGGACGACATTGCTAGCCAGCCGTCATTGTCGGTTGCGGAGACAGGGTACAACTCTTGGTCGAGTATCTGCTCAACAATGGGGCGTGCAAGTTTTTCAGACTCATGTCCTTTATCGAGAATCATCTTTTGCACATAGTCGGAAAACTCTTTGTCTGTTCCGGTTTTCTTCATGCGCAGAAGCTCATTTCGCGTCACAAACTTATGCTCATTGAAAATAGCAGCGGCTTCCGATGCGTTGTGATGCCCTGCTCTGTGCTTTAGCCATTCCGGCGAGCCCTGAACAAGCCCCTTGATTATAATCATACAATTTCCCCTTCGATTGCGTCTGCTTGCGAATCCATCACCTTGATGGCCTTTATCTTCTTGACCTGCTCTGATGTGAGTGCACCCTTTGTTGATGAGGCCAATGTATCAAGCACTTCATCTATTGTTTTCGCCTTCGTTGAGATAAGGCGCTCCCATGCCGGCATATTCTTTTCAAAATCAGCATCGGGGTAGCTAGTAGGGGCCGCGTCCGGAGCAGGCTTTGCTGCTGGATTTACTTCTATTTCTTCGTAGCTCCTTCCTTCCATTTCATCGCTTGTTGGTGTCGCGCCTACTTCCGGCATTGCTTTTCGCAGTGCTTGCGCCTCAGTACACTTTGCAAGCTGCGCGTAAGGGCGTTTGAGCCACATTGCATTGGGCGCGATTGACTTTTCTTGCCCGCCTTTCGGGGCGTAGTTTTCCTTCCATCGCTCTACCGCACAAAACTCTGCAATAACGCCATTTGAAAGTAGGCGCTTAACAGTGACCTTGCACCATTCTGGGTAGGCTACGCTTACCCCGCCAATCATCTCAGTTACTTCTGGGCCAAACTCGGGCTCCGTAACTCCAGCATAACAACCACTGCGGGCCGCTATCGTTCGGTAAAGGCCAATGCCAGGCATAACAACGTCACGCATCTGACGCAGTTTTCCATCCCACATAGGGACGATATGAACTGGCTTGAGCATCGGGTCTAAATTAGCTGCCCTGCAGTACGCCAGTACCATCTGCGCCGATGACACCTGAGCGCCAGGGTACAGACTGCTTGTTAGGATACTGATTAGTTCCTTGTCGTCATCGCCTGCCTTTACTTGCGGCATATTGTTATTGCGAGTATCTGGGATGCTCATTTTTGTGTTCCTTAAAATCGGTTCGGTTAGGGAATCTACTAAACCACGGTTTACGATTCCAAGCAACCTATGTTTACAGAAATATGTAACCATGGAAAAGATAGGTTGTTTGGATGTGCAAGGTGTGTTTATATCACGACTCATTTACCGTTCGGGAAAAGACCATGCTTTTATCGGAAGCCATTGCCTTCTTCGGCTCAGACGTAGAGCTAGCAGAGGCGCTAGATGTGACACCACAAGCCATTAGCGGATGGCGTTGCAGGAGCGGGAACCCAGAGTTCGTGCCTTCTGCCCGTCAGTATCAACTGCAGATCCTCTCTCGCGGCAAGCTGCGAGCAGACATACCAGAGAAAGCATAAGGGGCCGTCATGGATATTAGTCTTGTCCGAGAGATCGCAAAGACCGATAAGTGGCTGGCTTCGGCTGGCGCTGCTCATTGGCTAAGTAAGCCAAAGAACGAGAAGGTCTGGCGAGCATTTGAGCGCGAGGCCAATTATGTATGGTTTACGGGCAGGCCACGGTATAGCGCGAGGACGATAGGCGAAACTATCAGGAATCGCTCGCCAGAGTCAGACGACGACATAGTTTTCAAGGTGAATGACCATGCCTGGCCAATGCTGGCGCGTATCTGGACTGCACTGCACCCAGATCGAGAAGGGTTCTTTGAATTGCGCGGGCCGAAAAGCTGACGCTTGCAATCAGTGCCTCCGGTGATAAAATGCAACCGCCAGCCTATATGCTGACTCATCTTGGCGGGTGATTACGAGACTAAGGCTCCAAAACTACTGTGCAGGATTAGTCCGCCTGTCCGCCAACGCCGAAAGGCGACAGTAGTTTTGGAGCCTTTTTATTGGGCTAAAAAATGAATTACTACCAGCTTCACATAGGGGACTGGGTTTTACACACTAGCCACCTATCGCTAGAAGAAGAAGCAGTCTACAGCAGGCTTCTTGGGCATTATTACGACACAGAAAGCCCAATACCCAAAATAACCCAGCCGGTTATTCGTAGGTTACGGCTAAGCGATTACTCTGAAATAGTCGATCTAATTCTCAATGAGTTCTTCGATTTGCGCGAGGACGGATGGCACAATTCACGCGCCGATAAGGAGATTTCCGCCTATCACGACAAAGCAAACACGGCTAGGGCGAACGGCAGAAAGGGCGGCAGACCTAGCAAATACGTCGAAAATAACCCAGAAATAACCAAGTCGGTTATTTTAGCTAACCCAGAAATAACCGGATCGAAAGCTAACCAAGAACCAAGAACCATTAACCAAGAACCAGTAATAAACCTTCTTGTCGGTATTCCGACTGCCCCTGCTGACGCAGTGCCGAACTGTCCTCACGGGAAAATCATCGAGATGTACAACTCAATCGTCTCCGATAACGGACTGCCGGTTTCTGTAAACCCGTCCTTGTGGACTGGCAGCACCAGGGCCGCATCACTTCAATCGAGATGGAAGGAATCGCCAAAGCGCCAAAAGGCGGAATGGTGGCAAGGACTGTTCGAGTACATCGCCAAGTCTGACTTCCTGATGGGCCGTACTGACAAGCCGTTCAAGGCTGATCTTGGCTGGATACTCAAGCGCGCTAACTTCGATAAAATCCTAGAGGGGAAATACCATGTCTAACTCGCTTTGGTCGAGAGAGGCCGAGCAGACTGTCATTGGCGCAATTCTTTGTGACGAGAAGGCTTGGGATATGATCTCAGGCATCGTGACCAGTGAAATGTTCTTCTTCCCGCCACACAGGTTAATCTTTGCAGCAGCACAAGCACTGGCCACAAGGGGAAAGCCGACAGATGCGCTATCCGTATCATCCAGCCTAAAGCTCAGCCAACAAGGCGTTGACGCTGGCGGAAGCGAGTACCTGATGGAATTGGTTAAATCCACATCGGGAATATGGAATATAGCGACTCATGCCGAAATTGTGCGCGACCGAAACACAATGCGCCGACTTCATGCGTCAATATCGACCTGCGAGGCCATTCTCAGCGACGAAAGCCTCTCACTAGGGGAAAGGGCAGCCAAAGCATCGTTAGCCATCTTAGACGCAGCCGATGAGGCCACAGAGGACATTGAGCTTTTCACTGTTAATCAGGGCTTGGCGGATCTTCACGCTAAGTTAGAGGCAGATCACGCAAGAGGCGGAGGACTAGCTGGATTATCGACCGGATTCCAAGACCTTGACGACCGAATGATGGGCATGGCTGGCGGGGAGATGATTGTCTTGGCGGCAAGACCAGGAAAAGGGAAAACAAATCTTGGCTTAAACATTGCGACATTCGCATCCAAGTCAGGCAAGAGAACGATCTTCTTCTCAATGGAAATGAGCAAGGGCGAACTAGCCAACAGAATAGCTTGCGCCGAAGGAAACATCAGGTCGAGAGCAATAGCTACCCTTGATTGGGATGCCTTCGCGGGGCCGCTAAGCAATTTTATTGCCAGAAGCGATGGGTATTCCATGCTGATTGACGACAAGGCAGGGCAGACGATGGGGCGCATAAACCTAGCCTGCAAGAAAGCGAAACGGACGCTTGGCGGGCTTGACTTGATTGTTATTGACTACCTGCAGCTTATCAAAGGGGAAGGAAAGTCACGCTACGAGCAAGTCACAAATATCAGCCGAGACATTAAGATTCTGGCCAAGGACTTTGACGTTCCAGTGCTTTGCCTTGCTCAGCTAAACCGAGGGCCGGAAGGAGGCAAGACCAAGCCAAAGGCTTCTGACCTTCGTGATTCTGGCGCTATCGAGCAGGATGCAGACGTTGTTATGCTGATTCACAGCGACGACAAGCCAGACGGGACGAGCGCCGACTTCTCAGAGATCATCTTTGATAAGGTGCGCAGAGGAAGTCGAGGCACTGACGTACTTTTGCAAGACTTTGCGCATAGTCGGTTTAGGCCGACAACGCTGCAAGCATTCAAAGAGTCGAGGCCGGAAGAAAACAATCAGAAAACAAATAGGCGAGGTGGGTATAATGACTAAATCAAAGCACTTTGCGCTGGCAATGAGTAGAGCAAAATACCTATCCAAAAACCCAAACAAAAGAAGCGTAAAAACATGGGCGGCACACATGAGGGCGCACTTGTCGAGCAGCGAAGAAACAAAGCCATTGAAATGTACAGAAATGGAAGCAAAGACTTTCAAATACAAATGGAATTAGGGATAAGCAAAATGAAACTTGATGCAATTCTTGAGGGATGGCCGGTAAGAGAGAAAAGAACCTACCCGAAAGGCGTAACCCGAGATAGATATAAAAATGGATGGGGCGTTGTTGCAATAAGCCTATTAGCATCTGGAATGAGCATCGTGGAGGTTTTCAGAAAGATGAGCAGTGACGGTATGCCACTAACGCTTTCGTATATAGGGCGACTCTCAATACGAAGTAGGGGGCTTGTGACGAATCGCATAGAGCTTGAGGATATTTTCACCATGTTTGACATAGTGAAGTCATGCAGAGGAATGAGCAGGGAGGACTTGTGCTGCAGATTCAAGGCCGCTACAGATAAGAATATAGGGCTCAGCACTGCATCATACTGGGTAAGAAAAATAAGAAATCTAACGCCAGAGCAAGAATGCGCGTATTTTGAATCTGTTTATAAAAGAATAAGACTCAGGGATGGCGCTAAAGCAAAAAGGGATGCGCATCTTAGGGCGATAACAGAAAGGAAGGCGGGTTTACTAGAGAGAAAGGAGGCTGAAAAACAAAGAATAGCAGAATGGTATGCACATAAAGAGAGCAAGGCAATGCGGGATAAGGGGCGAATAACGAAGAAGCCTATTGCTGCAGGATCGCAGTCGCCTGAGAATAACGAAAAACAGGAAATTATTATTCAATATGCTCAAAAACAGCCAGACATTCTAAAGATGAAGTGGTGAGCGCAGTAATCGACGAGGCATTGCGGATATGGAAAACAGTGCCAAGAAGTGACTGGGGGCAGGCATTGCTTGAATTGCCTGAAAGAAAGCTAGTATTCGGTAGAATATGGCCATACAGGGCCGCTGTGCGAGAGGTTCTTGTCATTGCATGGACTGACCTAAAGACTGGCGGCTTTGTTGTAAGAAATGGGTTTTCGGGTGAGGCGCGGAGAGATGCAAAACCTAATAGCTAAAGATGCAGGGAATAAGGGCATGGGCGAAGAAAGCACACGAGTTTATGTTCTGCTACTTGCTATGGAGTTCTGTAGGAATGAGGATTGCGCGAGAAAGGGACGGCTAATGCCGCTGCATGACTTTAGCTACTGCAAAATAAGAGGGCGCATTTATCGCAGAGGATGGTGTAAGCGTTGCGAGGCTGAGCGCGACAGGGTAAGGCGTAGCGATAAGACGCAGACGAAAAAAGCAAAAGAGCAGAGAGGCGCAGCAGAGTTCAATCGAATGATGGCGATTTGGAGAAGGCCATGATTCAGAAGTATCAATTCAGCGATGCCATAGGCAGGGAGCGGGCAGTAAGGCTTGTTTCTGGACTTCCTCTTGATGGTGACACATGGATTTTGGAGTGGAAGCGATATTCTGCCAAGAGACGGGATATTCAAAACAGGCTGCTATGGGTGTGGATGGGCGTGATTCAGGCGCACATGAGAGATTGCTATGGCCAGATAGCATCATCCGAAGAATGGCATGATGTATTTTGCAGAAAGCTAATGCCGGTAGATGATAAGTGGATACTTATGCCTGGTGGCGAGAGGGTTAATATAGGTCGCTGGCGGTCAAGCAAGGCAACCGTTCGTGAAATGGCAGACTACCTTACGATGCTTGAGGCGTATTGCATTGAAGGTCTGCAGCTAATACTTCCTCACCAAGACGATAGTTACCACGAAGCAATGAGTTCGAGACGATGAGCAAGGCAATGAATAAGGCAGAGAAGGCCCACGTTTCAGCCGTAGTGAGGCTTGGCTGTATTGCTTGCAGGGACATGGGGCATCAAGACTCGCCTGCAGAGGCGCATCATCCGAGGCACGGAGTCGGCATGGGAAAGAAGGCAAGCCATTTTGACGTTATACCGCTATGCCCTACTCATCATCGTACCGGTGGGCCATGCATTGCCATTCATGCGGGAAGATTCACTTGGGAGTCAATTTTTGGCACTGAGTCAGAGTTACTAGAGAAGGTTAAGGGGTTATTGTGATAAAGAAGATCTGCCATGATGAGTCAAATGAGTGCCTGGCGCTAATGAAGTGGGCGAGGCTTATTAAGCTAGATAATGGCCTGATGCTATCGGACGCTCTTTACCATATCCCGAATGGCGGCAAGAGAAACGCAACCGAGGCTGGCATTATGAATGGCGAGGGAGTCAAAGCCGGTATGCCTGATTATCACCTGCCAATGGCCAGCAGGACGGACAATCACATTGGGCTTTACATTGAGATGAAGAAGCCGACCGCCATACCATCAGCCGTTAAGCTGGTTCAGCGAACAAGGGCTATTGCCCTTAGAGAGTGCGACAACAGCGTCCAGTTTGCGCGAACATGGGAGGTTGCCGCCTTCAAGATATGCGAGTATCTAGCCATAAAGCATAATTTCACCATGCCAAAGGATGAGGCAATCTGGGAAACGAACGTAAACAGACTCATTCAGGAAGCTATAGCCTGACAAAACCGCATGACGCATTCTCTGGCAATATCAGAGGATTGCGTCATGTATATTACTGCCACTATTCCAGCTTCCGGCACGACTTCCGCATGGATTCCGACTTCTTCTTTCGGATCTATTGATTCCGAGCGGCTAGCCATTGTCGGTATTTATGCCCCAACCGGTGCAAACCAGACTTCCTGCGCTATTCAAGGATCGTTTGCTGGCGGCGCTGATGCAGGGTTCGACGTATTGGACTCAGTGGGTATAGCAAAGACATTCCCTGTTGCAGCCAACAAGCTAACCGACATTCCGCCTGCAATGAATCCTATGGCGCTCCCTCCGTATATTCGTGTGAAGCTACCTGCTCCGGCGGCGGCAGAATACGAGTATAAAATCGGCCTTCGACTGGTATAAAGCCATGTTCATGCTGCTCGGGGCGCTACCAAAAGACTATTACATCAACTCGCTATTCGTGTCCGGCGAGCAAGGCATCTGGCTAGACCCGTCCGACTTCAGTACGCTGTATCAGGATGCGGCAGGCACTACGCCTGTGACGGCTGTTGGGCAGCCTGTCGGCTTGGCGCTGGATAAGCGGTTGGGGCTGGCGTTGGGGGCGGAGCTTGTCACTAATGGCGACTTCGACAATGCTGACGGCTGGGTTCTCCAGAGTGAAGCATCCATATCTAGCGGGTCGCTAAATTTTAACGCGACTGCGACACGAACTGCCACAGCGACTGGCGCATCTTGCGTATCTGGTAGGTGGTATGTAGTCGAGTTTGATTTGACGTATACATCAGGCACTGCTCGGTTTGATGCCGGTGGCGGAACCACTACTATCACTGGGTCAACCGGGCATAAAAAGTACATACGGCAAGCGACCGGGACAAACGCCTTCTATTTTTCATGCGCCTCGGCTGGGGCTGTTTATTCGGTTGACAACGTAACCGTCCGAGAACTACCCGGCAACCACGCCTACCAGACGACATCTGCGAGCAGGCCGACACTACAGCAGGACAGCAACGGTCTGTATTACCTGAACTTCGACGGCACCGACGATGGCATGGCAACGCCGAGCATCGACTTCACCGGCACGGACAAGATGACTGTTTGGGCGGGGGCTCAATCGGCGTCAACTGCCGACACGGCGATTATCGCCGAGCTATCCAGCGCGACCGGCGCTGGAAATCCCGGGTCGATGGCGATCCTGTGGCCGCGCTTGCCGTATGCCGTCAATTTCGCGCTTGCCGGAGCCGCGCTTGCATCTCGCTCTACAAGCGCACCAGCAGACACGGCGCGGCTGGTTATATCATGCGCATTCGATCTATCGGCATCAGCAGCGGTAGACGAAATAAAGCCAAAAGTTAATGGTGCGGTTCCGTCGCTGCTTACCGTCGATGCAGGGCCAGCAGGCACCGGCAACTACGGCAGCTACCCGCTCTACATTGGTCGTCGTGGTGGAACAACGCGGCCATTCAACGGGCGCATCTACCAGCTAATCGTCCGTGGCGCTGCCAGCAATGCCGGCCAGATCGCAGCAGGTGAAGCATGGTGCAACTCTAAGGCCCGAGCATACTAATCATGGATATTTTCGCAACGATTATCGTCACGGCTGACAAGGCCGAACAGGCCCGCACCCTTGCCGCACAATTCACAGGCGGCGATGGCATGTTCACCAGCGAACTGTCGGCAACAGGCAACGCTCCGGCTACGCACTACATATCGAGCGGCTGGATTCCAGCGGAAATTGTTGAGGCGTTGACAATGTGTGCTGTATCTGAATTACCGCCTGATGAGTCGATGACGGAT
>Ga0075464_10001566_pt1 | contig 10320 bp, 11 predicted proteins | sample DEB19_08_DNA_5_FD_75068 | JGI IMG/M metagenome (GOLD analysis project Ga0075464, IMG submission 75068) | Aqueous microbial communities from the Delaware River and Bay under freshwater to marine salinity gradient to study organic matter... | ecosystem: Environmental > Aquatic > Marine > Coastal ...
CGCAACCAGTTTTCTGCTTAATGAGGAGAAATCTTAAAGACTCTCTGGATATTTTTTTAAGCAAAGGGGATTTGAAGATTGATCGCTGGTTTAAGGAATTGCGGTCTGGTACTGTGGTGTTTGAAAACGCTCAAGCATTTGCCAATGTGAATACACCTGAAGAGTTGGCAGCTTTAGAGAAAGTATCTCAATGACTGATTTAAAGGATTACTCCCCCAATAACCCCATCCTACTCACCGGATCTTTGCATGTTGATGAGGCTCGCAAGGCTATTGCAAGCTTAGTAACCGATCTACTACATGCGGCTCGCAGCATGAAAAATGTGGGCGATATTGAGTCCGCGACTTTGGACCAAGCAATCAACCGTATTCTGGCAGAAGACTTACTCTCACCCATCGATGTACCTGCTGCTGATAACTCTGCGATGGATGGCTTTGCATTGAATGGGGATTGCCTGGGCGATAGCGATAACACTGTCACACTCAAGGTCGTTGGCACTGCTTATGCTGGCAAGCCTTATGTTGGCAAGCTTGGTCCGGGAGAGTGCCTCAAGATCATGACTGGCGCACTCATGCCCGATGGCTGTGACACCGTCATTCCACAAGAATTGACTGAATCCGCAGACGCGTCACTTGTAGGCTTCAAACAAAATCAAGTCAAGCGCGGAGAAAACCGACGCTTGCGCGGTGAAGATTTACAGAACGGTAAGGCGGCCATTGTTGCTGGACGTTTATTGCGCCCTTCTGACCTTGGCCTAGCAGCCTCTTTAGGCATTGCGACACTCAAAGTTCACCGCAAACTGAGGGTGGCCATTTTGTCCTCCGGAGATGAATTACGCCCCCTCGGTCAAGCTTTGGATGTGGGCAGTATTTATGACAGTAATCGCTATAGCCTCACCGGCCTACTTAATCGTCTCAATTTAGAGATCATCGATTGCGGCATTGTCCGCGATGACCCCGACTCTCTGAAGGCGGCATTTATAGATGCAGCCTCCAAGGCAGATGTCCTGATTTCTTCTGGCGGCGTTTCCGTTGGCGAAGCCGACTTTACCAAACAAATTATGCAAGAACTCGGTGATGTTGGGTTCTGGAAAATCGCCATGCGCCCAGGACGCCCTATGGCCTTTGGGGTACTGAAGCCAGTTCAGGGATCTAACCGCAAGACCCTCTTCTTTGGCTTGCCTGGCAACCCAGTAGCAGTGATGGTGACCTTTTACCAATTTGTACGCTCTGCTTTATTGCAACTCAATGGTGCAAGCCAGACTGAGTCGCCAATGACTCAAGCGATCGCCGAGGCGCCGATTCGGAAAAAACCGGGTCGCACAGAATTTCAACGCGCCATTTTGGGGCGTGGGGCCGATGGAAAGCCAACGGTCAAACTCACTGGTAGCCAAGGGGCTGGAATTTTGCGATCCATGAGTGAGGCAAATTGCTTTGTCATTCTCTCTCACGAGCAAGGAAATATTGCGGCTGGTGACTGGGTAGATGTGGCGCTTTTCGACGGACTGCTTTAATATTGCTCCTCATGAAACTCACCAAAAAAGAAATCGCCTTCGTAGACCCAATGCATACCGCCAAAACCCTGGTTTTGGTTTATCTTTGCTTCTCTGTTCCGATTGTGTTGTTGGCCCTATTTGTAGCCTTCATTCGCGACGGCGCAATCCCTGGATTTACCGTGCTCTCAGCATTAATTCTCAATGCCCTGCTCGGTTTTGCTTTGCTGTGGATTGCCTGCAAGGTCTATAACTGGGTGGCAGGTAAATTTGGCGGAATTGAACTTGCTCTCCGCGAGCTCCCAGAAGAAATCGAAGCCGACTAATTTTTGAGTCGACTTCGCTTCATTGCATTAAGTGCTGAACACTTCAGCATTAATTAAACTTGGCGGTCGCTTGCCAGCAAGTGCGGCGCATAAATTTTCAATAGCCAGATCCACCATTGCTCTACGGGTTTTTTCAGTAGCACTTGCAATATGCGGGGCCAATACAACATTGCTGCACTTGAGTAACTCTGGATGTACCTGAGGCTCACCCTCAAAAACATCCAGGCCGGCAGCAAATATCTTTCCTTCTTGCAATGCTTGCGCTAAAGCACCATCATCCACAATACCGCCGCGAGCAATGTTAATTAGGGTTGCAGTGGGTTTCATCAGGGCAATTTCTGGCGCGCCAATCGTATGATGATTTTGTGTGGTGTAAGGCAAGACCAGCACGACGTGATCAGCAGTGCGGAGTAATTCTTCTTTAGAAACGTATGTTGCTCCACAAGCTTGTTCATCCGTATCTGACAGATGACTACGATTGTGATAAATCACTTTCATTCCAAAGCCTAATGCGCGCTTAGCAATCCCTTGGCCAATCCGACCCATACCAATGATGCCAACAGTACTGTGATGTAAATCCATGCCGAGTGGGTTACTCACAATCGACCATTGATCCCACTTTCCGTCCCTCACCAAATGCTCGGATTCAGTAATACGTCTAGCGGTGGCCATCAGCAAAGCAAAACCAAAATCGGCCGTGGTATCCGTAAGAACATCAGGGGTATTGGTGGCCATGACACCTGCCGCAGTGATGGCCGGCACATCAAAGTTGTTGTATCCAACTGAGATATTGGCAATCACCTTCAAATTTCTAGCTTGAGAGAGGGCAAAAGTATCAATTCGCTCGCTACCAGCAACTAGAGCTCCATCGACCTCTGAAAGCGCCTTTTGCAGCTCTTCAGGGGTCAAAATTTTGTCGGACTGGTTGGAGCGAACCTCAAAGGATTCCTCTAATTTGGCTAGCGCTTCTGGAAATATAGCTCTTGCAACCAGAATTTTGGGTTTAGTAGCTGAGAAAGTGGGATTGGCTTGAGTGGTCATAGCGTGACTTTAACTCAACTAAATTGAACCTTTCGCCAGAAAAATAAGCTGATTCGGCTAAAATTGAGTTTTTATAACTTGGCAGTCCATTGACCTGGGCTCCTTACCTGTAAACCATCATGACTTACGTTGTTACTGAAGCCTGCATCCGCTGCAAATACACAGACTGTGTTGATGTCTGCCCTGTCGATTGTTTTCGCGAAGGCCCTAATTTTTTAGTCATCGATCCAGATGAGTGCATTGATTGCGCAGTATGCGTACCCGAGTGCCCAGTCAATGCGATTTATGCGGAAGATGATGTGCCTGGAGATCAACAGTCATTTATCAAATTGAATGCAGATCTATCCCCGGGATGGACTTCGATCACCAAATCTAAAGCAGCATTGCCAGAAGCCGAAGAGTGGAAAGACGTTAAAAACAAACTTGATCAACTGGTAAAGTAAATTGCACCATCCCATTGAAACCGATGCAGTCATTATTGGCGCCGGTCCGGTGGGACTCTTCCAAGTCTTCGAACTTGGACTCCTTGAAATTAAAGCGCATGTCATTGACTCCCTGCCTGAAGTAGGCGGTCAATGCATCGAGCTTTATCCAGATAAACCCATCTATGACATTCCGGCGATACCAGTTTGCACGGGTCGAGAGCTGGTTAGTAATCTCTTAAAACAAATTGAGCCATTTGCTCCGCAGTTTCATTTAAATCAAGAGGTCTCCACCCTTGAGAAACAAGCTGATGGGCGCTTTCTGATTAGGACCTCTCAAAATCAACGCTTTTTATCTAAGACGGTATTTATTGCCGCTGGCGTCGGAGCGTTTCAGCCGAGAACCCTCAATCTAGAAGGCATTGAGGCCTTTGTAGATAAGCAAGTGTTCTATCGCGTGAGAGACCCAGAACAATTTACAGGCAAGAAGATGGTGATTTGCGGCGGCGGAGATTCCGCGCTGGATTGGGCGCTGCACTTTGTTGGCAAAGCTGCCAGCGTGACACTCATTCATCGCAGAGATGACTTCAAGGCGGCGCCTCAATCCGTCGCTAAGATGCGGGCACTATGCGCTGCTGGAGAAATGCAATTATTAATAGGCCAAATCACCGGTTTTGAATCTTCCAACGGATATCTCACTGACATTGCGGTCACCAATATTGATGGTGAAGTTCAGGTGATTGCCTTAGATACACTTTTACTCTTTTATGGCCTCTCACCAAAACTAGGCCCAATTGCGGACTGGGGTTTGGATATCGATCGCAAACAAATCGCTGTAGATACTGCTTGCTTTCAAACTAGTACGCCAGGTATTTACGCTGTCGGGGATATCAACATCTACCCTGGCAAGAAAAAACTCATTTTGTCGGGCTTTCATGAAGCAGCTTTGGCAGCCTTTGCCGCAGCGGCCTATATTGCCCCTGAAAAGCAGATTCAACTCCAGTACACCACCACCTCCCCTAAGCTACACAAGGCACTTGGGGTAAGTCCAACAACATTCGAGTAAGCTCTTAATATCACTGAATCATTTGACTGAATAAACCGATGGATCAATATCACAACCTCATGAAGGAAGTCCTTGCAAAAGGCGTCCTAAAAGCCGACAGAACCGGTACCGGGACCATCTCCATCTTTGGCCACCAGATGCGCTTTAATCTGGCCGAAGGCTTTCCGATGGTGACCACTAAGAAGCTGCATCTCAAGTCTATTATTTTAGAATTACTCTGGTTTCTCAAAGGCAGCACTGATAACAATTGGCTTAAAGAGCGTGGTGTTTCCATTTGGAATGACTGGGCGGCACCCGATGGTGATCTAGGTCCTATTTATGGTTATCAGTGGCGCTCTTGGCCCACCCCGAATGGTGGGCATATTGATCAGATCGCTGAGGTCGTAGAGACTCTTAAAAAGAATCCAGACTCTCGTCGCATTATTGTTTCCGCTTGGAACGTGGCTGATATACCCCGCATGGCCTTAGCTCCTTGCCACGCCTTCTTTCAGTTTTATGTAGCGGATGGCAAGCTTTCCTGCCAACTCTATCAACGTAGTGCGGATATCTTCTTGGGCGTACCTTTCAATATCGCCAGCTATGCCCTACTGACCCACATGATGGCGCAACAGTGCAATCTAGAAGTGGGTGATTTCGTTTGGACTGGTGGTGACTGCCATCTTTATAGCAATCACCTGGAACAAGTAGATCTCCAGTTATCAAGAGATTTCTATCCATTGCCTCATCTCAAGATTTTGCGTAAGCCAGACTCAATCTTTGACTACGAGTTCGAAGATTTTGAAATCGCTGGCTATGAATTTCACCCTGCCATTAAAGCTCCTGTAGCCGTTTAAGAAAATAGATTACCTATGACTGCAGCTACACACCCTGCCATCTCCATGATTGTTGCCCGCTCGCGTAATCACGTAATTGGTAAAGATAATCAAATGCCTTGGAAGATTTCTGCTGACTTGCAGTTCTTTAAAAAAGTGACGATGGGCCACCCAGTCATCATGGGTCGCAAGACTTGGGAATCGATTGGCCGCCCACTGCCAGGACGTCGCAATATTGTGGTGAGTCGTAATGCCGGCCTACAACTGGCAGGCGCTGAAGTGGTCAACTCCCTAGATATGGCGATCAATACCTTAAACGAATTTCCTAGAGTATTTGTCATTGGTGGGGAGCAACTCTTCACCCAGGCTTTTCCGAAAGCTGATCGTCTTTACATTACTGAAATCGATATCGATATCGAGGGTGGTGACACCTTCTTTGCCATACCAAATGAATCCGAATGGAAAGAAGTGGAACGCACTCCCGCTTCTGAGGGCGACATTACTTTTAACTTTATTACGTTCGAAAGACAGTAAACGCGCATTGCCCATCATTTTGATGGGGCTCGCCCGAATGTCGGCTCACGGTGGTGATCTCAACCCATCAGTGCAACACTAGCGCACTTCTTAATTCGCCAGCCTAGGCGGTTTAATAGGGCATCCAAAATTCAGATGAGTCAGATTAATGGCCAGCTCATATCTAATCAAGTTTCTGACAGATAGATTCTTTAATCACTTTTTATAAGCCCTTTTGTCAGTATCCGGATAGCCAATCCATGGAAATGTATTGGGCTTAAGCGATTTGATTATTTAACCACCCTAAAGTTGTAATTTTATTATTTGATTCCACTTCTAAGGAGGGGGGCAACGGATGCGTTCTGTATATAGTTTGTCATCGGCTAAAGCGGCTGCATTTAGTCTTCTGGTCTTAATTTTCAGAATTTAGGTTTGACTCACTTAAATCTTAATTCATGATTATTTGTTAGTTCTTTAATTAAAAAACTAGTCGCCCATTGGAGTAAAACATGGATGCAGTGGTAACTGAAGCCAAAATTCTAGAATTAATCTCTGAAGCATTTGCGATGTCTGAGGATGAATCCTCTTTTTATCTAGTGCCCCCCAGGGGTCCAGAGCATGAAATGTCTCTTCTCGCATTGTTTGAATATATAAAAAACAGATTAAAAGTGATTTGATTATCTTTGGATTTAAGTTAGCCTCGGCCGAGTTGAGCCCCCTGTAATAAATAAATATAATTGCCCGATGTTTCTCACCTTATTTCCTCATCAGAGTCTTTTAGTCTTGTGACTTAATGTGGGTTGCTTTGCAGAAAATGTGTCTTGTTATTGACTTAAATGGTAATTAGCATGTTGTCATGCAGCTTAACTAACCCCTAAAGGAAGCACCATGTCTAACTATTCATTTGCAGTAAACCCAGCCAAATCAATTGAAGCCGTGCGTGCTTTGGGTCAAACGGCATTGGGAAATGCGCAAGAATTAGCTCAAATTAATTATCAAGTGGCGCAAGAATTGGTAAGCACAGCTCAAGCCAAGGCGGCTGAATTATTGAAAAGCCAAGATCCTAAGGCGGCATTAGAGTTGCTACAAGGCGAATCCGTACAAGAAGCCATTGCTCAAATTAAAGAATATCAAGACAAGATTACTCAGGTATTGCGTCATGGAAATGAAGAATTGGTTGATGCTATTGGTGCACTGATTGATCAATCACAGGATGATTTGAAGGAATTCGTAGCGGCAGCTACTTCAAAAGCACCCGCTGGTTCTGAAGCGTTTGTAGCTGCTTTTACCACTGCATTTACTGCTGCAATTCAACACTTTGACCAAGTTCGCTCTACTACTCAAGCAGCATTTGCTAACTTTGAAAAGAGTGCAGAAACAGGGTTGAACTCAGCTCAAGGTCAACTTAGTCAAGTAGTCAAAGCGCATAAAGCTACTGCAAAAAAGGCAAGCGCCAAGTAATTGGAGTTAGCACTTAACTTAACTGCCACTCAGAAATACTAAACCTGCCTCGGCAGGTTTTTTTGTCCACGAAGATCTTGCTCTAATATCAAAGCTTCTTGGCAAAACTGTACTGAGCAAACGCCTGTTCAGCTACGTTAAACCACTGTGCTTCCATGTTTCTAAAAACGCGATAGTCCTCAAATATTTTCTTGAACTGAGGATTTTTTGCAGACTCCTCAGCATAGGTTTCTTGAGTTGCTTTAAAGCAGGCATCCAACACCGAAGTATTAAATTTGCGTAATACGGCGCCATTCTGAATCAGGCGCTGTAATGCTGGTGGATTTAAGGCATCGTACCTAGCGCACATATCGGTATGCGCCTCAAAGCAAGCAGCTTCCCATGCGGCTTGGTAAGAAGGTGGCAGGGAATCCCACTGCTTCTTATTGACCAAGAATGAGAGTCCAGCTGCGCCCTCCCAGAAAGCAGGGTAGTAATAGTTTTTAGCTACTTTGGCTAAGCCTAATTTTTCATCATCGTAAGGCCCCACAAATTCAGCGGCATCAATCGTGCCTTTTTCTAGGGCAGAGTAAATTTCACCAGCAGGTAACTGTTGTGGGACAACGCCCAACTTAGCAAGTACTTGTCCTGCAAAACCGGCGATGCGAAATTTAAGCCCCTTTAGATCCTCTGGGGACTTAATCTCTTTGCGGAACCAGCCACCCATTTGTGTGCCCGTTTGACCGCCCAAGAAGTTCACAATGTTGTAGCTCGCAAAGAGCTCTCGCATTAATTTCATACCGTTACCATGCAACATCCAAGCCGTTTGCTGACGTGCCGTCATGCCAAAAGGTGCGGCCGTATCAAAGATAAACGCGCTGTTCTTGCCTAGATAGTAATAGCTTGCTGTATGACCGCACTCCACGGTGCCGTTCTGAACTGCATCCAATACTTGCAAGGCTGGAACCACTTCGCCAGCAGCAAATACTTTCACATTGAATTTGCCATCAGTCGCCTTACGTAAGGCGCTCGCAAATACTTCTGGGGTGCCAAATAGGTTATCTAAAGACTTGGGGAAACTCGATACCAAACGCCAATTGAGTGTCGGCAAACTCTGTGCAATGGCTGGGACAGCCAATGCTGCTGCGCCTGCGCCGATAGTGGCTTTCTTCAAAAAGGAACGTCTTTGCATTACTGCCTCCCCCAAAGTAAATTACTTCTATTTTCTTGGTGCTGCTGTTTTATTTACCACCAACGGTCATCGATCCAATCAAGATGGAGCCCGTTTCTTTAGTGCCACGGATTAATGTGTCGCTACCAATCATTTGAATATCCAACAGCATATCGCGCAAGTTACCCGCAATCGTGACCTCTTCAACTGGGTACTGAATTTCACCATTTTCCACCCAGTAACCAAAGGCTCCGCGAGAGTAATCGCCGGTGACGTAGTTCACGCCTTGGCCCATTAGCTCAGTTACCAGCAGGCCGGTACCCATTTCTTTTAAGAGTGCAGGCAATCCACCTTTGGGTGTCTTACGACTTTGCAATGTCAGGTGGTGTGAGCCACCGGCATTACCAGTGGTTTTCATTCCCAGTTTTCTAGCGGAATATGTGGATAGGAAATAGCCCTGTAAAATTCCTTTTTCGACTACGGTTCTAGCGGCAGTTTTCACGCCCTCCTCATCAAAAGGCACACTTCCTGTCATTGCCTTCATGTGCGGGTTCTCAAAGAGGCTGACATGCTTAGGTAAAACTTGCTTGCCCAAACTATCCAATAGAAAACTAGATCGACGATATAAGGCGCCGCCCGATACAGCCTGAACCAATCCACCCAATAGGCCGGCTGCCAAGGGTGCCTCAAAAATGACTGGGCAACGACGCGTAGTTATGGAGCGCGCTTTTAGGCGTGAGAGTGCACGCTCTGCAGCATACTTACCAATCGCCGCTGGATCAGCCAACTCCTGCGGAATACGTGAACTGGAATACCAGTCATCTCTTTGCATGCGGGATTTTTTACCGCCTTCATTAGCAATTGGTGCACATGAAATGTAGTGACGTGAGAATGGATAGCCGCCCATAAAGCCATGGCTTGTTCCCATCATGAAATGCGCATGATGCGCCGATACCGAAGCGCCATCACTGTTCTGAATTTGCTTGCTCACTGCAAAGGCAGCGCCCTCAGCAGTACGAGCGATATCGATTGCTGTCGCAGAATCTAAATCCCACGGATGAAATAAATCTAAATCAAGTGGATGCTTTTCTAGGAGTGATTTTTCAGCAGGACCAGCACACAGATCTTCTGCTGTATGTTGGGCAATATGGTAGGCAGCCTCAACCGTTGCCTTTAAGGAGTTCTTAGAAAAATCACTCGTACTAGCACTGCCTCGATGATGCCCCAAAAAGACCGTAACGCCTATCTGCTTATCTAGACTTTGTTCAATCGTCTCGACCTCGCCTTTGCGAACGGTGACCGAGAGGCCCTGACCTTCGGAAACTTCTGCTACGGCATCAGAAGCGCCCCGTCTTTTGGCCTCTTTGAGCATGAATTCAATGATTTCTTGGAACTGATTTGATGAGTGTGTAAACATGCCCTAATAATAGCTAGAATAGAAACATGAAGCATACCGAAGCTTGGAAAAGATCCTCCCCCAATGAAATCAAAATCGGCCTAATCTCGATCTCCGATAGAGCGAGCAAGGGTGTTTATACCGACGAAGGCGTTCCTGCCCTGCAGATGTGGCTGCAAAGTGCCCTCCGCACCCCCTGCGTCTTTCATGAGCGCCTCATTGCCGATGAACGGGAGGTGATTACGGAAACCATCGTGGAGCTATCCGATGAGCTTGGATGCGATTTAATCCTCACCACGGGCGGTACGGGCCCTTCCCTTAGAGATGTGACGCCTGAGGCCACCATGGACGCGGGAACCCGTGAGATGCCTGGATTTGGCGAGCAAATGCGTCAGATTAGCCTACGCTTTGTACCTACGGCCATTTTGTCTCGTCAGACTGCTGTTTTACGAGAAATCGAGGGGCACACAGCCCTCATCATTAATCTGCCAGGCCAGCCAAAATCCATTCAGGAAACGCTAGAAGGATTGAAGGATGCCGATGGTAAATCCCTTGTGCCTGGGATCTTTGCCGCCGTGCCTTACTGCATTGATCTGATTGGTGGCCCCTATATCGAGACTGATGAGGCAATCATTAAGGCC
>Ga0075464_10001567_pt1 | contig 10316 bp, 15 predicted proteins | sample DEB19_08_DNA_5_FD_75068 | JGI IMG/M metagenome (GOLD analysis project Ga0075464, IMG submission 75068) | Aqueous microbial communities from the Delaware River and Bay under freshwater to marine salinity gradient to study organic matter... | ecosystem: Environmental > Aquatic > Marine > Coastal ...
ATCTACGGAACTGCCCGCCCAATCCGGCAACGCTGGCAAGGGCCTGGAAACCAACGGCACCACGGCGTCATGGGGCTTTCAGCGCAAGATCATTCGCCGCGCAATCACTGGCGCAGACACGGCCATCCTGACAGATCGAGGTAACCTGCTGGACTTGTCCGGTACGTTCACGCTGTCATTCTCCGCCGCTGCAACGCTTACCAGCGGCTGGTATGTGTATCTGTCCAACACCGGAACCGGCGTCATCACGCTTGACCCGGACGGCGCGGAAACCATTGACGGCTCGGCTACGAAGCGGCTGTATGCTGGGCAATCGTGCTTGGTGCAATGCAATGGCACGGCGCTTTACACCTTTGGCCGCAAGAATACGGCTGTGATGTTGCAGCAGCAGACTGCTTCTAACTCCGCATCGCTGAACTTCACCAATTTTGTCGATGACGAATTTGATGATTACTTTGTCATCATTGAAAGGCTGATTCCTGCGACTGATGGTTCTTTGCTGAGAATGCGAACGTCAACGAATGGCGGCAGTTCTTACGATTCCGGCGCAAGCGACTATCACTACAGTCGCGGCGGAACCACTGCGGCTGGCTCTGGAACGAATGCCAACACGGCTAGTTTGGCAATTGACATGACCTCCAACGTTGGCAACGCAGCCAATGAAACGGGCGTCAGCGGTCGCATTGACTTTTGTAAGCCGTCCGATGCCGTGTATTTCGGCATGAACTTCGCTGTTCGCTGGATTGATACAGGAACCATCCCCCTCGATATGACCGGCTGCGGCTATCGCATGGCGGCGGCTGACGTTGACGCATTCCAACTGCTGTTCAGCTCTGGCAACATCACCAGCGGCTCGGCAAAGCTGTACGGGCTGCGCAAGTGAGCGTTATTCGCATTCCCAACTGCGGCCAAGGCGTCAACCGCGATGCCATGCCGGAGGAATTGCCAATCGGCATGTGGTCGAATGTGCAAAACATGCGCCCGCGCGATGGCTTCATGGAGCGTTTTCACGGCATCGAGGCCAAGTTTACGCAGCCGTCAATTGTCCCGTACTACATCCAGCTATTCGCCATCAATCAGGCCCGCTACTGCCTTCATGCGGGGCTTACAAAGGTGTTTGTTGATGACGGCACCACACAGACGGAAATCACCGGCACAGCCCCCACGGGAGGCATTGATGACCGTTGGACAGGCGGCATGTTTCAGGGCACGCCGATACTGAACAACGGCGTAGACGATCCCACGTATTGGGATGGCGACACGGCTAACAACCTTGTCACGCTACCCGGCTGGACGGCTGGCACTAAAGCCCGCTGGATGCGCCCGTTTGGAACGTTTATCGTCGCTGGCGGCATGACCATCGGCGGCACGGAATACCCGCATCTGGTGCAGTGGTCTGATGCTGCGACGGCGGGCAACCTGCCAAGTACTTGGACGGCAGCAGATACGAACCTTGCGGGCGACTTTCCCGGCATGGTATCGGACGGTGAGCAGGTTGATGCGGTTGTCTGGAATGACGCGCTGTTTGTGTTCAAGGAAGACGCTGTTTGGCTGATGCGCTTTTTGCAGGGCTCAAACGCTGTTTTCCAGATCAACAAGGTTCCCGGCTCGGGGATGCTGTATCGCGGGTGTGGAGTCGCTACGCCTAAGGGTGTTGTCGTACTGACCGCTGGCGACGTCATCATTCATAACGGCATTCAGGAAGTCTCAATTGCAGATGGCCGTATGCGTCGCTGGATTTTCCAGACAATGAACCGCACCAACTGGCGGCGCTCGTTTGTGTCGCTGAACGACGCATACAACGAAGTCTGGATTTGGTTCCCGAGCATCGGCAAAGAGGCTTGCGATACGGTCGCTACGTGGAATTGGGAAACCGGCGAATGGGGCATCCGCTACGTGCAGGACGCGACATATGCAGCATCCGGCATCGTGCCGCCCGGAACCTCTACCAAACGCTGGAATAACCAGACGCTGGCATGGTCAGAGCAGACTGATGCATGGGTTGAGGACAACGCGGCAGAGAATCAGGCGCGAATGGTCGTATGTACGTCGCAATCCATGATCGGGCTGGTTGACGAAGGGGATACGGACTTTGGCAATCCAATCTCAACGCGTCTTGAGCGCACCGGTATGTCATTTGATGATGCTGACAGTTTCAAGCTGATGAAAGAAGTCGCACTGGTTGTCGATGCGCAGCCCGGTACGCTGTTGAGCGTGTCCTACGGTAGCCACGTACTGCCCGACGAATCGCCCACATGGCGCACGCCGCGCAACTGGACGCAGGGCACGACACGCAAGATTTACGACTTCGCCAGCGGCCCGTATCTCGACCTTCGCATCAGGTCAGCGGTCAATCAATATTGGCGCATTCGCTCGATGAATCTGAGCATTGAAAAGCAGGGACGTTACTGATGGACTACAGCCCGCAAATCCCGCCCAACAACCCGGCAGAGCTTCCGGCATGGATAGCCGCTGAGTTGAAGCGCCTGAAAGAGTCGCTGGACGCCCCGCAGGAGTCTCTGACATTGCAGGTAACGCATGTGGCACCTGTCAGGGTGAAAGATGGCGACATCTACGAAGCTGACGGCACAAACTGGGACCCCGGCACCGGGGCGGGAACGTACATTCGGCGCGCTGGCGCATGGGTCAAACTGGGGTAAATCATGGCACTGACACAAGAGCAAATTCAACAACTGATGGCAGGCTATCAGGGCGCAACCCCTGAACAACTTAGCCAGATGGGCGGCATGTACCGCGACCCGGCCACGGGGCAAGGCATCCAAGCGAACTACGCTGGCCGCTATGACCCGGCAACAGGCGACTATGTAGCAGGCCCTGCGACCGAATACATGGTTTCGGCACCGGGCGCTACCCGCGCAGCCTCAAGCCCGTTTGATCGCTACTCCACCGAAGGGCAGTACACCGGCACGGGCAACTATGCCCCGGCGGCGAACATCAACAAAGATTTCCTTAAGTACATGGCCGCACTCGCTGGCACGGCAGCGGCTGGCGGCATGTTTGGCGGTGGCGGCATCGGCGGTGGCGCTGGTGGCGCTCCCACGGCAAGCCCTGCGGCTACGGGCGGATTCAATGCCGCTGTGGACAGTCAACTTGCCAACGCAGCCTTGGGCGGCGAAGCACTTGCAGGCTATACCGGCGCAGGCGCTGTAACGCCGTCGCTTGGCGGGGCTGGTGCGGCCTCTGGCGGCGGCTTGCTCAGTGGCCTGACCAACGCCCTACCGTCCGGCATTACGAGCCTTGTAGGCCCTGCCGCGACCATCGCTGGCGGCTTGCTCGGCTCCAAGCCACAGCAGCAATCACAGACGGCTACCCGCTACATAGACCCACGTTTTGACAGCGCAATTTTTGAGCAAGGCGGCTTACTCGGTAAGGTGCAAAACAGCTTGGCTAACCGCCCCGCACCGGGCATTGGCGCGCAACTGATGAACATCACGCCGCGCCGCAATCCTTTTTCTCGGGGGTAAACATGACTTACGATCCAGGACTAAACGCCCTTGTCGAGCAACTGTACGGCAGCGTTGGAAAAACACCGGACCTGATTGACCAGCAAGGCCGCGATTATTGGTCAACCGCCTTGTCCTCTGGCGCAAAAACGCCAGCGGACTTTATGGCATCTGCAAACGCCGTTTACAGCACTCCAAGCAGCTTCACCACAAGCGATTACGCTGATGAAAACATTGCCGGACTGAAAAACCTGACAAGCCGACAAAGCACTCAAATGTCAATGATGCCAATGTTGCCCGGTGGCGGCATGTTTGGCGGCAGCTCAGGTGGAGGATCAGGCGGCGGGACAAATCCGTACCTCAAAGACATCGGCGCAAGCATCCGAGAGCAGTCGTTGCAAGACCTCGGGCAAGGCTTGAACATGATTCGCTCTGACGTCATCGGCACGGGTGGTTTCGGCGGATCGCGTCAAGGCGTAGCCGAAGGGCTGGCAGCGGGGCGTGCGAATCAAGGCGTTTCGTCTGCGCTGGCGAACCTGTACGGCACCGATTGGACGAACCAGCAAAACCGCGACTTGTCCCGCTACGGCATGGATCAGGGATTCTTCACGCAGCAGCGCGGCCAAGATTTGCAGCAGATCGGGCTAGGTTCTCAGCTTGAGACGCAAAACCTTCAAAATCAGTGGTATCCCATCACGCAAGCGGCTAACATCTACGGCAACTTGGGTGGCATGACCGGCAGCACGACGAACACCAGCCAGCAGGGCGGCGGTGCAATGGGCACGCTGGGTGGCCTGCTGGGCGCTGGTCAGTTGTCGCGCAATCTTGGATGGTGGTGAAAATGGCTCTACTTGCACAAGGTGGATTTCAAGACCCGGCTAGCGCTGCAATCATGGCGCTTTCTGGTGGGCTGCTGCAAGGCAATCTAGGTGCTGGGCTGCTGGGGGCAAATAACGCTTTTGCGCAGGCTCAAGAGCGCCAGCGTGCAGCACAAGAGGCCGCAATGCAGGGCCGCTTGCGTGAAATGCAGATGAAGAACTACGAAAGCGAGATTGCCGCCCGTGGTTTGGCCGCTGAAAAAGAGGCGCGCAAGAATCGCTTGGTAGAGGGCTTGCTGGGCTCTGGTGTTTCCATGTCTCCCGGTGCGTTTGCACCATCGGCTGACGGCATGGGGCCGGTGATGCCTGAATCTGCTGCGCCTGCTGCTGGCGGCGGCTTGACTAACTTGAACATCAATCAGGTGGCGGCTTTGAAGCTGGCTGGTGTTGACTTGGGTGACCTGTACAAATTCGCGCAGACCCCGCAAGAGTTCAAGGGCGGCTCAATCTACCGCGACCCGGTTACTGGCGCAGAGCGCACGATTCCGAAGCTGCCCGAAGGCATGACCATGAACGGCGGTCGCGCTGGGTTTGTTCCCGGCTTCGCGCAATCTCAGGTTGGGCTAGAGGCTGAACGACAAGCAGCTATTGAAGCGGCTAAGGCTGCGCAGGACTTGGTGACTGTCACGGGTGAAGATGGTATTCCGCGCCTTGTTACCCGCGCGTCGGTCACGACGCCGCAGCAACCCCAGCGTCAGCCCTCCATGCAGGTTACGCCTGAGCAGCAGCGCGGCGCTGATACCGAGCGCATTCGCATCTTGCAACAAGAGTTGCGCAACCCGAATTTGCCAGCGGCTGACCGCCAAGCCATCACCAACGAATTGCAGCGCACGCAGACCGCGCAAGTTACGCCCGGCTTCCCGCAATCGCTGGGTGTTCAGGCTGGCCCGAGTCCCGCGCAGATCGCCGCAAACAAAGCCAGCGAAACAAGGGCTGTAGAGCAAGCCAAAGCCGATGTAAAGCCTACGGCCCAGCGTGAAAGCGCGATTGCGGCAGGCAATTACATGTCTAACTTGTTGGGCCGTGCGATTTCGCATCCGGGATTGGGGACGGCTACCGGCCTTAGCGGCACGCTTGACCCGCGAAATTATGTCCCCGGTACGGATGCGACAAACTTTCGCTCCATGCTTGACCAGATCAAGGGCTCTGCATTCTTGCAGGCTTTTGAATCGCTTAAGGGCGGCGGTCAGATCACAGAGCTTGAGGGAAAAAGGGCTACCGATGCAATCGCGCGCCTGAATACCGCTCAAAGCGATGAGGAATTCAAAGCGGCTTTGACCGAATTTAAGGGCGTGATTGATGCCGCAAATCGCCGCATGACTGGCGGCAAACCGGCAGAAACGCCAAAGCCTGCTGGCAATGCGTTTTCTTCGCTGCCCCCGGCTCCGCAATACAAGGGCAAAATTGCGGTAGATCAGGAAACCGGCGACCGCTACAAATCCAACGGCCTAACCTGGGTGAAGCAATGAGCAAATTTGTCATTGAAGACGAAGCCCCCGCCAAACCTGCGCGGTTTGTGATTGAGCCTGAAAGCCAGCGGGAGGCTGTTGCGTCCGGTCAAACCCTGCGCGTTGGCCCGCTGGATACCGGCTATCAGATGCCGCAATGGATGACGGAAACGCTGGCAGGCGCAGGCCGTCGAATGACCGACATTGGCACGCTCGGCAACCGCGAGACAGGCCCGCAAGACCTGCTGCTGAATCAGAGCCTTGCGGCTGCTGGCGGTGGCGTGGGTGTTGACCTGCTGACCATGCTGGCTGGTGGAAAGGCATTGCAAGGCATTGGACAAGTGGCGGGAAAGGCCATTCCAGCCATTGGAAGCGCCCTTACGACCGCTGGCCGTGCTTTGGTGGCCCCGCGTACAGCTACGCAGGCATTTGCGGCTCCTGCGGCCTATACGGCGGCTACGACGACCGGCGACATAACCGACAGGCTAGGCGCTGGCGCGGCTGGTGGCCTTGGTGGCGTGCTGGGCTACAAAGCAGCGGGCGCTATTGGCTCGGCTATGGCACCGAAGGGTGGCGAAGCGCAAACGCTGTTTGAAAAGGGCGTGCGCGTCACTCCCGGTCAACGTGCTGGCGGCATGGTTGGCACAGCAGAAGAAGCCCTAAGCAGTGTCCCTTATGTAGGCGATGTGATCGGCAGCGCGCGCCGCCGCACCATGGAAGACTTCAACCGCGCCGCCATCAATGAGGCGCTCAAGCCCATCGGCGTGCAGTTCAAAGCTAACGCCCCTATTGGGCGCGACGGCATCGCCGCAGCCAATGAGGCGATCAGTCGCCAATATGACCGCGTGCTGTCGTTTGCTACGGGTCAGATTGACAATGATTTCCAGACGGCAATCGGCATAGCCAAACAAGGCTTGAACATTGCCGATGAGGCCAAGATTGGGCAGTTTGATCGCATCTTGGAAAGCACGTTCCGCAAGCTGCAACCGAATCAAAACGGCATCGTCAACGGGGTTTCGCTCAAAGCTGCGCAAAGTAATTTGTCCCAACTTGCCAACAAATTTGCCAAGTCGGCCAATGCTGACGACAAAATCCTCAGTGATGCGCTGTATGAGGTTCGCGGCGCAATCACCAACATGGCGAAGCGCCACAGCCCGCCCGGTGTTGCGGAGGCCATCGACAAGACGGATGAAGCCTATTCGCTGTTTAGCCGCGTGGCCGATGCCTCAACTCGTCGCATTGCAGGCTCAACTACGGACGATGTAAGCGGCATGTTTACGCCGGGTGATCTGCTGCAAACCATCAAGCAAAGCGCCGGGCAGTCATCGAAGGCGCTGGCCCGTGGTGAAAAACCGTTGCAGCAGTTTGCGGAACAGTCTCAACGAGTGATCGGAAACCGCCTGCCCGACTCAGGCACGGCACGTAGGGCAATGCAGGCCGGTAGTGTTGCGGGGCTTGGTGCGCTGCTTGAGCCGACTATCGGCATTCCTGCGCTCGGACTTGCCACGATGTACACCCCGGCAGGCATTGCCGCGATGAATGCAGCCGCTACGATGCGCCCCGGCGTTGTCCGTCAAATGGGTCTGCTTGCGCCTAGCGCGGCCCCGGCACTCGGTTTGTCTGGTGGTCTGCTTGGGGCTCAGTATGCCCGGTGATTTTTGTCAGCATCAGCCGTTTGAATCGCCCATCTTTTGCGAAGTGACGGAACAGATAGCGAACCGGCAGGCAGATACAAGCCAGCACGACAAACACAAAAATCGGCCTCAGTATCGGCGCTACAGCCGGGACAAGTGAAACTTCCATCCAACAACAATACACGCCATGGAACACCTTGTAAAGTTCATCACCCCTGAAAACGTGCCGCTAGGGGTGCTGATTTGCATCATTGTTATTTTGGTGCGAATGCTTACAGAATCTAACAAGGCAAAGGACAAGATGGCGGAAAATATGCAAAAGGCAATGCAGGAGAACTCAAAAGTAGTAGCCGCCGCTCTGGAAAAGGCTGCTGATGCCATTAATGCGCTATCCAGCGTAGTGCATGAAATGAAGGGCATTTTCCAGATGGTGCGCAAATGAGCATCTATCACCGAATCAAGTCGTTTTTCAGCACAGACGACAAGCCGGAATTCCGTCCAGAGTACGCAAAGAACGTCAGCGATCTTGATCGCAGTTTCGACAGATACATGATTGAAGTTCAGGCCGTAATCCATGAAACCAAGGAACTTGCCCAATCACTCCGAGAGCGAGAGCGACACCATGAACATTAACCGCGTCATGGCTGCAAAGCGTTTCTTTGATAAGAGTTACGCGCGTCTGATGCGTGAAGTCTCTGGCCTTGTCACGGATTGGCGCGACTATTGGCACGACATATGGGAGCCGGACTACAAAGCCCAGCCGCTCAAGATTGACCACCATGAGGTGAAGCAATGAAGCTGATTGACGAATGGCGCAAGATCATCCGCAAAGCATGGTCGTTTCGTCTTGCCTTGATAGCTGCTGCGCTGGGTGGCGTAGAAATGGCCCTGCCACTGTTCAGTGACGCAGTGCCCCGGCATGTGTTTCTTAGCCTGTCCATCCTGACCACAGTAGGCGCAGCACTGGCGCGAATCGTGGCGCAACCTAAGATGCAAGATGACGCCAAAGACAAAGCGTAACTCTATCGCGGCCTTAAGCCTATCAGCGGCGGCTTTGGTGGCCCTTGTGGCGCATGAAGGCTACACCGACAAGGCCATCATCCCGGTTAAGGGCGATGTGCCTACAAACGGCTTTGGCGGGACGGTGAACCTTGACGGAACCCGCGTCAAGATGGGCGACGTTACCAACCCGGTAGCGGCTTTGCAGCGCAGTCTAGGGCACATCCAGAAAGACGAAGCGGGCATTAAGCAATGCGTGAACACCGAGCTTCACCAAGCCGAATATGACCTGATGGTTGATTTCGCGTATCAGTACGGCGTGAAGACGCTGTGCAGCAGTGAGATGGTGCGGCAGGCCAATGCGCGCAACTATGCGGCATCGTGTGCTGGTTACCTGCGGTACAAAAAGGTTGCCGGGTTTGATTGCTCCACGCCCGGTAATCGGCGCTGCCCCGGCGTCTGGACGCGCTCCAAAGAGCGGCATGATAAGTGCATGGCGGTGCAGTAATGCTAGCCCTCCTGTCCCCCCGCCTATGGCTTGCAATCGGCCTAGCCGTCATCCTGGCAGCATCACACGGCTTCGCCTACAAATCAGGTCGCGCAGCCGTCCGCGCACAGTGGGATGCTGAAAAAGCCATCCAGCTAAAGCAAACATTTGAACTGCAATCACAGTACCGCCAGAAGGAGCAGGAACATGCGCAACGCCTATCAGATGCCCAGCAAGCCGCACGAAAGCGCGAGAACCTGCTACAGAGCCAGCTTGCTACTCTGCGCGTCGCTTCTGACAGCTTGCGCGACGACCTCGGCACCTATCGCAGTCAGTTGCCCAGCGCCTCCTGCGATTCCGTCCGTCGATACGCAGAGACTGCAAACACCGTTTTTGAGCAATGTACAGCAGAGCTTAGATCGCTGGCAGAGCAAGCTCAAAGCATCGCCTCTGACGCCCTGACTTTGCAGCAAAGCTGGCCTAAGTAGCCAGCTATACACCGCTAGGGTGTAATTCATCCGGCACAGGCTGCCGCTTGCGCTCAAACCCATCCCGCTTTTCCTTGCGCTTTCCGCGAAAGTGGCTCATGGCGTTACCTCATGTATAAAAAGCGGCAGAATTTAGACACGTTCTGCGGACGTGTATAGAGCTGGCTTCATTTCAGAGCCTCAGATACAAGCAGCAGGAAGACGCGGCCATCATCAGTGCTAAAAAATCGCGGGCCAACATCATCCAGCCATCCAATAAATGTCCAAACAATCTCGCTGTCCACGTCGCCAAGAAATCCAAGCGGCCATGACAGCGCGGCGTTTCTGATTTCGTCGCTAATGCTCATTTCAGCGCCTCCTTGATGGCGTCAGCGCAGTGAGCGCAGGCGTTGTTGTAGCAGTGATCGGTAGGGCCAACTTCTTCCACCATCTCGCCATTGCAAATCTTCACAGCCACATCCCGCGCGTGCTGGATGGCGGCTTGCCAGTCTGCCCACGACTTGCGCCAAACGACATTGTTGTAAGTGCCGTTGACCATGAAAGGGCGCTCTCCGGTCGTGCGCTCAATGTGCGCCTCAAACGCTTCACGCTGGCTCATGGCTGACCTTTCCGAACTTCAACAGCTTCATCACGCGAACATCCCTTGCCGCAACTTTTACGGTCAAATGTCACCGTCTCTCCGCTTGGGCATGTCACCCATTTGGTCGTGCCGTAGCTTGGGTCGCGGTAGTAGTGCAGCACGCAGCCATTGCCCACATCTGTTCTTGTGTGTGTCGGCTTCGGAGATGGAGGCTTATCAGGGAGCACAAACCCTGCAACACCCCACATCCAAAGCAGTACACCAGCCGCTGCGGCGCAAATCCAAAGAATAAATGTCATGGCTTCGGCTCCTGTGCTGCCCCTGCTTGTGATGCGGCA